>Ga0310121_10003826_pt1 | contig 13581 bp, 12 predicted proteins | sample CB27_Tmax_986_MG_FD_203504 | JGI IMG/M metagenome (GOLD analysis project Ga0310121, IMG submission 203504) | Marine microbial communities from Western Arctic Ocean, Canada - CB27_Tmax_986 | ecosystem: Environmental > Aquatic > Marine > Oceanic | place: Canada: Western Arctic Ocean | collected... | reverse complement strand
CGTTGAATATTGTTTTTTTGACATGTCTAATTGCTAAATCATATAAATTATTAGATTGGGTACAAATTTTGTAATGAAACCACCCCGGTGGCTCAAAGGCTTTATTTGTATCTCCGTATCTGCCTTGCCGTATAGTGTCCATCCAGATTAATAAATCTGGTTCAAATAGTTGTCTAAGTTCTTCTGTTGGACAAATAAAATCACATATAACAATCTTGCTATCAACTGCTTCGGCCATTTCTTTCATTCGAATGCATTGTCTAAGTCTGCCGCCGTCACTAAAATCCCAATCGTCGGCCGCTTTTCGTACTTCGTCGTTATTTAGACGAGGACAATCTAATACATCGGCCAGTCTACTAGCAAAGACAGTCTTGCCTGAGCCCGGTAAACCCATTACCAATATTTTCATGCTTGTGTGTATACCTTTATTTTGTGCTTTTTTTCAAAATCTTTTGCGTCTTTTTTTGAATTGACTAACGGTTCGCCCTTAATGTTTAAACTTGTATTGAGTAACATTGGACAACCAGTTTTTTTAAACCATGTTTCAAGTAACTTTCTTACATGGGGACAGTCTTTGTGCGAGACTGTTTGTACCCGACTAGTATTATCTTCGTGGATAATAGCGGGGAATCGTTTTGGATACTTGCATTTTGCTGTAAATTGCATGTATGGTGAAGAACTTACCGGCATATCAAAGTAGTCTGCGGCATGTTCTGCAAGTATCATAGGCGCAAATGGCCTAAATGGTTCTCGTTGTTTATATTTATTAACTAACTCTTTTATTTTGCCACCTCGAGGATCAGCTAACAGCGATCTATGTCCGAATGCTCGAGGACCAAATTCGGCTTTTCCGTTTGCAACACCACATATTTTCTTTTTTAATAATTGATTAATTACTTTATCTATAGGATACGCTCCTTGTATCTCATGACCCATGAATGCTCCAGGCCAACGTATATGTGTTTTCTGGTTAGCTAGTACTGCTCCAATTGCAGAACCGGCATCACCCGGACTAGGTAGTATCCATATATCGTCCCAAAGCGGGGCAATTATACTATTAGCAACACAATTTAATGCACATCCGCCTGTAAACACTAAATTTTTACTATCGCCGTGTTCTGATGCCCATCCCATAATAGATACAAGCATTTCTTCATAAATTTTTTGGGTTGCCGCGGCAGTATCAAATATTTCTAGAGCCCGTAATCCATCTGGCTTCCACCAACCACATCCTCTGTGCAAGTTACGTTTAAATTTTATTTTCGGCCCATTAATACTTGCAACAAATGTATCTTTTATTTCAGTATAAAGTTTCTGCCAGTCGCCAAAAGCAGACATGCCCATAAGAATATATTCTTCTTCATTTGGTTTGAAGCCGCATCGTTGGGTCATTGCAGAATAAAACAAACCAATTGAATGTGGAAACCATTGCGAATATATTTTTTTAAGTTTATTATCTTTTGCTTTCCAAATGGTAAGAACTTCCCATTCACCTATTGCATCTATTACAACCACTGTAGCATCTCTAAAAGGAGAAGTAAAATATCCGCCTGCCGCATGTGATAAATGGTGTGATATATTCTTTTGGCGGACAGGATATCTAAAATGAATTCCTAGTTCTTCTATGTGTTCTTTTAATGCTACTCCAGTAATTGAACTGTTTAGTAATCTATTAACTGTAGACCACTGTCTAGCATATGCTTGGCGTGTAAGTTTTTTAAGTGGTTGTTCATAATAAAAAATTTCATTAGGTGACCCATAACCCAAGGCTTCACGAAGTATACTATTGTTTAAATTTTTATCGTTTTTTATTCTGCTGTATCGTTCTGCATGTGAGGCAAACATCAGTCGTTTATCTTTAAAGACTGCTAATGCCGCATCATGTGATAGTGCAGATATTCCCCAGGTTATCATAGTTTACAAATTGGAATAGGAATCATTTTATGTAAATTTGGTTTCCTAATTTTATTATATATTTTTTGATGCTCGTCACTTGCATTGTTTTCCATACATTGTTCTAATATTTCATATGACAAACCTAATTGATCGTTATCAGTTCTATTGTCTTCCCATAGTCCGTCTGTTGGTGGAGCATTTAAAATATCTTCGTGTATATCTAATTGTTTAGCACTTTCATATATTTCAGTTTTATATAAATCTGCAATAGGAGAAATATCTACACCACCGTCACCGTATTTTGTATAAAATCCAACACCAAAATCTTCTACTTTATTACCTGTACCTACAACTAAACCATTAACATTTGAAGCAACTTGATACAGACTAGTCATACGTAACCGAGCTTTCGAATTTGCAAAACCTAGATCATTTTCAAAATTAGACATTGTATTTTTAAAACCATCATATACTTGTGATAAATCTATTTCATAAACTGTCATATTATTAAATTTATTTTCTAACCAATTACAATGGGTTCTTGAATTTTGAGTATTTTTATCTGTAGAATGTATTGGCATATTTAATACATGTACATTTAATTCTGTCATACAACAAAGAGTACTTGTTAACGCAGAATCGATTCCTCCTGATACACCGATAACTAAATTAGAAAAATTATTGTTAACTGCATAATCTTTGATCCAATTTTTTATATATTTTATTTTATCGGGTATTTCCATAATATATTATTTGTTTTATTCCTAAAGCATCTGTCTTGAATTCTCTCCAAGGGTCAATAACAATACTATTCCAATTAAAATTAAAATCGTAGTGTTTACCTCTATGTCCTAACAAATAAACACAAGGTATATCATGTATTTCCTCTGTTATAGGTTCAAATGTGTTTGGTGGGTTTTCGTCGTAGTATAAATCTAAATGTGGAGCAAGTTCTTTTACATAATGACCTACCAACATACTGTTACTACCTTCAGTATATTTAACACCTGGCTTAAAAGATTTTCCTAAAATAACAATTGGCATATTAAAACTAATAAGTTTTTCGGCCATACGCTTTGCTTGAACTTCTCTTGCAGTCATTATAGCATCAAATAAATCATAACCTAAATCTAATTTTTCTGCTAAATGCCGCAATGCAATATTATCTCTAGGATGACATGGTCCGCCATCGCCCATACCTGGTTTCATGTATGCCGGGCCCATAATACGTTGTGTACTTTTAGCAAGAGCATTTGCTACAATATCACAATTTATATTACCATTACGTTCTGCAACATCTTGTATCATATTAACAAGACCAAGTTTTGCTGATATAAATGTATTATAAAAAATTTTAATGCATTCTGCTTCGTCCCATGTACCTACTTCTATTCTTGCATTTTGTTTCTGCATTATTATTTTATAAAACTGTACTAATTTACCTGTTGGAGACTCAAACTCTTTATTTCCGTCAGCATTGCCTATAATAACCATTTCCGGATTTAACATATCCCAAGTAGTCGTTCCCATAGCAATTAAGTAAGGATTATATATAAAATTAGCACCTATAATAGGTATAAATCGTTCTCTACAAGTTCCTGGTAAAACTGTACTAATCAATACAACTGGTTGATCTTTAGTTACGATATGTTTAATTTTATGTAATACATCTTCGACATAAGAATAATCAAACTCTTTGTTTTCTAAATGCGATGTAGGAATACTACCATCATATTTTGGGTCGTGGGGTGTTTGTACGGCAATAAAAACAAAATCTTTATCTATTACTGTATTTTTTATATCGTCTGTAATAGTAATCTTATTACTAGTTCTTTTTACAACATCATAACCAGTTACCAACATATTAAACGTTGAATCTTGGTAATAATGAATACCGGCAACTGCCTCAGCACATTCTAACCCAAGTTTGCCTAGTCCTATAAATCCTATTTTCATAATAATTTTTGTTTAAGATTTGGTTCTAATGAATTAATATTTTTGTTTAATGTTTTATAATTATGAATTAATATAGGTAACATTGCTTTAAGTTTATATAGTATATATTTTGAATTATAAAAATTTTTCGCACTTTGGATTGCCGTAACTATTCTTTCTTCATTATTAATAATACTGTCATATGATTCATCTATAAATTTATCAAAAGTTTTATATCCTAATTGTTTAAGATATTTTAATGACCCAGTTTGTCCAATTATAATAAATGGTTGAAGATACCAAATAGGTTTAAATGTTTTTTCACTTAAATTTAACATATTTTTTTCATTTTCAATGTATGTTTCTGTTATTATATGTAGGTAACTATTAGTAAATTTTTCAATACTAGGATCTGATAACGGATTTGTAGTAGGATCTATTCCGTCGTCTATTATAATAGGTAAATGCTTTTGTATATTTTTTTTTACATACTCATTATATATATTTTTATAGTGTACCTGAAATTTTTTTAATATATTAGTATTAAAATGTTGATTATCATTAAAACTAGCCTGAACATACTTTTTATATTCATTGCTAAAAAAGTTAATAGGTTGATGTGTATTATCAACAAATTCATCACAACCAAAACTTAGAATTCCCAAATCTTTATCCTTAAACATTTCTGTTAACACAACAAATCTGCCTGGATTAGGTCTTCTATTTAATAATACAAATTTATAATCTCTAGGTTTAAATAAATTAATATCATTAATAATATCTTTATGCAAAAGATCGAATGTATCATATTTTCCTGGATCTTGTTCACATGTTTGTTTATAATTATAAGGAATAGATTGAATATTTTTAATACTAGAATTATTACATATTATTATAAAATTATTTTTTGATAACTTTGAATATTTTTTGCATATTAAATTTATATACTTAATCCATCTACCTTCACCCCAACCTTCAGACAAATTATAAAATAAAATTTTACAATAATTATTAATAATATCATCATATATTTTTTTATTTAAAAGAAATTTATCAAACCAAAAATTTTCACTGTTATTCCAATCTAACCACCAATGCAATGCTAACGGATAATAATATTTGTTAGTTATATCAGATCCTGTATCTAAGTTATAAAATAATTTTTGTATACCATCTGTTTCTTTAAAAACATTTAAAAATTGATTATCGAAAGTATTTTCTAAATATTTGTATATATCTTGTTTTTTAAATCCATTAGTAAATCTTATATAATTATGAGGATCATAATCATAATCCCAATATAAATTTATATTATCCATTAATAGTTTTAATTAACCCATCTCGTAATGTTGTTTTTAATCTATCAGGATATATATTATCTATCTTAGTACAATCCAATACTTTATATAGAGCACCATCGTCATTGGGATCACCCCAAAGCATTTTATTATCATAACCAATTACATCAGCAATAGTTTCTGCCAATTCTTTAATTGTATGACCTGTCCCTGTACTTACATTGACTGAAGAATTAATGCAATCATTATCAACAAAATATTGAACTACCGAGTTCACATCATCAACAAAAATATTATCTCTAACTGCACTTCCTGTACCAATCATTTGTATATCTGAATTATTCCGTTTTGCATTTAATAATTTTTGTACAAGAGCACTAACAACATGAGTTCGGTTAGGGTCGGTATGGTCGTGCGGACCATAAACATTTGCTAATGTAAGTATAATCCAATTATCTAATAATCGTTCACTGGCCATTAATAACCATATTTTACTCATACCATACATTTCAACAGTAAATTCTAATCTTCCGGTTCCAATCATATCTTCAGTTAATTTGCCAGTTACCTTTCCAGGATAACTACAGCCACTACCAAATATAATTACTTTTTTTGGGTTCACTTTTAACAAATATTTAAATACATTATGATTTATCATTGTATTTTCTAATAAAATACGATCAGGATATTTTTGATTAAAAACTATTCCTCCCATAACAGCGGCAGTATGAATAAAAATATCAGGATTATTAGGTAAAGTATCAATGCCGGCCCCAGTAACCCAATTTATTTCGTCTCGTCCTGGTGCAATAATATCATATTCGGTATTTGATAAAATGGTCCGTCTATAATTATCCATAATAAACCCATGGCCTCCGGTTATAACTATTTGTTTTTTCATTGTTGCTTCCATTGTTTATAATATGCTATAACTAATTTTAGTTGTTCATTAAAGTTTTCTTCTAAATTTGGCCATACATGTTTTAATTTATTATATTCTACATTATAATCTCGCGTATCTTTATCTTTTCCATCAATTATGGTTAATTCGAATTCTATTTCTTGTTTAATTATATTAACCATTTGTTCTTTAGTCACATTACCATTCTTACAACCTACATTATATATTTCATTTTTCATTAAAGAAAAATTATCTATTGCATATTCACATAATTCTGCTAATTTTTGAACACTATAAAAACTCCGTTTAGCATCTGGTTGATATAAGTTTATTTTACCTGTATTAACTGCATCTTGTGATAAATTATGACAAAGTAAATCATGTCTAACTTTGAAACTTAATCCAAATGCAGTAGCTGGTCTAAAAATAATATGATCTATAGTTTGTACAATTTTTTCACCTTGTATTTTAGTTTCTGCATATAATGTTTTTGGATTTACTTTAACATCTTCATTACATATTTTACCTATTTCACCATATACACTCCCAGTACTTAAAAAAACAATAGGAGTATTTAATTGCACAACATTATATGTTCCTAATATATTTGTAAGACGAGCCAAATCGGGAGTTTCATCACAGAAATTATAACCTACTATCGCCGCTAAATGTATAATTAAATCAACTTTTGGTAATTTTAATACTTGTGTTTCGATTGTTACATCGGCATTTATAAAATGAATATTTTTATATCGTAGTAAAAATCCTAAACGAGTTTTTATGGCTTTATCACTATTATCTATTGCATATATTTCTATATTTTTTTTATTTGCTAAACGAAATAATAATTCAGTACCTATATATCCTAGTGCTCCGGTTATTAATATTTTCATATAGATGTTATAGGTTCTTTGCAATCATTCCATTTTTTTGTTATCATTGCTATCATTTTACAATCAGACATAGGTATAAATGTATGGGGAATATTTTTAGGTAAAAATATACATTCACCACTACTAATAGGATGTGAATATTCTGAGCTATCTTCGAATAACTCTAAATACACTCCCTGGCCTTCAACAAACATAATATATTCATCAAATTCTTTATGATAATGGTGGCCTCGTTTGCTGCCTTTAAGAGTTACAATATAACTCCATTCGACAACAGGATCTAATTCAGGATAATATGTAAATATACCACCTCGACCATCATGTAATGTTGCTGGATTAATTTCAGGAATTATTTTTCTTATGCGTTCCATTTAAATTATTTCCCCATATCTTTACTTTATAATCTTTAATATTTAAATTCCATAAATCGATTATAATACTTTGATTATGAGGTTTATATTTTTCTAATAAAGTTAAATCTTTATGTGCTAATAATATAACTGAAGGTTCGGTTAATATTGAATCAAAATGAACAACTCCGTTAAGTTCATTACAATATTTACCTACCAAAATACTATAACTACCAATAGTTAAATCTACGTTTGGTTTAAATGACTTTCCTAAAATAATAATAGGTAAATTATAACTAATTAAATGTTTTGCTAAAGATAATGCTTGTTGTTGCCGAACTAATGTAATATATTTAAATAATTGTCCTTCTAGCTTTATTTTATCTGTTAACCAACTTAAAACAACAGTATCTCTTGGATGACATGGTCCGCCATTGCCACTACCTGGCATCATATACATGGTACTATTAAATTGAGTAGTATCTTCTAATAAAGCACTCATTACATTCCATGCATTTGCTTCGTAGTTACCTTTTTCTATCATTTCTGCTATACTATTTGCAAATACAATTTTTATACTAGAATAAGCATTTCCTAATAATTTATATAATTCTACTTCTTCCCATGTGCCATGTAAAAATTTTGCTTTAATTGCAATTTTCTTTAAAATATCTTCGACAACTAAACCTATTTTTTTATCTGTTGCTCCAATAAAATACATCGAAGCATTTATATAATCAGTTGCTACTGTACCTATATGAATCATTACTGGCATATAAACGATTTTTAAATTAGTATATCTATTTGCTAATTGTTTAATGGTGCCCGGACTAACTGTACTACTCACAACTACTGGATTTTTATAATTAATATTTGCCAAGCTATTTAAAACAGACGATAATGCATCATAATTAAAATCTTCTACTTGATCTAATGTAATCGGAACACTACCATCTAATAAAGGATTAGTATGCGGCGTTTCAACTAAAATAAAAATACAATTAGTATTATATAAATCATTTATTTGAGATGTAAACTTAGCATTGGACAATATTTTTTGCTTAATATCGTAAGCAATTACGGAATAAGTTTTTGCCATTTTTTCAGCAATATCTTTACCACATTTACCTAATCCTATCCAACCTATATCATTCATTTATTCCTTTATAAAATTTGGATAATTCTGGACAAGATTCAAATATAGAATTATTTCGTAGTTTATCTAAAACATTTATATATTTTTTTAATTGACTTCTATTTTTATATAAGTCATCGGTTGAAATTTGTTTGTATAAATGATATTCTATTTTGTCAGATATTATATCTTTTAGTTCATTATAAAATTTATCTTTTAATTCATCCGAAAGTAATACTATAGCTAGCCATTCGGGGTGTTCTAAAAAATTCGAAGAAACTAATCGCACCTTTCTATTTTTTGCCCAATCATACAAACTTTTAAATCCGCCTAAAGATAAAATACTTACAGTTGATGATATTTCTAAATCAATATTAGAAAATTCAGTTAATAATATATCTATATTTTTTTCTATTTTTTTCCAATTGGTACCATATCTCAAATATTTTGCTCGTTTACCTATAGCATCTATGCTTACACCCACTTTTAAATATTTAAATTTTTTCCAATAATCTAAAATATTTTTTCCTTTATATGTTAATAAACTAAAATTAGTATTATAATTAATAGGCAAATCATATTTTTCATATTTTATAAGAATATCTAATATTTTCCAATGAATATCATTCATTAAGGGTTCGCCTCCAGCAAAATAAAAACCTGTTAAATTATCAATATTCTTTTCTACTCTATCTATAATAGAACTCTTAGTTGTGTTATCTAATTCTATTATAGAAGATAATTTTGATAGTTCATTTTTTCGAATTCCTAACGGAAATTGTTCATAAAAATTAACAGGCGTAGATGTTGGAAAAGTATTTTCGGCATAGAATATATCATTTATTTTTTGCACACCTGGGTCTACATCATAATTTTTACTTTCAGTTTCGTTTATTATCGAAACCAAACGATCAATTGCTTCAGTATTTAATGAGCTACTAAAAGAAGGATTACAATTTATACATTTCATATTACATTTATTAGATGATCTAATATCCCAATAAGTTATTTTATTGGTTTCATTTAATGTACCATTTTTGTTTATTTCTATATCATGCATATTAAATTGATTTGACAAAGCATAACTTGTTCTAGTACTACCTGAATTATTTCTTTCTGCAAACCAACATTTTTCACAACTTGGATGTTCTATACCATTTATTAAATCTTTACGTAATTGCACCCATTCAGTTGAATTCCTTGTATGATCAATTGAAATATCATTAAGTGTTTTTTTGGTAAAATTTGTTTGCATACAACATGCATTCATATGACCAGATGGACTTATAAATGTTCCTATCCAAGGAAAAGTACAAAATTTATTATTTTTTGATAAATTTTTATAATGCACTTTCTACCTCAATTACTTCATCTATTATATTTTTAGATAAATGTAAGCATAATAATAATCTTCTAGGTTTATTACTTTTATTAGGCATTGTACTATGCATTATTCTACTATGATATAACAATAAACCACCAGGGTTTGTTTCAAAAGATATTCCTTTATCAATTAATTCTTGTGTATGTTTTCCGGCATCCATGTCTTTTTTATAATATATTTTTTTATGGCTGTTAGGTAAAAATTTTGTTGCCCCCGATGTTGTATTAAATTCATCTAACGCAATACCAAACTGCATGCCTAAAATATTATTATCAAATTTATTTGCCCATTTATCATGTCTATAAGGTGTGTCGAAATGTGGATATATGTATGTACTACCAGGATTTGTGATTTTAAAATCTGCTCCCTGTTGAACATATTTTTCTTTACCAAAAAAATCATCTGCAAACGGTTTAATTTTTTTAAGAATTACATTTTTTACAAAATTATTTTCTCGCACGGTATCAGACCAATAATGCATATATTTGTTTTTTTCTAAGTTAGGAATATATTCATTATTCCAAGTTTCGCCCATTGCAATTGAAATATTATCAGATAATTTTCGTAATTTTGTTAATTCATCATTATTTAAAAAATTATGAATAATTAAATATCCATTTTTAATAAAATATTCTTTATTTGTCATCAAATAATGCTGTTTTATACTGATCGTTAATATTTAGATATGTAAATATTTTTGAAACTGATCATATATATTTTTTTGGATGTTATTTACGTTAGATATTATTGTATTATAATTATGTTCTAATATCCAATACATCGATTTTAAATCTTTTGATATTTCAATGCTAGGTCTATTATAAAAATGTTTAGCACTATTTATTGCTTTAACAACTCTAATTATATCATCCGATTCGTCGTCATATGATTCATCTATAAAATCAGAAAACGTTAAATAATCTAAATCTCTTAAAACTTTTAATATATGCTGTCTTCCTATTATCACAAATGGTTGAAAAAGCATTATTGGTTTAAATGTTTTCTCAGTTAAAAAACTTGCATCTACATAATCTACTTCATTTGATCTTTCATTATTTAAATATTCTTTTATGACAGAAGTTTCAGTTACAATATACAAATATGTGTTAGCACATAAATCGATAGTTTTATTATTATCTAAATCTGTTGGATTAGTACGAGGATCTACCTCATCATCTATTAATAAAGGCAAATGGGATTTAACATCTAGTTCTTTAATTTTATTTACATATTTTACATATGTTTCTTTATCTAATCGTGATATGGGATCAGAATATTCATTAAAGAATTTATAATCTGGTATTTTTTCAAGATGCATTTGTACTTGTTTTGTATGTTCTTCTCGCCAATTTTCGGTTTGTTCATATAACGCACTTAGTGTAAATTCATCCATAGCAAAACTTAATACCCCCTTATGCCGGTCTTCAAACAACTCTAACATTACTACCCATCTGTTAATTCTAGCCCGTCGATTTAAGCAAATAAATTTATATTTTCTTATTTTACAGTTTTGAATATCTGTTTTGATCTGTTGTATAAATTTTTCATGTGCTTTTTTTACATGATCATGAAAAAAATAACTAAATGTTGTTTGAAAAAGATGAGCATTTATTCTACGAATTTCGGCTAATCCAGTACATGCATTTAACATTATAAAATTATCATATGTTAAATTATATTTTTGACATATTTTATCTACTATTAATTTAAAGCTTCCCCAAGACCAACCTTCCCATGAATTATATACTGTAATAAAGGCTTGTCCTAATTTACATTTTTGTATTACTTCATCTGGAATATTAAAATAATCTATCCAAGGAAACCAATTTCTTTTTTTTTGCGGTGGAATAGATGAGTCATTATAATCTACTCCATTATCTTTAGCACTATTCAACCACCATGGAATATTTAACAAATATAAAAATTTTTCATTCCCTTCATATTGTCTAAATTGTTTTTTAATAGATAAATGTGTAAAAAATACCTGCTTTTCATTTTTAATTCCTGCCTCATTACATCTTTTTTCTGCTTCGTCATATGATATTTTTTTCCAATTAGACCACATTGATACTAAAGAATGACTATCCCAATTATGATAACTTGAAGAATTAATTTTATAAATAGGTAATAGTAGAGATTCTTCCATAAAAATATGCCAAATTTAATAGTTGCTGGTTGCAGTTGTAGTGATAGACATGAAGTTAAAAAATCATATGGAGATTATATTGCCCACTCATTGGGTTTAAATTATATCCATGAAGCCCGCTCATGTGGCAGTAATTTTACAATATGGCGTGTTATTACTAAAATGATACTTGATAAAAAAATTACTGCTAATGATATAGTACTTATCCAATATACTCATGTCAGTAGACACGAATTTATTTCTAATGTTGATCCGATTACTCCTACTCAGACTATCGAATGTTATAATTTAGATAGTTGGCTAGTTCGTTATAAAACAAAAGCATGGGAATGGGTTTATAATCCGCATATAAAAAAATTTTTAAAATTATATGAAAAATATATGACTCCTCCCGGATACAGTAATGAAATTTTCATTGTTAATAATTACAATTTTCAATGTATGCTTGCTCAAAATAATATAAATGCTTTTTTTCTTGACATAAATGTATACATGCCTGAGGAATTTACTGTTATACCATACTTTAAAAACAGAGTATTTACAGAACAATTAACAGATAAAACTCTTCATAATAAACCCTTGCCTAATGAATATAGTGTTGATGAACTTGATAGAGGCCATCATTTAAATAAAAACGGGCATAAAATAATAGCAACTGAAATATTAAAATTTATTTATTAAACTCAGTAAATCGGTTTATATCAGATAAAACAGTATTATTGGCGGCCTTACATGTATTATAAAAATTATTCATTTCAGGATATACTTTTAAAAAATTAGTATCCCATCTTTTATCTATCTGAGTTATAAATTGGTAAAATTTAGCACGATTAATCAATATTCCTTTATCAGTGTCTCTTTGTAATTCTTTTTGTTTATTAAAATATATACGTTGAAAAGTAATTCTTTTCATTTTTTCAAATTCGTATGTTTCAAATCCTTGATGACATGTATATGTAGGATTTTGTATATTTCGTGACATCCAGTCTGTCATTGGTAACAAATATTTTTCAACCAAATCTTCAGTACAATATTGAGCATCTAAAAATTGAGGATGCCGAAGATAGGGAATATCAATTCCAATAATTACTGCTTGATCAGAATTCTTATTATTAGTTCTTTGATAGTGTTCTTTAAAAACATAGCCAGTATCATTTTCAACTGTGGTCATATGTTTATTAGGATTATATTTACATTTTAATTCTAATACCCATTCTAAAAATTGTTGAAATGATGTTATACTGAATATATTAAAAGTACACATCATCACACAACGAACATTACCTAACAATGCTATTTCTTCAACTCGTTGTTGTAATAATTTAAAATTCATATGTCTACGGCTATATTCTGCTCTTTCGCCCCATCCCTCAATACTAGTATAAATTGTAATTTTTTTAACTTTATTACTTTTTATTTTTTTTAATTTTTTTATAAATTTATTCCATAATTCATTGGGAACAGAAAAATTACTATTAATACAAAATTCTAAATTTCTATTAGGGTTTTCGTACAACCAATCCATAGTTCTAAATGTTTCCTTGCTCATTAATGGTTCCCCGCCAGTGATTCTATAAACTTTTAAATTATCATAAATTGTAGGGAACCATTTCCAATATGCATCAATATAAGGATTGTCTTTT
>Ga0310121_10003825_pt1 | contig 13585 bp, 11 predicted proteins | sample CB27_Tmax_986_MG_FD_203504 | JGI IMG/M metagenome (GOLD analysis project Ga0310121, IMG submission 203504) | Marine microbial communities from Western Arctic Ocean, Canada - CB27_Tmax_986 | ecosystem: Environmental > Aquatic > Marine > Oceanic | place: Canada: Western Arctic Ocean | collected... | reverse complement strand
GATTGATTCAATCGCACAGCGTTACGTTCGGCGATCTCTCTAATTGTAAACAGCTCGTTGCAATGTTCCTGCACGGCCGCCATCGCATAGGCAAGACTCTGCCGACTCTCGGCAAGCGAACCTGGGACCGGCTCGAACCGAGCACCTGGTCGACGCGTCACGATATCCCAGATACGGAGGTCTTCTTCGACCGACCATTTCCCAATCGATGCCGCGACCGCCAGTACCGCGTCCGGCTCAATTACCGCCCGCCATGTATCCTCGATTGCATCCGATCGAATCTCGCTGTCGTCCGGGATGAGCTCCACACCACTTGACATGCCGCAAAGGAATGGTTCCGTGGCGATTACTCGTTTGCAAAACGCATGGATCGTGGACACCCACAGCTGGTCGCTTTCCTCAAGCGCTAACCGGAGACGCAGCACTGCTGCGTTCCGTTCCTCACCACCAAGCGCATCGATACGATCCAGCAACTGCGAAATCCCGGACTCATCTTTTACCGGACGAATCCGTTGGTCTAAACAGTTCAGCAGCATCGCCAGCTGCCGTCTCGTCCGGTCCCCGAGTTCACGCGCTGCGTCCTCCGTAAACGTAACCAGTAAGAGCTCACCAATGTTCTTGACGACGCCATCCACAAGTAAGCGGGGCACGAGATGCGCAATCGTCCATGTCTTGCCCGTTCCCGCGCTCGCCTCGATAACGGATAGGCCGACCGGCACATTGGATTGCTGCAGATCGAAATTACGCACGGGGCCCCGTGCCATCTTCCTTGGCTTTCGCAAACCAGTGTTCCACCTGTTCGAACACGACCACGGCAAGATCACGCCATTCGTCCAGTAATGGTGGAGCAAAAGGGTCCTGGCCACGCCACGACAGCTGCGCGGTAGCATCGTCACCATCACCCGGTATGCCGTTGTACTGCGTCTCCCATGCAGCACGGGCTCTCCGGCGTAGGTCATCCCCACCACCCGAGGCTTTAAAAATTGCCGCGCTCGTCGCAGGCTTGAACGGAACCAACCCGCAACCCATCTGGTGCCACAGCTGTAATAGTCTGTCCAGAGAATCCAGTGCCATGGCCTCTCCGATTGCCGGCATCCGATCAATCTGACTGGCATCTCCTCGCCGAGACACCACAACTGTTTCAATATCCAAGCCCGCTGCCGAGGCAAACGTCGCTCGTATCCATGCCTCGAGACGATGGTGCGCCCCGGTTTTTAGATCACCCGCAATAATGACCACATGCACACTCTGCGCCCCATTGACGTAGACCGGCCCGACAACCGCTGGGGTCGTCTGCCGGCAGGCCAGGTACTGTGGAACCAGTGATCCGTTGGCCGTTTGTCTCGCTAATTTCGCCATCATGCGCCCCAGTGTCAGCACCTGTTTTCCCATCGTCACACCGAGGTGCCCATACGGCAGTCGCCGGTCAGCTGCCAATCGTTCCTCAAGGTAGCCCCCGTGATTCGCCAGTGTCGCGTCAATCACGTCTCGCAGGATTTGCCAACGGTTTAAACCCGTGGGCACCGTCATCGGCTCCCGATCCAATGCCTGTGGGTCATTGCCATCTCGTGGCAAAACCACCTGCAGTGTGCGTAGCCATCGAGACCACGGGTCCTTGAAATCACGGATCAACTCCTGTAACTCCAGATCCGCTCGAACCGGACTGTCCGCAAGCCGGTCGACCGACAGCGCAAACGGTCGTTCTTCGACAGGGTTCTGTTGGAGAACCCTGGCCACGTCAGCCTGTCGCCCGTCAAATGATGCATGCTCCCCCGTAAAGTAACTATGGTGAAACGGTTGTAGCCGCTGATTGACAACCAGTGATCGTGCGCATCGTTCCTGCACCTCAGGTCGTCGCGAAGACGTTCTCGCCACGACCCTCAAGAACGCATCAACACAGGCTGAAAATGGTTCGTCCTTGTTACTGCGAATATTTCGTGCGGTTGCCGTCACAATGACTCGGTCCTCCGCGGCCAAAACCGCGTCAAGAAATAACTGCCGATCGTCTCGTAACGGGTCACGGTCACTCGGTCGAGGAGCCACCGCAAGAAGATCCCAAGCCGGGGACCGCGATTTCCGTGGAAACGCAGACTCGTGCATCCCCATCAGCACCAGAACTCGACACGGGATTGCACGAAGCGGCTTAAAGCCGCCCATGGCCATCCCACCACCCACCCGCACGACCGACCTGGCTTCGTCCGTGACCAGACGTTCCAACCAATCACCAACGGCTCCGACAGACATTGACTCCACGCATCCGTGCTCCTGCTCAACCCTGCGCAACTGATCGATCAGGTCTCCGGCAACCATCGTGTCAAATCGTCTGTCATCAGCGGCCACGATCTCGTCCAACGCCAAATCAAGCCGCGTAGCCCACTGCCCAGGACTGGCCTCGTCCTGCCAATCCTCAAAGACCTGGATCAGACCATCCAGCCAGTCAAGAACAGCACTAACCGATGCCGGCGCATCACCAAGGTCGCCCGAAACAGGTAACGCCGGCTCCCTGTCCACATCACAGGCATCTCTACTCTGTCCAAACCACAGTCCTGCGAGTAGCCGATCCAACGAATTGCGCCAGGTACCTGTGGTTAACTCCCCGGCATCGAGCGACCGCCGGTGTGTGCCGTCAAGACCCCACGTAATCCCAGCTGCACGCAACTGCCTTGCTAGGTTCTCTGTGTCTCCCCCGAGTGACTCAACGCGGCTCACAATTGCCGGGAGTTCCAGCAACGCAAGCCCTTCACTCAGCGGCGCGCGACCGGCGGCAAACCGCAGCAGCGCTTTCAGTGCTCTCACGATCTGGTCATTGTGATCGACGCGTCGCTCCGCCAGACGTAAGGGCAGAGGCGGAAGTCCCTCCCGACATATTGCCTCCGCCAGCGGCCCGTACGCTTCAAGGTCTGGCGCCATTACCAACACCTCATGTGCCCGAAGGTCAGGTAAATCAGCAAAGGCCTCTATCAGTGCGTCACGCACAACTTCCACTTCACGACGCAAACCGTGACACCGGTGACACCGTATCGAATGGTCTACTTCGGGGTCGAATTCATCCCGTTCCACGTCTCCCGGTTGCCGCGCAGCACGGATATCCGACTGCACCTGTTGCAGCAAGGTGCCCGACGCTGTCTTCCGCAGTGGAATCACATCGTATTCCTGTCCACTATCGACAAGTGCTTCATCAAAACTTCGAAAGCTCTCAATCGCCTGCTTGCCAAGATGCGACAGCAGCGGATGCCCTTCCCACACGAGATCGACCGGCTCGCCGCCCCTCATCTGTGACCGTCCCGTTCGGATGTCACCGAGATATTCCGTCGACGGAAGGAGTGCGCGCAGACAGACATTCGTCCGCCCGGCCAGCGCGCGCAAGAGCGGCAAAATGATCGGGGGAAGCGGACCTGTCGCTAGTACCTCCAGTCGGACCGGTAGATCGCCCGCTCCAGCCTCAAGTCGCCGGGCAAGATCCTCCAACCGACTGGCTGGATCGGGATGACCGCGCAACCCATCAACGACTCGACGCCATAATTCCTTCTGCCATCCCTCATCTTCCTCCGCAACGTCAGGTAAACCGTCCCAGCGCTTATTGCGCGTCCATGCTGCGATCATCTCCGAACGAAAATAGAGGTACTGATTGAAGCGGTCAGCCAGCTCTCGTGCCAGTGCCATTTGCGAGCGACTGTCAATGCACACCGCTTGGAGACTAGGGTGGTACCCCTCACGCACCATCTCGGCAAGCGGTGGGAGCAATCGCCACATCAATCCCTCCGGACGCCACGAGGGATGGATCGCTTCCAATCCCGCCAGTGCTGCAATGCGCTCGATGAACGCATCCGGCAACAAAAACGAGACACCCATCGCAACACCATGTCTGCGCGCGAGGGTGACCTTGGCGCGTTCAACCAATGGTCGTGACGGCATGAGTACCGGCACCACAAGTCCAGCAGGCGTGTTCGGTGTACCGAGTGACCGAACCAGGTCGTCAAGCAACAGTGTCGCATTCGACGCGTACTTCAGTTGGAGTGCCATCGTCTAACTACGGCCGTTGCAATTACAGTCTTTTTGGCTTCGAACCACAACCGATGCGCTGTAGGCTACCGGTGGCGCTAGATCCATTGGACATGAAATCACAATTGAATTACTCGCTAAAACTTTAGTATGTCTTTGCTCGTCTCGATAAAACAACCTTCCGAGACCAGACGGATCGGGGTGAGTGAGGCTGATGCGGTCGACTAAAGCGAACGTGCCTTAGGACCGCATGATCCGAAGAATTAAGAAGAAGAAAAATGCGAAATATTATAACTGCGCCTACTCATGGCCTTATGACCAAACTCAGACGCACGGGAAGTCCATCTCTTCGATGGGGTAATAACCGAGGTCGCCTGTCTGTAGACAACTGTAGTCTACGTTTCTACCGAATAGACGACCAATGAAACTTGAGAACCCTCAGCTTCGAAGTAGTCTAGGGTCAGCCGAAAGCCGGTCTGCCCATTGCTGAGCGTTTGCTTCGGCCTCTTCCTGAGTCTGGCCTACCAGAACTACTGCTCCAGCGGCGGTTGTATCATTGCCAGCCGTTACCCACGAAGTCCAATGGCCGGCACGTTGTTCACAGTGGATGGTGAAATTAATTGGATTGTTCATGTGTAGACTCAAACAACTAGCCAATCGTATAACAGGCGTGTTTCGCGAAGCCAGCCAATCGACAATGGGGGCGCCGACGAATTATTAATTGTGGGTTTGTACCATTTGCCCGAGGAGTTGCGAGATTCTCAGGGTATCCCATACAATCGCATTTTTGGTTGCCTATAAACCGGAGTTGAAAGGAGTTTGCTAACGATGGGATTGACCTGCCCCAGTTGTGGAAACGAATCTAACTTTCAGGTCAAGACACTCCAGCTGCATGTTGTCCAAGTTATTGACGACGTCGTCGGTGTTTCAGAAGAAGCCAGGCCGGCGGTTCTAGAGGTCTTGTGTGATGAGTGTGAATCTGAGATCGATTTTCGAGAGGTCGATGACACAATCCGTCGCGAAATACTACATATCCTTGGTGCCCAGTAGTCGAGAGTCGTTTTTGTCTAGTCGCGTCCATCCGGAGCAACACAGAGTCAGATTGACTAAAAGTCGGCGTTGTAGTTCTTGACAAGGCCTCCCGCCGAACCTATCGTAAATCTCCCATGTCGAGTTACTACCGAGTTCTTGGAGTTTCAAGATTTGCGGGTCTTGACGAAATTCGTCGAGCTTATTGGTCGTTGGAAAGACGTGTTCGTCTAGAGTCAAAAAAAAGCTTGCAAGTTCAAGGTCTTGACGAGATTCGTCGAGCTTATGATGTCTTAAGTGATTCGAACCGTCGGTCTCTGTACGATGCTAGACATCCTGCCGAGTCGAGTCTTCTTGAAGGTTGCCGTATCGTTTGCGATGATTTTCTAGAATTAAACCATGGGATGGTGAATGAATTTCCTTCAACGGCGATGATTGCTGATGTTGTGTCGACGATGGATGGTGATTTTCTAGCTGATCGAGTTTCGTCAGTTGAGACACATAGCACTCAGGTTGAATTAACCGCGCGGGAAGCCCGGAAAGGAGTTCGTGTTCCTTGGGATCTCGTGTTTCGATCGGACTGTCCGATTTGTGGCGGCAGGGGAGAGATCTGGTCCAGTTCATGCGGTATCTGTGCCGGCACTGGGAACGGTGAGATGTCTAATCAATTAGAGCTTTCGATTCCGTCTGGTGTCCGCCACGGAGCCTGTCTTAAATTTAATGTCACCCCGCCGTTCTCGGCTGAGATTCAAATTAGGGTTCATATCACTATTAAGTGAGGCTAGTTTGTGTCTTTAGTTTTCACGTCTGATGCTTTGAGGTTGCGAGACAAGCGGTTAAGTCGTTAGGGTTTTCTGTTATGTCTAATGAGTCAGACCAGCCAAAGAGAACGAGCTTGCCAATGGCAGCCCAACCCGGTTCGACAAGTCAGCCTCCCCATGGTGCTGTGAGCCGTGCAATTCCTGGCGTCAAACATATTATCGCTGTCGGCGCTGGTAAGGGAGGTGTTGGTAAGACGACTGTGTCGGTGAATCTCGCTATTGCTCTTTCAAGGTCGGGTAGTCGAGTAGGCATCATCGATGCCGATGTCTATGGTCCTAATGTCCCAATCATGCTCGGACTCGAGGCGCAACTTGAGAGTGATGGCAAGAAAATTGTCCCGGCTGAAAAATTTGGTGTTCAGGTGGTGTCAATGGGTTTTCTGACTAGCGCAGATGCCCCGATTATCTGGCGTGGGCCGATGTTACATGGCGTGGTACGGCAGTTCTTTCAAGATGTTCGCTGGGGTGAACTTGATTATCTTGTGGTCGATATGCCTCCTGGAACTGGTGATGTCGCTCTGAGCTTGAGCCAGACAGTCCCAGTGTCTGGAGCGGTGGTAGTTACTACACCCCAAACTGTTTCACTAGCTGATAGTCGTCGCGCAATTGCTATGTACAAGAAGCTTGAAATTCCGATTTTGGGGATTATTGAGAATATGAGCCACTATGTTTGTCCGAGTTGTCATCATGGCAGTGATATTTTTGGAGAAGGTGGTGGCCAGCGCATCGCCGCCGAGCTGAATATTCCTTTTCTAGGACAAATTCCGATTTATACGCCCATACGTGTTGGGAGTGATACAGGAGTACCCCTTGTTATCTCCGAAGAGGATTCGCCTGCAACGAAGGCGTTTCTTGATGCGTCCGAACGGATGGCCGCCCAGGTTGTAGTGGCGGGCCATGAGACGCTATCCGCCGCGGCGCCGACTAATGTTCAAACCAGTTAGCATGTCATTTGATCTGGTTTACTAGGAGCAAACCGGTTGTCCGCCATGATCCGTAGGTAATGTAGTATTTTCCGCTGATGGCCCTCGACGACCGCCCGCTCCGCCCGCTCCGCCGCTGTTTCTGAACCAGAGCCCGTCGAGCGTCCAACGGAACGCCCTGAGTCTGTGGCGGTACGGCCTGTCGATGAAGGAATCGGTGAAGGTGGCCCACGCGTACGCCCAACGCCGACTCAGAGAAGACCTTTAGACCGAGCTGAAGCGGTTCCTGGAGACAGGGATCTCAGAACTGGCACGCTCGAGGAAGACGAGGAAGTTGAGGGAGCCGGCCCCACCCGTGAACAAGTTGTCAAAGACCGTAAGCGGCTCCGTGACTTCGAGACCGAAGAAGACGCCAGGTAGTGGTTTTTAACAGAAGCCCAAAAAGACAACCCTGACATTACCGCTGACGACGAGGAGGGACCGCCTGCTGAGGTGGTTAAGACACCACGGTTTCTGTGCGGTGCCTTCTTACCTTGTCGCTTTACCCGTCATTGGTACAAAACGTACCGGGAGAGTTACTTCACTGGTGGAACCGGCAGACTGTTTGGTCACGATCGTGATGGCTTGGGAGGCCTCACCGACGGGAATCACGAGACGGGCACCTTCTGCCAGCTGCTCGACAAGCGCGGGAGGGATATGGTCAGGTGCGGCTGTGACGATGATGCCGTCAAATGGAGCTTCCTCTGGCCAACCTCCGTAGCCATCTCCCATCCTAACGTGTACGTTGTTGTAGCCCAGCTCATTTAGTAGTTGGCGTGACTTGGTTGCAAGTTCAGAGATGATCTCGACTGAGTAAACCTTGTTTGCAATTTCTGCGAGAATCGCAGCTTGATACCCGGACCCCGTCCCGATCTCTAACACTCTTGCGTTGGGTGGCAGCTGGAGGGATTCGGTCATGTAGGCGACGATATATGGTTGTGAGATCGTCTGGCCTTTGTCGATTGGTAAAGGTGTATCAGCGTACGCGAGACTTTGAAGCGAAGCATCGTTCGGTACAAATCTATGACGGGGGACCGTTTCCATGGCGGAAAGGACCAGTGGATTCGTGACGTCACGCCTCCGAATTTGCTGCACCACCATATCGTGTCTTTCAGTCGCCCGATCATTTGAATTTGCTCGAACTCTTATTTCAAGCGATATCGAGGGTGGTAGCGAGCTAGGCATTGACGTCAACGAGAACCAGGTCAATAAAGCGAGCGTGAACATCCTTCGGTTAGGTCGAAAGTGGTTGTAAAAAAAACGAGCCCTTCCATTTTGTCGTTGCCTCCAGTCGGAGTTGAGTAGTTGGGGCTTCACTAAGGTCTTTCTCCGAGCCATGAATCAACTCGGTAGCCTTGTGAGTTTGTCTGAACGGTCCGTGGTTCAAGTTTCCACAGAGTGTCTGGCTTCTTGCCAAAGACGACCCGCAGAGGAAGAAGCCGTTCTCTTCTGGCGACGAGAACTGAAGCTTCGTCACCCACCCCATACTGCTGTAAGCGGCTATTCCAACTGTTTGCCCGGACTCGATAGCCGTCGATCGCTAAAATTTCATCGCCAACGTTGAATCCCGCTTCGAATCCTGGAGTTCCTCGTGTTACCTGCGTAACGATTAAATCATCGTCACTCATACGTGGGGTGAGGCCAATCCATCCAGGAATTCTCTCTTCGGCCGTTGACGTTTCCATCGAATCGGAGGTAGTTAGGTTTAATCCGAACCAATCGAGCGCCTCGGAGTAGTCCAGTTCGTCGACACTATCTAATACCTGATCGAACCAAGGATTTAGATCAACGTCGATCCCAAGGGCGTCTTCAGTAGTTGCACGTAATTGCTCAGGCGTGTACCCGTGGGTTCCAGAATAGCGCCCGTAAGCTAGTCGCATTACGTCGTCAAGAGTGCGAGTTCCGCCTGTCATGCGCCGTATTTTAGCGTCGAGGAGGAAGCTGATCACAGCCCCTTTCGTGTAGTAGCTCACCGTTGTGTTGCGACTATTCTCGTTTGGTCTATAAAACTTGATCCATGCATCGTACGATGCTTGTTCGAGCGTTTGGACCAATCGACCCGGAGTGGTCTGAAGGCGACGTATCTCGTTAGAGAGTGAGGTGAAGTACTCGTCACGTGATGACAAACCTGCGCGATGGACCAAGAGTGCTCCATAATAGACGGCCAAACCCTCGACAGCCCATAGGCTTCTAGTGTGTACCTCTTGTTCGTAGTCGAAGGGACCAAGTTCGATTGGTCTCAGACGTTTCACGTTCCACGCATGAAAGATTTCATGACTAACGAGCGTTAACCAATCCAGATAATCTTGTCGGTCCTGCATTTGCCAGCGACTGCTCATGACGACAGTCGAATCCTTGTGTTCCAGTCCTCCACCTGATTCGGTGATGAGATTCAAAATGACGTAACGATCGTACGGAATCGATCCCCATAACTCGTGTTGTTGGCGGACGATGAGTTCCACGTCATGAGCAGAACGTGTTCCGTCCCATATTCCATGGTCGCCGACATTAACTAGATAATGTGGCGTGTCGTCGACGGTGAATTCATAAATGTCTGGATTTCCTACCACGATCGGTGAATCTATCAGCGTGTCAAAATTGACGGCACGGTAGCTATGCGGCTGGTCGCTAGGGGTCGGAGGCAATGCCGTTACACTCCGACTCCACCCTGGTGGTAGTTCCACTGTGACATCGTGGGGCCGTGGCTTTAAATCGGCAGTAGTGATGAATGTCGGTGCTCCGTTGACCAAGGCAAAGTCGCTGTCCACCCAGTTGGTACGAACTGACATTTCGTGGCTGTAGACTCGATACGACAGGATAATTGGTTCGGATCCACTGGCCTCAACCACCCAGCGATTCTTGCGAGTGCTTTTGATAATTAATTCAGAGCCGCTCGGAGTGCGTGCCGTGATGTTCTCCACGTTTTTGGCGAATTCCCGAACAAAATATGACCCGGGTGTCCATATTGGCATCATGAGGTCAATCGTCGCCTGATCTGTAGATGGAATGAGTGCCTCGACCTCGATGTAGTGACTGTGTGGTTCTGGGAATCTGAGAGTGTAAGAAATAGGTTCGCGGGATTGAGCCCTGACCACAAGAGGGTTGGTCACTGTCAAGACGAGTATGAAAAGGGTTAGATGCCTGACGGTCAATGTAGGGCTTTCTTGATTGAGTTGTCGCGAAACAACACTGTATCATCGAATTGCTTGGAAGGTTAATTGAGGCTCTTGTCCTTCTGCTAAGTGTCGACTGACATGCAGAAGAGGGGAACTTGAGGAGAAAACCCTGAGTTTTGGAAAGATCTGTTGAGGTATCCAACCTTCTACGTAGACACTCGCTGTCGTCATGGATTGGTTCAATCGAGATCGCCAGCTAATGGGATTCCCATGCGATTACAGTCCAGAACGACTTGACTTTATTGTCATTCTCAATCATCTTTCCAGCGATCGGTATTTGGTGCACTTACAATTACCACGAACATGACGCAGGTGTCTCCGCTCCGCGACAAACTATCAGCACGGTCCCCGTTCCTCGATCAGGTCGTTGTCTTCGCCGGAAAGCTGGCTTCTATTGGGCATCGGGAAGTGTATGCAGTTGTTGAGCGACAGGGTGGCGTGGCGTGTGACCAGGTCACGGCACGGACGACCATTCTTGTGATTGGTGATGGTGCTTCGAGTCTGGCCAGTGGAAAGAGTAACAAGCTTAGAAAAGCAGCGGCGATTAATACCCGCTCTCCTGGCAGTATTCAGATTTTGAGTGAAGACGAATTTTGCCGCCTCGCCGCACTTCAGTCCAGCGAGTTGTTGAACCAGCTTTACCATAGTGTCAGTCAGTTCAGAAGTCGATATCCTCGTATTCGAGAAGCCCAGTTACGCTATCTTGAAAAATGCGGTTTACTGCAGCCAGTGGCTCGCACTAACACCGACACCTACTACAGTTTTAGTGATGTTTCGATGCTGAAGCAGATTCATGATGAACTTGAGCAGAACGGTTCATTTCGTGGTGCAGTACGGCGTAGATTGGCTGCTAGAGAAGGTCAATTGGCACTGAATTTCAATACTGCTCGCGGTGCATTACCAGTAGCAAAAGTTGTAGTTTTGAGACGAAGAGAGGCGACGAAAGTGACGATTTCGTTACCTTTAACTCCGGAACAGGGTGGAGAGAAAATTGAGCTGGCTGCACGTTTCTTTCTTGAAGGTTCAGAGCTTGATGAAGGGGGCGAGCAAGACCGTGAGCGGGCGCTGATAGCCTATCGGAAGGCTCTCCTTCTAGACCCGACTCTTGTGCCCGCGATTGTGAACCTGGCGAATCTTCACTACGCACACGATGATCTTGTTGAAGCGCAGGCTCTCTACAGTCGGGCGTTGTTACTCGACTCTTCTTGTTTTGAAGCTCATTTCAACCTTGGAAACATTCACCATGATCTTGGCCGGCTTCAGGAAGCAATGACCTACTATGATGGAGCGTTGCAGCTCAATCCTCAATATGCTGACGGCCATTTTTATGTGGCGGTCACACTGGAGAAGATGGGGCGGTCAGAAGAAGCCAAGGAACACTGGCGTTTGTATCAAGAACTGGCACCCGATGGTGAGTGGTTTGATCTCGCCAAGGAATTTAGCGAGTAGACTTCGAAACTTGTCTTAGGGTCCAGAGGTGCTTCTCAGTGATGGTTGACTTGTTGTTGCGTGATAGTTCGTTTGGATTTAAAGAATGAACATTCGACACACCATGCCTCGGGTTTAAAACCGTTCTTACCGGTGAAAGGAACCACTTCCCCATGGGAACAGTAGGAGGCTCCAACGCTCTGATTTTCGTGCCAGCGGCACTCTTTGAACCTCTTTAAAGCGGTGTTTTCTTGCTGCGTCGTTTCCTTGCGGTCAGAAGCGGATTCTTTAGCGATTTCTGGCTTTGTGATTTCCACGGAATCTAGATAAAAATGGTTCTTGGTAGCCGGGGCTCGACGTTTGCAGCGGGTGTGTTGTCGAATCCTGAGTGAAATGCCTCACAGAGCAAAAAGCCGTTTCTCCAAAGCCCAATTGTTAGCGAGCTCGGAACGTGATGATCCCGCGGGCCGGATCGTAGGGTGAGACTCCAACTGTAACGCGATCTCCAGGTACCACTTTGATCCGAAAACGTCTCATTCGACCACTTAATTGTGCCAAAACTTCGTGGCCGGGGTCACATTCGACCCGGTAGAGTCCGCCGCTGTGAACGGCCACTATAGTTCCCTGGACGTCAATGAGATCGTCTTTTGCCATCTAGCTCCTGAGCCGGGAAGTATAGCAGCTTAAACGTCTGTTGGTTACGAGCTTAACGACGATGTCGTCACTCAAAGTTTACGCACAGCATCTTCGACTTGTTTTGCTAAGTTGCGATAATCGTCACCTGACAGATTCAATGGCTTACCAAACGCAACTCTAGCTGGACCAGGCCGAGCCATACGCCAGGATTGATGGAGAATTCGATCGAGGCCTTCTACACGAACGGGAACGATAGGTATATTCAGACGACTAGCAATCATACCGATTCCTGGCTGAAAGCGGTCGATTTTACCAGTGGCAGTTCGACGTCCCTCTGGAAAAATGAGGACTGAATTTCCTTCGCTAAGTAGTTCGCCTAGATACCGAATAGCTTCACGAGTACCGGCTTCACGTTGGGGCAGAGGAAAAATGTTGAATAGGAGACTTCCTAGATAGTAATTAAACGAACTTGTCAGTTGCTCTCGCCAGGAATGCTGTTCAGGATGAAAGTGAGCCGAGAAGAACTCTTTTGCAGCCGCCGTTGCCACCTGTGTTCTTCGATTTGCTGGCAGCGCCGCCAAGATAACCGGGCCATCCATGTGGCTCTGGTGATTGGCTGCGTACACAACTGGGTCAGACGTAGAGTGGAGATGTTGAAGTCCTTCAACTTTGATCCACGCGAAAAGCCGCGTCAGTGGTAAAAGAAAAGCGCTGAGGCTAACTCGTCGAATGATCTTGGCCGCTAAACTTCTGTTCCATTTTGGAAACGGTAAAGGTGGCGCAGCTGAGACTCGGTCTTTTTTAGTTTGGTTAGACGGATCGTCTGAGTTCAAGATCGCTTCAAGACCGGCGACGGTCCTCGCGTCTGTTAGGGTTTGCTCATCAAGTGAGCGATCAAGTTGTTGTTCGATGGCCATCATTAGTTCGATTCGTTCGATTGAACTGAAACCGAGTTCTTCAATGGTGGTATTTGCGCCGATTTGCCGTTGACCGGAAATGTCCTGGATGATCGACCGCGTTGTTCGAGTTGTGCGCGGTGGCTGACTCTCGAAAGTTCCTTTATTCTCGATCCATCGACGTATTTCGTTCCGTTTTAATTTTTGTGTGCCTTCTGTCCTTGGAAACTCATCGCTAGGCCACAGGCTGTAGCCTTTCACCATTTGATGCTCCTCGAGCTTTGCATTGGCATATTTCAATACCGTTGACGGGGCGGTTCCGGGTTGCAGTATTAGGACAGCATGGACTTTCTCAGTTCCCTCAACGGTCGATCCAACAACGGCCGCATCCCGAACACCTGCGATATTCCGAAGCACTTGTTCGACGTCGTCAGGGAAAACGTTTAATCCGTCCGAGGTAACGATGGTTTCCTTTTTTCGACCTCGTACCGTGAGCCGGCCACTGGCGTCAAGGGTGCCGATGTCACCAGTGTGAAACCATCCATCTTGAAACGCTGCTCTGGTAGCCGTCGGAGACTTGAAATAGCCAGAGGTTACATTCTTGCCCCGCACTAGGATTTCGCCGTCCGACGCAA
>Ga0310121_10003823_pt1 | contig 13587 bp, 9 predicted proteins | sample CB27_Tmax_986_MG_FD_203504 | JGI IMG/M metagenome (GOLD analysis project Ga0310121, IMG submission 203504) | Marine microbial communities from Western Arctic Ocean, Canada - CB27_Tmax_986 | ecosystem: Environmental > Aquatic > Marine > Oceanic | place: Canada: Western Arctic Ocean | collected... | reverse complement strand
GTCGTTGATCGCTCCGCGATCAAAATGCCCTGATCGCGGAGCGATCAGCAACGATCGCTGCGATCGAGACTCAGGGTAAGTGCCATTGGGCTGACGCCCACCGTTCGCCGTTGGTTGCGGCTGAGGGCTGTGCTGCCCCTTCAGTCGCGGAACTCTCGGCACTGAACTCTCAACTCTAGGCTCTGAACTCCAGGCTCTGGACTCTCGGCACTGAACTCTCGGCACTGAACTCCAGACTCTTGACTCTCAGCTCTGAACTCTCGTTACGTGCCATCGCGTGCGAAGAACATCATGTGTTGCCAGGGCAGTCTATCAAACTCTTTGACCAGCTTGAAACCGTTCGGCGGTAACTCCTTCAGAATCTGCTGCTTGCTCATCTTGTGCAACGGCTTGATGGGAACCTTAGGATCCTCCTCGCGGAACTCGACGAGCACCACAACCCCGTCGGGTGACAGCGATCGGCGCATGGCAGCCAACATGCGTTCCGGATGTGAGAACTCGTGATACACGTCGAGACAGAGGATGATGTCCACTTGCCCGTCGGGAAGTTTCGGGTCGGCCACCGTACCTTGAATCGGTTCGATGTTGGCAATGTCGGCTGCCTGGGCTCGCTCTTTGAGCATCTTGAGCATTTGAGGTTGGATATCGACGCCCAACACTCTGCCTTCGGGCCCCACCAACTTGGCCAGCTTGAGTGTATGAAAGCCATTGCCACAGCCCATGTCGCAAACCGTCATACCCGGCTTGACGCCCAGATTGGCCAGCATCAACGAGCAGCGTTCCTCTCGTTCCCGCCTGTCGCGGATCAACCATTCCGCGCCACGCCAATGCATAAAGTCAGCGATTCGGCGTCCCTTGTAAACCTCCAGCCCCGGTGGCAGGGGAGCCTCGTCAGCGGCCACTTCACGAACTTGAGCTGTGGCGACCAACGCAATCGAAAACACAAGGCAATTCGCCAATCGGAGCAGTCTTCCGCTGAACTCGGGTCGAGAACGCCCCGAGCGAGAATCCATGAACGAAGGCATTCGATGTCTCCTATCAGGGTCGCTGAAATCGTAGCGGGGACATCGTGCGTACGATGTCAGTCAACCGCGGGTCAATTGATGAAACCGCTGCGTAAGATCGCGTGTGACAGGTCCCGGCTTGCCGTCGCCGATCTGTCGGCTGTCGACTTTGACGACGGGAACGACCTCGGCCGCACTACCCGTTAAGAAGCATTCGTCGGCGCCGTACACGTCATCCTGACTCATCACAATCTCGTGTACCTTCAGCTGCGCCTGGGCCGCAAGTTCGATCACGGCACCGCGAGTGACGCCTTCCAGAATCCCGGCGTCCACTGGGGGTGTGAAGAGTTCGCCTTCGCGAACGAGAAAAATATTGTCGCCGCTGCACTCCGCAACTTCACCCTTGTGATTCAACATCAAGGCCTCGACGCAACCCGCGTTCAAACCTTCGATCTTGGCGAGGATGTTGTTTAAATAGTTGAGCGACTTGATCCGCGGGTTGAGCGCACCAGGGTGATTGCGAATCGTGTTAACCGTGACAATCTCCAGACCGTTCTCGTAGTACTCCTGCGGGTACATGGTCATGTGGTCGGTAATGATGATCACCTGGGGGTCACTCGTGCGGTTTGGGTCGAGCCCGAGAGTGCCGGCGCCACGTGTCACGACCAGGCGAATGTAGCCATCCTGGATTTCATTCTCCCGTAACGTATCATTGACCGCCTGGGCCAACTCGTCGCTGGCGACGGGGATTTCCAAGTAGATCGCGCTAGCCGAGTTATAGAGTCGCGTTAGATGTTGCTCCAGCTGAAATACTTTGCCTCCGTAGCTGCGCATTCCCTCGAATACGCCATCACCGTACAACAACCCATGATCGTAGACACTGATCTTAGCGTCAGCCTTATCGTATAACTGGCCGCTGATATAAACCTTCACAGACATGGTTGGGCTCAGCGAAGTTCGCTGCCGAAGTTTTTTGCTGGTGGTATGACGAATTTTCTTGGCTAAGGATCTTATAAAGAACAGCGTCCACACCCAGTACCCGGTGCCCGGTGCTTAATACTCGGTACTCGGTACTCGGTTCTCCGTACTGCGTTCTCGGCTAGGCTCCCGGTTCACGCGGCTTGAACTCGACCTTCAACCAGACGGACGATCCGGTCGGCCTGGCAGGCGATCGAGGCGTCGTGGGTCACCATGACTATAGTGACGTTCTGGTCAGCGTTCAAGGTGCGCAGGATCTTCATGATTTCGTCACCATTTTTTCGATCCAAATTTCCCGTGGGCTCGTCGGCTAACAGCAATCTCGGCTCGGCGATCAACGAGCGGGCAATGGCCGCCCGCTGCATCTCGCCCCCCGACAGTTCCCGCGGCCTGTGCGTGCTGCGATGAGACAGGCCGACCAGTTCGAGCAATTGCTCGGCTCGCTCTGTCAGTCTTTTCTTGTTGCGAAAGTAACTCCACACATTGTGAGTGATCATTACGGGCATCAGCACGTTTTCCAGCGTCGTCAGTTCAGGTAAGAGATGATAGAACTGAAAGACCATACCAAAGTAGCGGTTGCGCAGGATGTCGCGTGAGGCGGCCGGCAAGTTGTCGATGCGATTGCCTTCAAAATAGATCTGGCCTTCGTCGGGCGCATCGAGCGTGCCGAGTACGTGCAGCAGCGTGCTCTTGCCCGAGCCGCTCTGGCCCACGATGGAAACAAACTCACCGCTGCCAACCTCGAAGTCGATGCCCAGAAGCACCGGCACTTCCCATTCGCCTTTGTAGTAGTTCTTGACCAACCCGGTGGCGCCCAAAAGCGTTGTGGATCCGCTGGCGGGTTGTTCGTCCACCCCCGAGCTGGCGAATGATGCGTGTGGTCCGGGCCTAGCGGGTCGCGCGTTGGACGAACGAATCGCCCGATCGAGAAAAGCCTTCATGCCTGATGCCTCCGTGCGGTTGCAACATCCGTGTCGTAGTCGGGAACCACCAACAGAGCTGGCGGTTTGAGGAAGGCCTCTCAAAAAGGGGCCATGATTTCAAATCGGTATTCCATCTCCCACTGGCTCTGCCAGTGCTGTGAGTCGCGGTAGAGTTGTGTTGCCACTGCCACTTCGGCGACACCCTCATTCTAAGCGTTGACAAAGCACAATCCCGCTACTCATATCTCAGCGCTTCCACGGGATGTAGCCGCGCCGCGCGCAGAGCCGGCATGACGCTCGCCAGCACGGCGATCAACACGGCACCGACCAGCACCCAGGCCACTGTCCACGGGTCGATTCTGGTCGGGATATTCTGGAAATAGTAGACCGTCGGATCGAAGACTTCCTGGCCGGTGATCAATTCCAGGCCGTGAGCTATTTCGTTGATGTACACCACGAACAGTAGACCCAGGACCGTTCCCACGCCGGACCCGACGGCACCCAGCGACACTCCGTAACCGATGAAAATGCTCATCACTCCACTACTGGGAGCTCCGAGTGCTTTGAGAACACCGATGTCGCGGGTTTTTTCGACCACGATCATGAAAAACGTCGCCAGGATGCCGAAACCGGCAACCGCGATGATCATGAACAACAAGATATTCAGAATTGTTGTTTCCATTCGCACCGCGGCCAACAACGGACCCTGCAGGTCGCGCCATGTCTCGATCCGATAAGGAAACACCTCAGCGGGAAATTTGGCGCGCAGGCGGTCTCGCGCATGACTCAAATCGACGCCCGGTTTCATCTTGATTTGGATCGAAGTTACGCTGGCGACACCGGACACCGGATCGATCATGCCCCGCAGATCCTGCAGTACCTCCAGCGGCATGAAGGCAAAACTGGCGTCGTACTCGCTCATCTTGCTTTCGTACAAATCGACCACGGTCATAAACGAGCTGACTGGTTTGAGCGCATCGCCGGCATTGGGGAAGATTACCTCAACGTCGTCCCCTGGTCTGCAGAGGTAGTAATCCTGTACTTCGCCCGCAGCGTCTCGGGCCCTTACACTGCAAATGGCAATACCCAAGATGATGCCGTCGTGCTGTTCGGTGAGCGGATCGAAGACATTCTCCTGGCCACCGCCAACCGACCCGGCGAACGGATCCGCGGGTGGTTCCGCGGCCAGGGAACTTTCAGCGGAGGCTGCGGCGACCGAACTGCGACCCAAGGACCGCTCGGCGCTTCTCACAGCCTCCATTTGCTGCTGCTCCTGGAGTGCCTTCTCAAAGGCCACGCGGCTGCGGCGATGTCTCCAGCCTGAAATAGGAAAGTTCTCCTTTTCAGGAGCATAACCTTCCTCCTGCAACAGGAAGCTCAGTTTGCGGCGGTTTTCTGGATGTTGCAGGTATTCGGCAAAGTTGCTTACTTCCGCATACGTCCGCCGGTCGACGCCGATAAGATTGATCTGTCGTGTGTGGTACTCGCCTCGCACCGGCATCCGCAGCAACGCCGGCACATGAACAACGGCCGTCATACCCTCGAGGTCGTCGCCTAACACGTCGCGAATCTGGTGCATGTGCCAGTCGGGATCGCCAAACCCATCCATATTGTGGCTCTCGAAGACCAGATCAGACAGAATGCCATGCAGCCTCACGTGCATCTCTTGCGTGAACCCGGCCATGACGCTGTTCACCACGATTAACGTCGCTACGCCCAGCGTTACGCTAATAATAGAAGCCAGCGCAATGTAACGAGTCCGCAGGTAGCGCCAGCAGAGTAGCAGTTTGTACATAGGAATAGTCCAAAGTCGAGAGCCGAGAGTCCAGAGCCCCGATAGTCGCTGTTCGCTCCGCGAACAGAACATTCCTTTCGCGGAGCGAAAAGCGACTAACTAAAGGACTTGAAGGAAAACGTTGTCCGTTTCATTCTGTGTGCCACTGGCTCTGCCAGTGCTGAATCGCTTATCCACGTCGCGTAACGAACACTGGCAAAGCCAGTGGCACACGAAACGCGTCTCGCCGCCACGAGATTCTTTCACAGCCTCGGAGCGAACGAACGACTATTTCCTCTTGCCCCGAGCTATTCCGGCCGCAAGAGGGGAAACAGAATTACATCCCTGATCGTTTGTGAGTTCGTCAGTAGCATGACCAGACGGTCGATGCCCAAGCCGAGACCACCTGCGGGAGGCATGCCATGCCGCAGCGCGCGGATGAAATCGTGGTCCATCTTGGCCATCGATTCTTCCGCTGGGAGCCCGGCCAGCTGGGTCCGGAACAGCTGTTCCTGCAGATCCGGGTCGTTCAACTCGGTATAGGCGTTGGCGATCTCCATGCCCTGGATGAACAACTCGAATCGCTCCGCGATCCCGGGCCGATCTCGCTTTCGTTTGGTCAGCGGGCAGATACTCGCGGGATAATCGATAACAAACACCGGCCCCAACAAACGATCTTCGACCTTCTCTTCGAACACAAAGTTTTTGACAACATCCGGATGCTTTGCCGACGCATCGAATTCCAGCGTTTTCGCTATCGCCGCGACTGCTTCCGCGTCGTCCGGGTCCGCACCCGTGTGCTCAGCGAAAAGATCGTCATACGACTGGCGAGCAAACGGTGGCGTGAAGTCGATCGTCGTGTCGCCCCAGGATAATTCGTAGCGGTTACCTAAAGCCTGAATCGCCTCGACAATCATCTGCTCGGTGAGGTCCATCATCGAACGATAGTCGCCATAGGCTTGATACGCCTCGAGCATCGTAAACTCGGGATTGTGCCGCGGGCTAATGCCTTCGTTACGATAGACTCGACCCAACTCGTAAACCCGCTCCATACCGCCCACCATCAGCCGCTTGAGGTGCAGCTCTAAGGCGATCCGCATGGTCAGCTCGATCCCCAACGCGTTGTGCTTGGTTCGGAAGGGTCGCGCGGCCGCACCTCCGGCAATCGAATGCAATGTGGGGCCCTCGATCTCGCAGAATCCTTGTTGATCCAAGGTGGATCGGATTGACTGCACGATTTTTGTCCGCTGGATGAAGCGATCGAGCACACCAGCGGAATAAGTGAGATCCAGGTACCGCATCCGCTGTCGCAAATCGGCGTCGGTCAGTCCGTGATGCTTTTCGGGAGGAGGCTCGATGGATTTAGTGAGGAAGTGTAGCTTGTCGACGAAGATCGACAGTTCCCCTGTCTGAGTTCGACGCAATTGCCCATCGACGCCGACCAGATCGCCCAGGTCAACACACTGAATCAACTCCCAATTCTCGTCACCAACCTGTTGTTTGCCAACGAACAGCTGGATTCGTCCGGTCCAATCTTGGATGTCTAGAAATCGCAGTTTGCCTTTCTTTCGATGCAAAACGACGCGTCCGGCGGCACGAACTTGCGGCCCAACAAACTGGCCCTTTCCTTGCTCGGCGACCCACTGCCGAAAAGGGACTCGCCCGCCCGAGTCGTCGGCTACCGTCCACACCGAAATCGGGCGTCCCGTCTTCTCGTCGGTTGACTCGGCTTTTTCCAAGTCAGGTACTACGAGTTCTTCGCCCGAGTCGATCCGATAATTCAGCTCGGCCGCTCGGCCGGAGATGTCGCCGATCAGATCCCGATCATCAAACCGACCACCCCAGGGGTCCACCCCAAGCTCGACGATTCTTCGCAGTTTTTCGCGCCGCGCAGCCTCAATCGGCCCATGATCTAAATCACCTTCATTTGTGGGGCGATCAGAATGCTGGGGCATCGCAAAAAATTGGGGATCAGGGCAGTTTAGACAAGTTTACAAAGGTGAGTCGCAGCATTGTAGGGAAAGACCGAGCACGGTCAATGTCAGACAAGATGAAATGGAGGGGAGTTCGTTCGTCTTGTGCATCCTATGAATCCTGTCAAAAAAAAGGGAGACCGGATACATCGGATCGACAGGATATCTGTTGCCGTATCGGTCGGGCCGAGCGTTGGGTCGAGCGATGGGCCGAGCCCCGGCGGGAAACCGTCGTTCAGCCCGGGATCTAAGGGTTGGACGGCACGACACTCGCGAGTTTTTGGAGTGCGGTTGTTGCCTATTCTTGCTTCAGCTCTTGCTTTTTCTGGCGTACGGTCTCGGCTTCGGGTAGTGCTTTGTAATACGGATCGAGCGGAAAACAACCGGACACCAATCCGCTGCGCGGCGCGGTCGTGCAATCGCTAAAAGTACGGCAAACGCGTTTCCGCTGGAGTGGCCGTCCAGCCAGCGAGTCGGCGGGCAGGTTCGGGTAGGCCAAGACCATCCGGCCGATACCGACAAAATCAATCCACCCGTGGCGGACGATGGCTTGGGCTACGTGCGGTAAATAATCTTGCAAGTACGTGTAGCCGCTGCCGACCAGGGGTAACTCTGGAAATGCTTGTTTGCATTGCCGAGCGGCCTCAATCTGACGTGTTACCCCAACCAGTGGATCCTCTGGCGGCAGGTACCCGTCACTGGGAGGAAAGATAGCCGGACGTTGCATGTGCGGATTGTAATAGGGACTGCCGGCCGAAACATTGATCGTCGCCACACCCAGCTCACTGAGTCGTCGGATCAAACGCAATGGCTCACTCAGGTCCTGCTGCAGCGGAGCGTTTTCGTCCACACCGAATGCCAGCCGATAGGGCAACAGACGCTCGTAATCCATCGGTTGACCAACGTCGCGGCTGGTCCGAAAGGGTGGCATATCAAAGACACTCAGCCGCACGCCGATCATCAAATCGGGGTACGCGTCGCGGACACGCGCCACGATGGTCGTCAACAGACGCGTGCGGCCATCGAAATCGCCCCCGAATCTGCCTGGCCGAGGATGCGCACTGAGAAACTCGTGGAGCAGGTAGCCATGACATGACTTGATGTCGACGAACTGAAACCCGACGCCATGAGCCAAACCCGCGGCGAGCACGTAGTTGTCGATCAGCCGTTCCAAGTATTCATCGCTGCAGACCACCGAGTCATCCCTGGAATCGATGCCGAACTTCTCGTCCAACAGGGGATGATGGTAGGCGATGCGCGGCTCGAGTTGCTTCGACTGAGGGCGACAGAAACGCCCCGAATGGGTTAACTGTAGTCCAACTAACAAATCGTCAGTCGCACCGAACGCGCTTCGGTGTGAATCTAACAGTGCGTCCAGCAATCGCGCCAATCCAGTTCGATTCTTCAGCACCGCGAGTGTCTGATGGGGATTCGCGCGCCCGTCCGCCTGGACTGCCGCCGCTTCGCCGCCCCAGATGAGCTTGGCGCCGCTGAGCCCGAAGTTACGCCAGCGACGCAGCGTCAACTCAGAGGGCGACCCGTCGCGGTTCGCATCCCAGCCCTCCATCGGATGAATGCACCAGCGATTGCCTACACGAAACGACCCCACTTGAATCGGCTGGGCCAAAGGGGAGCCTGCAGCAGCGGACAAGATCTCGTCGTCCACGGGCAACTCCAGGCCTAATTCAAGCAGCCGCCCGCGAAAGGCGTCGACGGATTTCAGCTGTGCGATCTTGGAATACGCCTGGGACATGATTCCGTTAACAGTCTGCGCGCGGGCGCATTTTTATCAGCGAACAAGGGGAGCTAGTCTGGCACTAGCCGGCGTTAGGTAGCCGGACTCGCAAAAGTTCGGGGATTCTCGCAAGGAACTGTATGGAAATAACGAGACTCCTCACTGAAACCGACAGCCGCCTAGCTGGAGACTCCGTTAGCGGTGCGGGAAAACAAGGGAACAGGAGCAAACAGAGGAAAACAGAGAGGAGGCGAAAATGCCACGAGCTTATTCAATTCAGTTGTCTCGGTTTCCTCTGTTTCCTCCTGTAAAAACCTGCCTGCGTACTGGTCTGCTGGACATCACACGTCGCGTCTGTGAAAAATCCATTACGTGGCCGCATCCACGTGATTTTTTCACAGCCTCGTCGGGATCAGCGAGGACTGTCGAAATAACTGACTGCACAATGGTAAAACGCTAGGTCGCCGCGGACTTAACGAGTTCCAAGTGACTGTAAACGAGTACATATCGGCGTTTTCGCGGCGACTCAAAAAACTGCACCGTTGCCGACCTCTTTTCACCCTCACCGCTGAGCGCGATGATTTTCCCTAGTCCGCGTTCCGGGTGTCGAACCACCATACCTTGCTGGAACAGCTCGGGTAAGACAGGGTCGTTCGAGACAGCATCTCGGCTGAGGCCCGTGGCCCCGGCCAGCAATTCGGCCGCCGTCATGACCCGCGCTGCCTCCGGTTCGCTCGGCTTGGACGGTTGACTAGACTCGTCAACGACCTCCGGCAGCTCTTGCCACACTTGTTCGTCTTCGGGGATGGAATCGTCGTGCCAGAGACCTTCGTCGTACGACGCACCGCGCACGTCGCGTGCTGGGTGGGTGCGGGTCGGCGGCCCGTGCACATCCATTTCGTCTCGAGGCAGTTCCAGCAGAAAAGAGCTGGAGACCATGAGACGCGATGCGCCTTGGATCGAGCGCCGCTGAGCGGCGCTCAGCTGCAACTCTTCCTGGGCGCGTGTGAGACCTACAAACAGGAGCCGCCGCTCCTCCTCCAGCTGATCCGGATCCTCCCGACTCCGCTGATGCGGCAGGAAGCCTTCTTCGAGAGCTACGATGTGAACGATGCGAAATTCCAGACCCTTGGCGGCGTGCAACGTCATTAAGGAAACACGGTCGGATTCGAGTTCCCAGTCGTCCGTATCGCTCACCAACGAAGTTCGTTCGAGGAACTCCTCAAGCTGACCGTCAGCCGGGTGTTGCATGTCGAATTCGCGACCGTCTGTCAGCAGCTCTTTGACGTTCGCCACTCGTTCATCATCCTCCGGATTCCCTGAGTTCTCAAGCCACTCGTTATAGCCGGTCTCGCTGAATACATGGCCGATAATCTCTTCCAAAGGAGCAGTGGCCAGCAAACACAGCCGGTCGTACATGGCGACAAACTGAGCCACGTGCGTTGCGGAGCGTTTGGTCAGCGATTCGATCAACCCCGACTCGCGTGCCGCGTCCAGCAGACACAGCTGCCTTTGCCGTGCGTGGTCCGTTAGACGCTGAACGGTTCGCGAGCCGATCTTTCTTGGCGGCATATTAATAATCCGTCTGAGCGCCGCGTCGCTGCGCGGATTGTTGATCAAGTGCAGGTAGGCCAGGATGTCCTTGATCTCCTTCCGTTGATAAAACTCCAAGCCGCGCACAATCTGGTACGGCACCGCCGCGTTGCGCAGCGAGTTTTCGAAGACGCGCGAGAGCGAATTCACACGGTAAAAAATGGCGAAATCGCGGGGCCGATAGCGGCCGTGTGCCAGGTCGTCGGCAATCCGAGCGGCGATGTGTTCGGCTTCATCGTGGCTGGAAGGATAAATCACGAGCCGCACGGGCCGGCCCTCGGCGTTGTCTGTAAATAACGATTTCTTCTTGCGGCGTGTGTTGTAGGCGATCAAATGGTCGGCCACCCGCAGAATGCTCTTCGTGCTGCGATAGTTTTGCTCTAGGCGGACGACCACGACATGCGGAAAGTCCTTTTCAAAATCGAGGATGTTCTTCAGACTTGCTCCGCGCCAACCATAGATGGACTGGTCCGGGTCTCCCGTTACTGCCAGGTTCGCGTGGTCTCGGCACAGCGCCCGAACAATCGCGTATTGAGCAAAATTCGTGTCCTGATATTCATCCACCAGAACATAGCGATACTGGGCGTCGAGCGCGCGCCGCAACTCGGGGTTGTCCCGCATCAGCAGGGCCACATGCAATAGCATGTCATCAAAGTCGACGGCGTTGGCGGTCAACAAATGCCTCTGATAGACCGGGTAAATCTGTTGGACGATCGCTCCCAACGAGTGGCCAGAACGGGGAGTGTAGTCCGCGGCCGAGAGCAGATTGGTCTTGGCCGTACTGATCTCTCGAACGATCTGTTCCGCCGTGATCTGGGTTAATTGGACACCCGTCTCGTTGATCGCCCCGGCAAGTACCTTGCGGCTGTCATCCGTGTCGTAGATTGAGAAATTCTCGGCCAGTCCAACCAGCGAAGCGTACTGGCGCAGCAACCTCGCACAAAAGCGATGGAAGGTCCCGATCCATACCGGCTGGTTGGGAGCCAGGCGTTCGACCCTTTGCCGCATCTCGTCTGCGGCCTTGTTGGTGAATGTTAAGGCCAAAATCTGACGGGCAGGCACGGATTGTTCGATCAGGTAGGCAATCCGATGCGTCACCACACGCGTTTTGCCGCTACCAGGCCCGGCTAGGATCAGCAACGGACCGTCTCGGTGCGAGACCGCCTGACGTTGCGGTGCTGTAAGCGAATGCAGGATTTCGTCCATGACGTTGCCATTATACGGAACGGTTACGCGACAGTGGCAGGCCCCGCCGAAAGAGTGGGACCGCTAGCAGCCCGCGGAAATCACGGAATTCTCCGGGCGATGCCAACGGATTTCAGCTCAAGTTGCTATACTACGCCCCGTCAATTGCGCGCCGCTTCTCAGAAAGCCGTTTTTTAGGAAGCTGTTTTTCAGGAAGCCGTCTTTCAGGAAGCCGTCTTTCAGGAAGCCGTTTTTCAGGAAGTGGGGCGTAGGTGATTTTGACGGATGGTTACACGACTCCATGAAGTGGGAGGGAACCCATGACCCGCATACCATTGAGTGTTGCCGAAGAGACTTCCAAGAGTCTGCACGAACGGATGTCCATGAGCACGGCCGAGATTGGACTGTCAGTGCGGACCACGAATTGCCTGGAAGAGCGCGGAATCTTTACGGTGCAGGATCTGCTGAATTGCACACGCGACGATCTGCTTGGCATCTCGAATTTCGGCGAAAAGACCCTCGAAGAAGTCTATCTTTCCTTGGAGGGGATCGGCTTCTTTCGGCCTGGACATGAGGCGACGGAGAAGTAGCGCGCCCCGGCTGGCTGGGAAAGAATCTCGTGGCGGCGGCGTTCCGCCGCAGCCACAGCCTCTCCGTGTGGGTCAGGTAGCCCGCGCAGTTTGGCACGGGTGGCACGGGTGACACGCTCAGAACGCAGTGATGGGCGTGGTCTTCCGGGCTGTCCCGCGGTTACCCGTGCGCTGTCCGAGCCGCCGCTTTCGGTCCAGTGACCAACGACGCGCAGTACTCCACGCCCTTCGCCTAAGGCTCAGGGACGTGCCACCCGGGTTGCCCCATGCCTCAACGGTCAGTGTGCGCGGTACTAGCACCAAACGGTCGGACGGGGTTTTGGCGTAAACTTTGAGATCGCACGGTTTTGATAGTCGCCTTTCGCTCCGCGAAAGGCAACGGCGACTAGCGGCGGCTGGCAGCCACCGCCTACTGAAAAAGCGTCACATCTCATTCATTACGCCAATCAGGACAAATCGCATTTGGTGCTAGATAGCACGCTCCGGGCTTGTGAGAGAATCTCGTGGCTACGGCGAGACGCGTTTCGCGTACCACTGGCTTTGCCAGTGTTCGTTCCGCGACGCCAGTCTTCGTTACGCGACGTGGACAAGCCGTTCAGCACTGGCAGAGCGCAGAGCCAGTGGCACACCGAACGAAACACTCAATAAGGAGATGCAGGTACTTATCTCTGGGTACCTGCAAATGCACGGGAGCTATTCGGCCAGCATCAAACAGTGCAGCTGACCGCCGCGGTCCACATTGTCTCGAAAGTAAAAGCGGCCGTTGGAAAGAGCGGGAAGGGCTCGCGTGATGCCCGCCGATACGTTGGCACGCGACAGCTCTTCGTACTTGTCGGCGGCGGCTCGGGCCAGTCGCAACTGGCCTTCGTGGTTTAGGATCAGCAAGCGGTCACGCGCCAGGATGACGTGGGCGACACCTGATCTGGGTAGCTTCCATTGCAGCTTGCCCGTGCTGGCTGCAACGCAGCGGAGTTCGCCGTTGCCGTAATCTTCACGACCGTGCGTACCGTACAGATGGCCCTGATGAAAGACACACGTCGAATATTGGCTGGACATCACTTCGTCGTTTTGCCAAACGGGCCGGGTGCTACCGTCGCCCAACCGCGAATAACGGGCACCCACGCCATAGGCAGCCGAGACGAATAAATGTCCGTCGCAGATCAGAGGTGTGGCGGCATTGACGGTGGGACCCCGTTGACCGAACGCAAATTGAAACTGAACAGCACCGTTTCTCGGATCAACTGCAATCGTTGACATCCGCGTCACGAAGATGACGGACGACTGCCCGTCAATCGTCGTGGCCGTGGGCGATGAATAGCTGGCTTTTTCACTGGTGGCTTTCCAGACGGTCGCTCCCGTCGTCAAATCAAACGCGACCAATCCGCTATTGCGTCCGCCGACGTTCACCAGCAGTTTGCCTGCGGCCACGATCGGTGTGCTGCCCGCTCCGAAATAGCCCTCGTCGCCCGCCAAGTCCGCATAAGCATCTCTCGACCAAACCGGCTTGCCGTCGCTTAAGCTCACACAGTGCAATTGTCCGGCGGCACCGAACAAATAGATCCGTCCTTGATGAATCACTGGTACGCAGCGGGGACCCGTGTCGGGATTCACGCCGCCTCGGTAGGTGGCTGGAAAATTGGTCTTCCAGCGACTGCGCCCGTTGGACACGTTGAAGCTTTCAACCCGCTCATCGTCGCCCACGCGATGAAACACGATGACCTGGTCGCCGACGACTGCCGGCCCGGCATAGCCGAGCCCAAGTTGGGCCGACCAGACCGTCTGGGGACCGCTGGCAGGCCAGGCCAACAATGCGGGCTAGTCAACTGCCGTGC
>Ga0310121_10003821_pt1 | contig 13591 bp, 13 predicted proteins | sample CB27_Tmax_986_MG_FD_203504 | JGI IMG/M metagenome (GOLD analysis project Ga0310121, IMG submission 203504) | Marine microbial communities from Western Arctic Ocean, Canada - CB27_Tmax_986 | ecosystem: Environmental > Aquatic > Marine > Oceanic | place: Canada: Western Arctic Ocean | collected... | reverse complement strand
TTTTCCTCCAATTGGCCCACCAACTCCTTAGGGAGACTACCTAGCTCTCTCTCAATTATATTGGGAGAAATGGTAACGAGCCGATGAATGCGAATGACCGAAGTCGTACGAAGTCCAGTATCGGGAAAACCCTCCGCACTAGATTTGACCAGGAGATCACTTGTCTGTATTTCAGCCGGTAGCCTGCTTGAAATGTAGGCAATCACAACATGGCTAAAGGACCCGATCGGTCCCATCAGGCATACTGCTGGTCGGACCTTTAATTCGGAAAGGTCATCGAAAGGGAACGGAACCAGGACTATCTTACCTTTCATTACTGAAAGGTTTTCCGTCCTCTAATGTGTATAAGTCTTCCTCGGGGTCCTTTAGAAAGGCGAATGCCTCATTGGATGCGAGGAACCGCATCCAAACGTCCTCCGGAATATCTTCCTCCTGCTCTGGAAAGACCAACACCTTCACCTTGCTTGGACCATTCAGGGGAACTGGACCGCTTACTTTGAGTTCATGTTGCTCATTCACCTCACCAGAGAGCTCAACGAACCGGAGGGATTCTTTCATTTTTGGATTCCAGTCTTCCTTTTTTATGGGTCTACCTTGAATGGACCTTAATTGTAGACGAGCCAATGAAAAAGGTCAAACAAAACCCATCCTAAAAGACCACCGGCAGCGATTCCAGTCCATGAATCACGATATCTTCACGCCATACGTGCGCTTCATCCGCCAGTCTCAGATCAGGGAAACGCTGGACCAGCGAGTTGACCGCAATCTGGCCTTCCAGTCTCCCCAGGGGCGCGCCAAGACAGAAGTGGATCCCAACACCGAACGCGATGTGTTTGTTGTCGGTTCGAGCCAGGTCGAGTTTATCTGGATCTGAAAACTTGGCTGGATCACGGTTGGCGGCGCCCAAGAGCAACGCAACCACTTCCCCTTTGCGAATAGTCTTCCCGCCCAGTTCGATGTCCTGGACCGCCACACGGTTCTGCCGTCCGACAGGACTGTCATAGCGTAATAGTTCTTCCATAGCGCTGGTGATGATAGCCGGATCACCCTTTAATTTTTGGAGCTGGTCCTGGTGACGTAAAAGCGCAAGCACGCTGTTTCCGATCAGAGCCATAGTGGTCCCATAACCAGCCAGTAGCAGAGTAACGCAAATGGATAAGACTTCATCTTCATTCAGAACACCATCATCTTCAGCCTGGGCGAGCTGTGTGATGATGTCGTCCCGAGGCTCACGGAGACGCTCGTCAAGTAAATTGCGATAGTATTCTCTGAAAGCCAGGATACCCTCCTGAGCTTTCAATGCCTTCTCAGGTACTGCTCGGGCTCCCCCCTGAAAGCTGAAAATCTCGGTGGCCCAGGCATCGAACTTGAACCTGTCTTCCAAGGGGACACCCAGCAGTTGTGTGATGACAGCCGTTGGCAAAAGAAAAGCCAAGTCACGAATCACATCCATCTCGCCCTTATCCGCTACTGAGTCAAGGAGATCGTCGACTATGGATTGAACGTGCGGCCGCAATTTTTCGATCATTACACGGTTAAATGCGTCCTTAACCACCCCGCGGAACCGCGTGTGATCGGGTGGATCAGAATTGATTAGACCGGTTTTGAAGTGATCCGCGTATGGCCGCAGTTTGTCATGCAACTCGGCTGGAAAATGATCCACGAACTTGGCGTACCGACTCGCATTGGAAAATTGCCTGTGATCCTGGAGAGCCGTTGTAACATCCTCGTATCGTGTGATGAGCCAAGCTCCCCAGTTGTCACTCCAATGGACCGGGTCCTCTTCGCGCAATTGGCGATAAGTTGGGTAGGGATCAGCGTAGAAATCGGCGGGGATTTCGACTTGTTCGAGCGATTGGATTCCGGTAGATGACATTATTAATAGCCTTAAGCCGTAATGGGATCATGATGGTGCCCTAACGGGGCAAAATACACCAGCCCGCAACAACGCCCTAGGCTCAACTGCCACAAGCGGGCAAAATAGGTTAGCCTGAAGCCACAAGACGGACTTCGAAATTATGCAAAGCAAAGAGATACGCGCCAAATATCTGAAATTCTTTGAAAAGAAGGACCACCGCGTGGTTCCCAGCGATACCCTTGTGCCCAGCAACGACGCTACACTGCTGTTTACCAGCGCCGGGATGGTCCAGTTCAAGGACAACTTCCTCGGCCGCTCCTCCGACCCGATGAAACGCGCCGCTTCCTGCCAAAAGTGTTTCCGGACTACTGACATCGAGAACGTTGGCTACACCGCCCGGCATCACACTTTCTTCGAGATGCTCGGGAACTTTTCGTTCGGCGATTACTTTAAGCGCGAAGCTATCGTATGGGGATGGGAATTTGTTACCGAAGTCTTGGGACTTGAACCGGAGCGGCTCTATCCGACGGTTTTCGAAAGTGATGACGAGGCGTTTGGCATCTGGGAAAAAGAGGTCGGCATTCCTGGCGACAAGATTCAGCGCCTCGGCCATAAGGACAACTTTTGGGGACCCGTCGGCGGAACCGGCCCATGCGGGCCATGTAGTGAGATTCTCTATGACCAGGGCGACCATATCGAAGATAAAGACGACCGATACCTCGAAATTTGGAACCTCGTTTTCCCCCAATTCGACGCCAAACCGGATCAATCTCCCGACCAATATGATGAGATGGAAAACAAGGGTGTCGACACTGGCGCCGGCCTTGATCGCATTGCCGCCGTGATGCAGAAGGTGGATACCAACTTCGAGACAGATCTGTTCCTACCCTATACCAAACACTTGGAACAACTCTCCGGGAAATCATTCAAGACCGATCACGAAACCACTTGCGCCATGCGAGTCATTGCGGACCATGTACGCGCGGCCACCTTCTGCCTTACTGACCGGATTGTCCCCTCGAACGTCGGCCGGGGTTATGTCCTCCGGCGGATCATGCGACGCGCCATGCTCCACGGCCAACGCCTCGGTTTGGAGAAGGGTTTTTTCGCGGAGATGGCGCCACTGGTAGTGGCCACGATGAAGGATGTCTACCCCGATCTGGTTCCTGCACAGGAACATACGGTGAAAGTGATCGTTTCAGAGGAAGATGCTTTTCATCGCACCCTTTCGCGCGGCAGCGTCATCCTGAATGAAAAGATTGAGGACCTCAGATCGCGTGGCGAAACCGTTTTCCCCGGAGAGGAAGCTTTCAGGTTGTATGACACTTACGGCTTTCCCCTGGAACTCACACTGGAAATTCTATCTGAAAACGGAATGACCTCTCTCGAAGAGGAATTTCAATCTCATATGCACGCTCAGCGCACGCGAGCCAAAGCCGCCTGGAAGGGAAGCGGGATGCAGGAACTGGCCGACGCCGAGGGTATTGAAGAACTGCCCGCAACCGATTTCGTTGGATATACCGAAATCGATTCCGAGGGGGAAGTTTTTTATCTGTTTGATGGCCACTGCCGTGTTGAATCACTCCCGGCGGGCGCCGAAGGATCGGTCGTCCTGGACCGTACACCTTTCTATGCTGAATCAGGTGGACAAACAGCCGATAATGGCGTTCTTTCTGCCGAAGGCATCGCTTTCGAAATTACTGATACTCAAAAGAGCGCGAACGGAGTGTTCCTCCATCAAGGGAGAGTGAAAGAGGGCGAAATCAAAATCGGGATGAAATTTACTGCGTGTGTCGATGCTGAAAGACGCCGCCGCATCCTCCCTCACCACACAGGAACACACCTGCTCCAGGCCGCCCTCCGAAAAGTTCTCGGCGATCATGTTCACCAGCAAGGCTCGTTCGTCGGCCCGGATGGCCTCCGTTTCGATTTTGCCCACACCGAAGCGATGACACCCGACCAGATCGACGAGGCCGAACGGCTGATTAATGACTGGGTCCAGGAGGATTACCCAGTCGAGACCGAGCACACATCGCAGGATGAAGCACGCAACCGTGGGGCGATGGCGCTCTTCGGAGAGAAGTACGGTGAGGTCGTCCGCATGGTGAAGATCGAGCCTGTCAGTATCGAACTGTGCGGCGGGACCCACTGCGCGAGGACCGGAGAAATCGGCTCGCTCTTCGTCACCTCCGAAGAATCCATCCAGGCCGGTGTGCGACGCATCACCGCCGTAGCTGGCGCGCGCGCCTATGAAGAAATCAAATCCCATGAACGAACCTTGGCCGGGCTTTCAGCACGGCTCCGTTGCCCGACAACTGAGATCGAGGACCGGGTCGAAAAACTTCAGGCACAGCTGAAGGAAAAGGACAAAACGATCCGGATGCTTCAAGAGCAGGGTAGCGGCGCCTCCGTCGATGACCTGCTGAAAGGGGTACGGAAAATTAGTTTGAATGGCGAAGAGGTGGATCTCGTTACCGCTAAGATTGATGCTGTCGATCCTTCCGGCGTCGAGAACGCTGTCGACAAACTCAAACAAAAACTTCCCAGAAGCATCATCGTCCTGGGTGCCGCCATTGATGGCAAGGTCAATTTCGTTTGCAGTGTTAGCAAGGAGCTAAACGATAAGGTCAAGGCAGGAGATCTGGTCAAGAAAGTCGCTGCCATCACCGGCGGCAGCGGCGGCGGCCGTCCCGATTGGGCCAAGGCTGGCGGAAAACAAGTAGAAAAGCTGGATGAGGCACTCCGTGAAGTTGAGTCATTAATGACGAACCATTAACGCCCCTCCGATCCTACATCAGAATTTTGAATCCTTCCTGAGAGAAATGATGGTCATGGGTTAATACCTCCGTAATTTCAAAATCCTCCATTAGGTTCATCGAAACGCAATCAGTGAGACTGTAATCCTTATCCAAGCGACTTTGGTATCGTTCCAGGCCACGCAGAAAAGTGTTTCTCGATTGTGGAACGACGGTCACTCTTGGGTCTTCCATGATCTCTCGAACTATATGTGTCACAGTTCCCTTCATTTTGGGTGCTTTCGAATGTGCGTTGAGGAATTCCGCCAAAACTTCATCGGTTGTAAGGATTGTTATTTCACCCAAGGATTTCTCCGCTTCCATTGCGGCGACGTACCATTGATCCCTTGGATTTATCCTTCCGACCCAGAATGAAGTGTCTGCAAAGACGCTTCTCACTTCTTCGGGGCCCCATAGAGGTAATGGTCAAGGTTCTCTGACAAATCGGTAGGTAATTGGTCCCACACTTCATCCGGAACCTCTCTCGCTATTTCCGCGATGATTTCTCCAATCGGCCTGGCATTCGGGTCGAACGCTCGTTCTACTGCAGGCAAAAGCTTTATATCTTCCACCTGGACCACCTTTAATAGGGTTCCTTCGGTTGATAACTCCACTATTCCCTTCAAGCGCAAGCGAACTGTCTTGTGCTCCTTCAGGGCGGTGGTCACAGTTTCCTCGTCCCCGTCTGAGAAATGGACGGACACCGTTCGTTGGTCATCCATCAACAGCTGGAACCGACCGTTTCTAACATCGGCTTCGAAAACTTCTCCGGTCAGATCCACTTCTTTCGTTTGTCCAGACATTTTTCAACTCCTGTTCTAATGACTATACCATAATCAGTGCTGCGCCACCCATTCTATACGGAGATTGTCTCCAATGCACGAGCAATCATGGCCACTCACTTTCCTCCCTCACCGATGCGGCGTCCTCCCCGCCGCCTCCAAAACCAAATAACAAACCCCCCGCAATGTAATCCCTAACAGCGTCATAAAATCAATGAGCGGTATCTCCAGGCTGTAATGTTTCCGGTAAAAAGTGTACATGCTGCGGTGACGCTCCCAGAGAGCACGGAAGCGGTTCTTGCTGCTGGAGCCGCCGACTGTGTGTTGGATGGTAGCGGAGGGGTCGTAATATACCTTCTTCCCCAACTGGTGGAGTCGCAGACAGAGATCAACATCCTCCGCGTACAAAAAGAACGTCTCATCAAACCCGCCGACCGCTTCGAAATCCGAGCGCCTGACCATCATCGCCGCTCCGCTGATCCAATCCACCTCTCGCGCCTCTGTGTGGTCCCAATTAGTTTGGAGGTAATCCCGCGAGTACGGGTTGCTTGGAAACCATTTCGTCAGGAACGAGTGGCGATGGCCGAGGAATGTTCTGTAACCTGGAAAGGCACGGCAACTGTATTGAACCTCTCCCGTCGGGCCGACATTCAAAGGGCCGACAGCTGCAATGTCTCCGTCATTCTCAAGACGCTCGACTAAAGCCTCTAACGTCCCTTGCCGGATTTCAGTGTCTGGGTTCAAAAAGAAAAGGTATTTTTCATTTGACCCCGCCACAGCACGGTTGTTGCCCGCTCCAAAACCAATATTCTCCTCCAACTCCAACAACTCGGCGCCGCCATTTTCGCCGATGATTTCGTTTATCGGCTCGTATCTGGCGGAGTTGTCGGCAATGATGATCCGGTATGGTAGGGCCGGGGGAGATCGACGGAATGATTCCAGGCAGCGCCCAAGGAGATCAGGGGCAGAGTAATGGACAATGCTGACCAGGACATCCGCTTTGGAAGATTCGTTCATCTGGTTGAGGTTCCCCGCATTGAATTCCCGACCTATTATCCACAGACCACAGTGGACATAAACTGCTCTTGTTACAGATGCCGCGTTGCCTGAAGGCAGGGCAACCGTTTAGTGGATCATACCAAGGAGGATCAATCATGCGCTTTTCTCAACTTTTCAAGGTCTTTTCTCTCAGTTTCTTCGTTTTGACCGCCGGTCTTGCTGCCCAGGCAGCCGGAAGCGGGAGTGATAAGGATGCCAAGCGGCTCAATACTGTGGGCGATTACATCTTCGAGGATCCGAAAGGAGTCAATGCCATCACCTTTGTCCTCGACTCTCCCATCGAGCCCATCATCGGCGTGGCGACTGGTATTTCCGGGCCACTCCATTTCGAAACCGACAACCCGATGGCATTCGCCGGAAAGATTGTGGTTGCCGCCACTTCTCTGGCGACCACAAACAGCAAGATGACAGAGGTTCTCCACTCAGCCGACTGGCTCGATGTCGAGAATCATCCCACCCTCTCATTTCAAATCAAAGGAATCAGAACCGCCAAAAAGACTGCGCCGGGCCAATGTGAACTGGTTGCAGTAGGAGAGTTCACTTGCAAGGGAATTACTAAGGAAATTGTACTCCCCAATCTAACGGTGACTTTCATTAAAGATGGAGCCAAAAAGCGAAACAGGTTTGAGGGGGACTTAATCGTTGTCAGAACCAAGTTCACCATCACCCGAACCGATTATGAGATCAACCTGGCGACTCCTTTCGTAGCCGTGGCCGACGACATCGAAATCGATGTCCGCATGGTGGGATACACGAAGAAGAGAAACTGATGTGTAGGGTGTGTTCATAACGCCCTATATGGTTTCGTTTTATGTGACCCGCCCCTTGGCGTTATGAACGCACCAATCAACCACCTTGGATATTACCAACTGTGAAAAATGGTGTGTTAATAATGCGAACGAACTTTCTACTGATCCCCAAACTGATAGGTCGCATTATTAACGCACCCTACACCGCCTTACTACCATTCATTTTTCTCATCACACCGATCCATTGCGAGACGACAATACCCACGGAAGCGCAGCTGATCGTCTTTGTCCAACCCGGCGCCTCCGAGGTCGTCAACGATTTCGAGACCAAACACCTTCCGGCAATCAGGAAAATCGCTAATGAGATCGGCGTTGAGTTTCGCATCGTCGATGTTCGAGAAGGCGCACCTGAGGAAATTACTGTTACTCCAATCATCGTCTACCAAAACTCGCTCGGTCGATCCGTCTATGTCGGCCGTTACACACTCCATGAAAAGATCAGGGCATTCATTCGATCCTCTCAGTCCTCTCCGCAGGAGAGCGCCCTCTTCCCCCGTGAAGACCTCCTCGTCCGAAAGCTTGGGCGAACACTCCTGGCTGCACCTATCAAGATTGTCCCGGTTGAGGGACACGTACCGAGCGATTACAACCACGATGAACTTGTGGATCAGGCGAGAAAGGCCATCGCAGATGGTGCAGCCGGCTTTGAATGGACAACCGCTGTTGCACAGCAAAGAACCGACCGGGCGTTCTACATGGATTTTTACCCCTGGCGTTCCTGGTGGGGTACACTGAACCTCTCTGTCGCCCTCTTTTCTCAATTCAACTGCGATGTTCCCGTTTATCAAGAACCTGGGGAGACATTTACCGGTTCCTGGGGCAATCGGGGTGAGGTCTTCAAGAATGCCACCGCCGCGATGGCCGAAGCCATTAACCGCGAGATGGCTTCACCCTCAAACGGGGACGGGTTTGATCCAATCAGCGAAGACGTCCCGGAGGTCTCGTGGGAGGATTTAGGGTTGTCGCTCCCGAAATCTGAACCTGCGATAGTCGATCAGGCCACCTCTGCCTCAGTAATAGGTAAATGGGAGCTCCATTAAAGTGGGGCTGATGCGCCGCCGAAAATCCAATTCCGGTTTCCTGCCCCTCTCGATAATTATTTCGGGGAGGTGGGGAAAGTTCGCTCCGAGTTGGATTTTGGAGATAGCGGCATCCTCACTGACTTGAACGGCTGGTTCGAAGCGGATTCAAAGTCCGTCACCATGGGCGAAGCCGAACTGGACCACACCATCCACGGCGCCATTTTCCTGAACATTTCCAAGCATCCGACGGTGCGTTTTGAAATTGAGTCGGCCTCGACTACGGACTCGAACCCGCCCGCGGCTTCTATCGAGGGAAGTTTCAAAATGAAGGAAATCGACTTACCCGTGGAAGCGAAGGTGGACTTCGACCTGATGGTTGGACCAACAGGGAATGAATTGCTCGGCTTACAGGGGACTTTTGTTCTCCCGCTCACCCCTTTCGACATGGAAGGTCCCGATGGCCCCGCGAACGCGAAAGATAAACTGCTGTTTGATGTGAACCTGGCGTATGAACGGATGAATTAAACCTCTCATCCCACCAATCAGGGCCGCGACCGCCTCTCGCCGTCATTCCCGCGAAAGCGGGAATCCACGCACACGCCACCCAGTTATGTAAAACTCTCTAACTGCGTCACTCAGGCTGCACAATCCGCGGTGTTACAAAAAGGAGATGAATCGATTCGCCCCGTTTCCCAAGGACGGCGACGACGGTTTCACTGCTCTTAATCTGTACTCGAAACTTCGCAGACATCATACCCCGAGCTGGCGGATCTCCCTCAACCGTTTCAACCTTCGCGTCGCAATCTATTTCTAGTTTTCCATCGTCGGTCACGATCGGTGTAACTTTGAAAGACAGGGGCTCCACAACAACATTGCCTGTCGCTCCCGATACACAACTGACTTTCGGTGCAGTCAGAATTCGAATATCTGAAATCTTTCCCAATTTTGATAGCTTCCCTGTTATGGTCTCGTCAAGAACCGAGAAAGACATTCCCAGTGAGTTGGTGCTCCCAACACCGAGAGGAACTCCAAGAAACTCTGCCACGTCATCATGCTTGTCCTGTGGGCATACGAGTTCCACTTGACGCACTTCCACTTCCACCTGCTTTTGTTTGACACCTGTGATTCCTTCCAGATAATCTTCAAGAGTTTCCAAATTCTCCGGCGTATCGACAACTTCGATCGTTCCATTTTCAGCGTCTGGAAAAACCACACGGCCATCCTTAATCGCTTCTTCAACGCTCTCGGATTCGTAAAGTAGTGATCGGAACACGTTTTCTGTCTGCTGAACCAGGTTCCGTTTCCGCTGGAGTGCCCCCTCAGAATCATCAGCGAGATAATTACTTGGAACGACTGTGAATTTCCTTGATATCAGGATTCTCATCGGATTGTCACAATCGCGTTCCGGCCCCGGCCAGTTGGGATAGTAGTTAGGTAACGCTCAATGAACCCAATCCTCTCGGGAGAATCACAAACAACCAGATTTACCTCGCCATCGTCGGAAGATTGCAGCTTGATACCACGACCGGAATCAGGAATATGGTCCCGGTCCCCGTAGAAGGAAATGTTCAGGCCCTCGTACAGGAACTGATACTTTCGTACATTTGTAAGGCGGCCTTCCCCAACTCTTGGTAGCCGAAATGTTTCTACCCTTAGCCCACCGCTGAGTTCGTTCTTCCGTTCATCTGCCCCTTCTCCCACAGAAATCATGTTCAAGAATCGTTCGATTGCAGCAAGTCTTTCCGAAACGTCCCGCACTAAGATTAGCTTCTGGTCATCCAAAGCGAGGGCATGTGCCTCCTCACGATCCGAAAGCAGGTTCGTGACCCGTTCGATGATTTCGGAAGGTTGGTCAAATCGAACGGGGAATGTCCTCTCAAGAATAAGATCCGGTCGCGCAGGTTGCCCCTCTTCCTCTTTCTGCTCTAGTTCCCGGCCCGGTTGTTTTCCATCGAGGTACTCATAGATCTTCTTCAAGTTCTCGGGCGTATCCACAACATCAATCGTTCCCATGTCTGGGTCGGGATACATAACCCGTCCCTCGGCAGCGGCTTCTTCGACAGTTTGTGAGCCATGAAGGAGACTCTTAAATACCTCCTTATCGAACAGAACCTGCTCTCTCTTTTCTTTTCGAGCATCGGGCGAGTCACTCAGATAGACCTCATTGGATACCACGACATATTTCCGCGCTTCCAAGCCCGCTCCCACTTCCTCTATTTCACAGGCATTTTCACCGGTTGAACTTGTCGGAAAACTTGAAAGATAGTTCTCAATTCTTAAGAGGTTTTCTTTCGTATCAACAACATCGATAATTCCCTCTTCGGGGTGGGGATACATAACACGTCCCTCACCAGCCGCTACCTCAATGGCTTCAGTACCATAAAGAAGTGATTGGAACACTTGTTTCGTAAAAAGAACCTGCCTGCGTCTTCGTAGCAATGCCCCCTCAGTATCATCAGCCAGATCACTGCTCGGTACGACCGTAAACCTCCGCGCTTTCAAGATCCGTCCGGACTTTTCCTCGGCGGTGTGTTGGTAGATGAGTGTAGACGCGACCAGTCCGACCAGTAAGATCACCACCACCCACCCCCGTGCCGGCAAAAACCGCTGTGACCCACGAACCCCAACCAACCGCAACACACGACGCTTCAATGCCGACGGCTCATCCAACGCGTTAACCTGAGTCGGCGTAAGCGTACCGGTCGGACCACCTGCCAGCGCCGCCATATCCACCAACGCGCGAGCATAATCTGTGGCCCTCCCGGTCGAGCGGACAACCAGATCATCGCAGCAGTTCTCCCTCTCCCAACGGATACGTTTCGAGATGAACCAGACCGCCGGGTGGAAAAAAAGGAACGCTTCCACGACCCGTTGGTAAAGGTTGACCAGGTGGTCCCAGCGACGGATGTGCGCCAGTTCGTGGGCGAGGACCATCTCGACCTGTGCGGGCGAGAGCCCGCTGCCGAACGATACCGGCAAGAGAATCATCGGCTTGATCACACCGATTACAGTGGGCGCGACGACCCTGCCGCAATGGGCGATCTTCGGCGCGACAATGAGCCCGAGCACCTCAACCTGTTTTTGGAACGCCTCAAGTAGGGAAGGTTCAATGACTAGCGCTGCCTGCCGCCCAAGTCTTCGTCCTCCCAACAGGCCGAGCATTAGGCGGGTGAATAAGGCGAATACAATTACGAGATAACCAGATACCGCGAATGATGCATAGTCACGCCAATCCCTCGGCGGCGGAACAGTTCCTATGTTCTTTCCTGTTGGGGCCGATCCTTGGATTGCAAGTGGCTGGGTTTCAAACTCCGTAGTGATTGCAAGAGGCTCTGGAGGCGCCAGCCACACGAAAGTGGCAAATGGGCACATTGCCATGAGGAAAAATGAAATGAGATAGAAACCGTACCGCCCGTTCGAGGAAGAGCGGGGCAGGCAACGCACGATGATTTCCACAAGAATGGCGATGGCCAACCCCTGCCAGAGGAAGTGGCCAAGCGTTTCCACTAATCGGACAGAGAACTCACTGTCAAGGAACTCGAACAAGGTCATTTCGATTCCTCCTTCCTCTTCTTGTCAATAAGTTTCCGTAACTCCTCCAACTCCTCCGACCGAATGCCCTCTGTTTCGATTAAGTTGAGCATGACCGAAAGAGTGGAACCCTCGAAGGCGCGATCCACCAGATCAGAGAGCATTGTTTTCTTTACTGATTCTTCCGTGACCCGCGGCCGGTAAACATAGCCAGGCCCCTTTTTACGCCGCGAGAGATATCCCTTCTTCGTCATAATACCCATCAGGGTCATCACCGTGGTGTAAGCAGGGTCACTGAGGGCGGCGAGCTCTTCACGCACCTCCCTGACAGTTGCCGGGCCGATCCTCCAGAGAATTTTCAGGATCTTCAACTCCATTTCAGTGGGATGGGGTGAGGCAGTTCGAGGCATATTTCCAGTCCTTTACGGGCAAATGATTACTAATTGGTTAGTAGGTTAACGCTGCCCCACATCCATGTCAAGAGGCATTACTATGGAATTAGTAGGGCTTGCCCCTGGTATAACGCCCCCAGAGGAGTAAATTGGGTCCCTCGCCAGACCAGATGGAACGGGGGGTATCCATCATGAAGTGTCCTGCCTGCGGAAAAACGGCCCATTTCGGTGCGCCCAAATGTCCCAATTGCGGGCAGGACCTCATTCTGCTCAATGCCCTCGATGAGGTGCGGAAGGGCCTTGTCTCTGCGAAAGAGACCACCGGGAGCCTCTCAGGCAAACTCCAAAATATCGAAGGTTGTTTGGAAGGATTCGAAAGACAGGTGCTGGAGACCCTAGTACAAGGAAAAACTCCCGAACCTGCGGAAGAGATACTCGCGGACATTCCTCCAAAGGATGAAGAGACCGAGGAGACCATCACCCCCGAGGAACCTCAACCCGCATCGAGACCCTCACAACCGAGTCTGGAAAGGCCGATGGAACCTTCAACCTCAAGCGAGGAAGCGGAAGTCCGCTTTGGTCAGAAATGGCTCCTCATCGCGGGCATAGGCATCATGGTTCTGGGAATCGGTTACTTTCTCAAATACTCCTTCGATAAGAATTGGGTCAACCCCGTAGTAAGAGTGTTCATGACCTACCTTTCGGGGATTGCCTGCATCGCCATCGGTGAGGGCTTCCGTAGGAAATCTTTTGCCACCTTCGGTCTCTACTTGGTAGGAGGTGGAATTGCGATTTTCTACTTCTCGACCTTTGCCGCGTACGGGATCTACGACCTGATTTCGCAATTCACCGCGTTCCTTCTTATGGTAGTCGTGACCGCCGTCGCGTGCGGACTTTCGCTCCTTTATGAGGTTAAGTGGCTTTCCGTCCTGGGTCTCATAGGAGGATTTGTTACACCAGTCGTCCTCGGCGCGGATGAACCTCAATTCAATTTCTTAATGATCTACATGGCGATTCTTAACGCCGGTATCCTTTCCATCGCACTATTCAAACGCTGGAAGCTGCTTCACAACCTCGGTTTCGTTTGCACCTGGCTTCTCTTCATGGTAGGAATGGTTTCGGCCAGTCCCCACTATGAGTTTTGGCCCGCCCTCTTCTTTGTGAATCTTTTCTTCCTAATGTACACGCTAGTCCCATTCGGATATCACTTCCTCTCAAAAGAGGTCGCAAAGCTTTCCGAGTTCGCCATTGTTCAGCGACACTTGGAACTCCCTGGTAACGACGATTAAAAATCCCTGATTTGCGGGGTCGTATAGACTGTCCTAAAGCCTTGAAATTAAGGG
>Ga0310121_10003820_pt1 | contig 13592 bp, 10 predicted proteins | sample CB27_Tmax_986_MG_FD_203504 | JGI IMG/M metagenome (GOLD analysis project Ga0310121, IMG submission 203504) | Marine microbial communities from Western Arctic Ocean, Canada - CB27_Tmax_986 | ecosystem: Environmental > Aquatic > Marine > Oceanic | place: Canada: Western Arctic Ocean | collected... | reverse complement strand
TTACAATTCTTTTTATTTACAGAATTGTGATCAATGTGTGGATAGTTATTTTTTAGAAAGTTGTATAGCTTGTAAAAATTGTTTGGGTTGTAAAAATTTAAAACATAAAGAGTATCATATTTTTAATAAAGCTTATTCAAAAGAAGAGTATGAGGAACTTTATAATTTATATAAATTAGATACTTACACAGGTATTCAGGAGTTTAAAAAACAGTTTGATGAATTTAAGTTAACCTTACCTTTTAAAGCTTTTAATCATAAGTCTTCCGAGAATAGTACTGGAGATTTTTTGGAAGGTGCTAAAAATTGTCATTGTTGTTTTAAAGTTATTCGTGGAGCAGAGCATTGTCGTTATTCAGTACAAATTGGTCTTAATTGTAAGGATATTATTGATTCAAATAACGCTGATGGTGAGTTACATTGTCAGGCTGATGGAGTATTAAATTCTCAACGTATTTTGTTTTCACATTATATGAGAAACTGTTCAGAGATTTTATATAGTGCTTTTTGTTATAACAGTAAAAATTTATTTGGATGTACTGGTTTGAAGAGAAAAGAATATTGTATTTTAAATAAACAATATACTAAAGATGAATATGATTTGATGGTTCATAAAATATTAAAGCATATGGAGAAAACGGGGGAGTGGGGACAGTATTTTCCACCTAACATTTCTGCTTTTGGATATAATGAATCGTACTCTTATGGGTTTTTACCAATGCCAAAAGAAATAGTTTTGAAGAGTAAATATAAATGGGCAGATTATGAGCCAGCAGTAGTTGCAAAAAGACGAATTTTGGCAAAAGATTTACCAGAAAAAATATCCAATGTTGAAAGTATGAAAGATGTTGCAATTGTTTGTGAGGTAACTGGTCGTTTGTTTAAAATAATACCTCAAGAATTAGAATTTTATCGGAAGCATAATTTGCCTTTACCTAGAAGGCATTATTATCAAAGATATTTAGATAGGATGGATCGACGAAATCCCTATAAGTTGTGGAAAAGGAAATGTGATAAATGTAGTAAGATTATAGAAACTAGTTTTGCACCTAATGGTTCAGAAACTGTATACTGCGAAAAATGTTATTTGGCTGAGGTCTATTGATTATGCAAAAAAACTGTAAACAATGTGGAGAGAAGTTTGAGATTACTGAAAAGGATCAAGAATTTTTTAGTTTTCTTTTATACTGACAATCGCAATGCATACCTATCATAGCCTAGATGCACTTCAACATTTTCAAAGTAATCTTCCGCTACCTCAAGAAATTGTTCCAATGGATTATTATCATAACCATTAAAAATACACATTTCAATATCATCCGTTCCTACGGTTCGCAAACTACGAGCTTCTTTTTCATCAAGCATAAAAACACCAGCACGAATAACTGCCCTAACAGTATTTGGGTCAATTTCTTTTTCTAACTCAGCTTTATCAATCGTTAGAAATCTTCTTTGCACATCAGGTCTACCACACTCATATAAACCTCTCTTAATTTTCTCTAAATATTGCGAATTTTTATCAGCGTAAATGATTCTTTCAATACCAAGGTTTTCTAAATTCCGTTTTTGATCCACAATTGGTCCACATCCGACATCAAGTATCCAGCCTGTGCTCTCATTGACAGCTCGCTTGATTACATCAATTAACAAATGAACATGTGCAGCTTCAATATTTCCAAACTCAGTATTTATAAGTATACCACGTTGATTAGGATTTTCATCAAAAGGATCAAGCGTCCAAATATCAGTAACACACACACCTCCAGCTCCTAATGAAAGTAAATGGTCAGATAAAATCTGCTCATCAACATCATATCCACGTCTAACAAGTACATCTTTCAGGTGCTCTCGAACCTGCTGACTTTCAGCAAAATAGGCGTTTCCACTATATCCTTTTCTTTCCGAAAATGCACCGCGCACAAACTCTTGCATAGACTTATCCGAACTTGGGAATTTAACATTCCCTTGTATTTCAGGATTCATCGACATTTTTTTAAATGGATAATTTTGCCTTGGTTGTGGATCAAAAACTAGTTTTTTCATAAAATCATAAATATTTAATGCCAAGAACTTTAACATAAACTGACGCGTACGTCAAGCCTGTTTTAATCTTTAAAAATATAAAGAATATGAACTTTCTAGCAAATCTGCATAACTTTATTCAAAAGAGGGAATTGATGCTGAAGGAATTATAAAGGCTGTTTCGAGTTTTTAGATAGAAAAAAGTGTCATATAAGCAGTAAGATTATTTTTTTCTTGGCACCTGATCGATGCGGATTTTAAGTGAAATAAATAAATTTTTTTGACTGACGTTAAAAAATTATTTGGGGCAATTTTTGTTTCAAACTAAACGCAAATACAGTAATATCTCAACATGCAAAAAAACTGTAAACAATGTGGAGAGAAGTTTGAGATTACTGAAAAGGATCAAGAATTTTTAAAAAAAGTTTCTCCAGTTATTGCTGGCAAAAAATACATAATTCCAAATCCAAGTTTTTGTCCTGATTGTAGGCAGCAGAGAAGACTTTCCTGGAGGAATGAAAGGAATTTGTATCATAGGGATTGTGATTTTTGTAATAAAAAAATTCTTTCAATTTATGATGTGGATAGTCCTTTTCTAGTTTATTGTAATACTTGTTGGTGGAGTGATAATTGGGATCCGCTGGATTATGCTAAGGATTTTGATTTTAATCGGTCTTTTTTTGAACAGTTTAAAGAACTGCAAGATCTAGTACCTAGAATGGCTGTGCAACAATCAAAGAATGAGAATAGTGAATATACAAATTGTGTTTCTCATTTAAAAAATTGTTATTTGCTTTTTTCATCTGATTTTAATAAGGACTGCTATTATGGTGTTTGGATTGAAAATTCTAAAGATTGTATTGATAATTTAATGATTGATCACTGTGAACTTACTCATCAGTCAATTTTTTCGGATAATATTTTTAATAGTAGTTTTTTAATACATTGTTCTCAGTGTTCAGATTCTGCTTTTTTATTGGATTGTCACAATTGTACTAACTGTTTTATGTGTCATGGTTTGAGAAATAAGGAGTATTGTATTGCAAATAAGGAATACTCAAAGGAGGATTATTTTAGACAAATTAATTCTTCAGCAATTTCTTCATACAAGAATTATGAAAATTTCAAAAAGCATTTTTTTGAGATGATTAAAGATATTCCATATTTATATATTTGGAGGAATGGTACTGTGCTTAATTCAACAGGCGATTTCCTGACAGATGTTAATAACTGTGAGAATTGTTTTGAGTTACTTGATGCCAGGGATTGTAAATATGTACAAGGAGGCTATAAATTGCGTGATGCTTTTGATTGTTCTTATGTTCATGGTGAACTTGGTTATGAGAATTGCGAATGTTTTCCAATGCCTAATCGGTCTTCTTTTAATATAAATACCTATAATGGTCATGATCTTCAGTATTGTGATATGTGTATGAATAATAATGAGTATCTTTTTGGCTGTGTTTCTTTAAAGAAGAAAAAATATTGTATTTTAAATAAAGAATATTCAGAGCAAGAATATATGGAGTTACTTCCTAAGATTATTAATCATATGCAAGAGATGGGCGAATATGGTGAGTTTTTCCCAGCTAATTTATCTGTTTTTGCATATAATGAATCTGAAGCTTTTGATATTTTTCCACTTAGCCAAGATGAAGTATATAAGTGGAAAAATTTAAATAAGGAAGAAGCTTTGTCTTCTGATTATAATATTCCTGATGATATTAATGATGTCCCAACCGATATAGTTGGCAAACTATTGTCTTGTTTATCTTGTAATAGGAATTACAAGATTTTGCAGCAAGAATATAATTTGCTTAAAAAAATAAAATTACCGATTCCGCGTGATTGTTTTTCATGTAGGCATAAAAGTAGAAATGTTTTTCGTAAAAACAGGAAATTATATAAAAGGAATTGTTCTAAATGCAATTCTGAATTAGAGACAGCTTATTCACCAGAAAATCCTGTTAAAATTTATTGCGAAAAGTGTTATTTAGCTGAGGTGTATTAAAAACATTACTTTGCTACAAAGGCAGTGGCACCTAACCAAGCTAAATTGAAAATTGAACGCATTGATTTGGCTAGAGTAGGACTTTCTATTATTAAGCCCATTACTTCATCAGGGTTTAATGAAACAACAGCAACCTTGTTTTCGTAAATTGAAATATCGTTTTCGAAGTAAAATTCTTCTTTATTTACTAGGAGGATTTCAACCAAATTTTTATCATAATTGGCGGGATAGAATTGATTAATAATGTCTGTTGCGTTTTCTGTTGCAGGTGAAATGTTACGTGTTTTAATTCCTTTTTCTATTTTTTGTTGGCAATAATTTTTAAAATAATCTTTAAATAAATATCCTAAAGTTTTTATATTTGTGTAACCTAATAATTCATCTTTTGTTGTTAGGATATCTTCAAAAATTGTTTTAACTCCTTCAACACCTTCATAAAAACGTATTTTTGGTTTTAAGGCGCTAGTATTGGCGATAGATAATAATTGAGGAATTAATTCTTTTGCTTTGGTGAATTTTTCTTCTTGAATATTGGCTATAACTTGAGGTGGTTCAGCATTAAACCAAAGTATTTTACCTTTATTAAATGAGTTTATAAATCCTTTCTTTTTAAGGTTATTTAAAGTGTGGTAGCAGGTGGCACGGTTGATTCCTGCCTTTCTGGCAATATTGCTAGCATAAGAGCCTCCTAATTCTAATATAGCAATGTAGGTTTTTGCTTCTTCTGTGCTTAATCCTAAATGTATTAATTCTGCTAACATTATATTCAGTTTGTTGTTGAAAGTTTTCAACAGTTTATTCTTTACATATATACTACAGTTGTTTTAACCTGTTGGCAAGCTGATGTAGAGCCTTGCGTATTGTTGATTCTTCTTGACAGACTGTTGACAAAATTGCAGAGAGTGGCTATAGTTTCTAGCTAAAATATATTAATTAAATCATATGCAAAAACAATGTAAACAATGTGAATTGAAATTTGATATTCCTAAAGAAGATCAAGAATTTTATGAACGTATTGCAGTAAAAATAGGGGATAAAAAATTAGAAATGCCTTCTCCTGAGCTTTGTTTTTCCTGTAGGCATCAGAAGCGTTTGGCTTTTCGTAATGAAATGTTTTTATATCATAGAAAATGTGATTATTCAGGTAAGCAGATTATTTCAATGTATTCACCAGACAAAATTCATAAGATTTATGATCAGCATATTTGGTGGAGTGATGATTGGGATCCAATTGATTATGGTCAAGATTTTGATTTTTCCAAATCTTTTTTTGAGCAGTACAAAGAACTTCAAAGAAAAGTACCAAGAACAAGTTTGAACAATATTAATGCTGAGAATAGTGATTATTCTAATCTTGCTTTAAATAACAAGAATTGCTATTTGATTTTTACTGCGGATGATAATGAAAACTGTGCTTATTTACGCTTTAGTGATCGGAATTATCGTTGCTACGATTCGGATAGAACTTATGATTCAACTGATTGTTATGAATCCATAGACATGGAGAAGTGTAATGGCTGTAGCTATTCCCAAAAATGTATTAATTCCAGTGCGCTTTTTATGTGTTATAACATGATTGGTTGTCACGACTGTATTGGATCAGCTAATTTGAGGAGTAAGCAATATTATATTTTTAATAAGAGTTATAGTCGTGAAGAATATGAAAAAAAGAAGACAGAAATGCTTCTTCCAAGTTATTTTGGTCTAAAAAAATTGAGTGAGCAGTATTTAGAATTTTTAAAGAAACAGCCACGTAAGTATTTGGAATTAGTTAATTGTGAAGATTCTTTAGGTGATTATTTGCGTGATTGTAAGAATGCTAAACAGTGTTATCACTGTGTTGGATTGGAGGATTGTAAGTATATGATTAATTGTTACTTTGCTAAGGATTGTTATGACTGGGATTTTGTTGGGGCAAAAGGTAGTGAACTCTGTCACGAGATGTCTAGTTGTGCGTATTGCATGGTAAATTGTCATTTTTGTAGTGCTTGTTGGGAAAATTGTAGCGATATGTATTACGCTGAGCTTTGTTTGAATTCCAAGAATTTATTTGGCTGTATTGCTTTGAGACATAAGCAATATTGTATTTTAAATAAGCAATATTCAAGAGAAGAATATGAGGAAATTTTGCCACGTATTATTGAACACATGAAAAAAACAGGTGAGTGGGGTGAATTTTTTCCAATTGAACTTTCAACTTTTGCCTATAATGAAACAGTAGCAGCAGAATATTTTCCTTTAGATAAGGCTGATATTAAGAAGCATGGATGGTCTTGGATTGATGATGAAACTGAAAAAATGTATAGTGGTCCAGAATATGAAATCCCAGATGATATTAAGGATGTTGGTGATGATATTTGTAAAAAGATTTTAATATGTGAGGAGACTGGAAAACCTTTTAAAATTATTCCACAAGAACTTAAATTTTGTAAAATAAAAGGTTTACCGTTGCCACGTATAGCACATATGCAAAGACATAAAAACCGTATGAAATTGCAGAATCCATGGACTTTGGAGGAAAGAAATTGTTCTAAATGTAATGAATTGATATATACGACATATTCTGCAGATCGTCCTGAACCAGTTTATTGCGAAAAATGTTATTTAGCAGAGGTTTATTAGGGAAAATTAGCTTGCTTTTTTCCAGGTAATTGCTATACTTGACAGCTAGTAAATAATGTTTTATTAACTAAATTATGAAATATTTTCATGTAATTGTTCCTCAAGGTGATGGACAAAAGAAAAAAGAGACTATTTTTCAGGAGTTAATTGTGAATTTGCACAATACTGTAAAAAATGTACCCATTTCAATGGAGATATTTGGTTATGAGCAGTATAGTTATTTTTTCTTTGCTGTTCCTGATAATTTATTCGAGACAATGGAGGGTCTTTTATATTCTACTTATCCTGATTGTGAAATTAAGCTTACAAATGATTATGTGGATACTTATAAGCCTGAATCTGGTGAGTATTTTTTATCTGGTGCAAGACTTAAATTAAGATGGGGCGATGTCTATCCTTTTAAAACCTATGATCAGTTTGATGAAGACAGTCAAAGTAGGCTTTTTTCAGTGATATCTAAAATTTCATCGGGAGATAAGGTTTGGTTTCAACTTGTGATTAATCCTCAAGAAGAGAATGCAGCATATCATTTTAAAAGAAGAATTGTCTTGGCTTTTAATAAATTCAAGAAATTATTTAATATCAGAGATAGAGTTAGAGCTAAAGATGATAAGAGTATTATTAAAGTTCGTCATGAGTTGGCTTTGGAAAAAATTAAAAGTGAGCCATTTTCATGCAATATTCGGATAGGATATATTTCAAATATTGAATCTGAGGCTAAAAGAAAATTAGAAGCTATTATTAATAGTTTTTATCAGTTTAATAATACTGATATACAAGATTTGAGAGTTAAGCGTCTTAGTGAAAGAGCCTTTTTGCATGAATATAAGAATAGGAGTTTGAAATCCCCATATATGTTAAGTTCTAAGGAGATTTCTACACTTTATCATTTACCTAATTCTGATTTTGTTCCTCATGTTGTACATGTTTTATCGAAAAAATCAGAAGCTCCTCAAGATGTTCCTAAAATAGGGGCGAAGGATATTAGTTTGTTTGGAATTACTAACTATCATAATAATTTTGATAAATTTGGAATTAAAAGAGAGGATAGACGAAGACATCTTTACTGTGTTGGAAAATCTGGTTCTGGTAAGTCAAAATTACTTGAACTTTTAATTAAGGAAGATATTGACAATGGTCATGGTGTTGGTGTTTTAGATCCACATGGTGATTTGGTTGATAATATCATGGAATTGATACCAAAAGAGAGAATTAAAGATGTGATTTATTTTGATCCTGCTGATGTTGATTTTCCAATATCTTTTAATCCATTAGAAAATGTTGGTGAGGAATATAAAATGCAGGTAACTATTGGTTTTATATATATTTTTAAGAGACTTTTTGGTACTAACTGGACGGATAGGTTAGAGCATGTCCTTAGGTATACGGTTTTAGCGCTTTTAGATAGTCCAAATACAACAGTTTTGTCGATTTTGAAGATGTTAACGGATAAAAATTATAGGCAAACGATAGTTTCTCGTATACAAGATAATGTCGTTAAGAGTTTTTGGGTTTCAGAATTTGCAGGATGGAGTGAAAAATTTGATGCTGAAGCAATTACACCACTTTTAAATAAAGTTGGTCAGTTTGTGGCAACTAATATGATTAGGAATGTGATAGGTCAGCCTGTGAATAAGATTAATATTCGGGAAATCATGGATAAAAAGAAAATTTTACTTATGAAAGTTTCTAAAGGTTTGCTTGGTGAAGAAAATAGTTCTCTTTTAGGAGCAATGATTATTACAAAATTATATCAAGCTGCTTTAAGTAGAGCTGATATGAAAGAGGAAGAGAGAGAAGATTTCTATTTCTATGTAGATGAGTTCCAGAATTTTGCTACAGATACTTTTTCTGAAATTTTATCAGAGGCAAGAAAATATCGTCTTAATTTGACGATTGCCCATCAATATATGGGGCAATTATCTGATTTAGTGCAAAAAACAGTGTTTGGTAATGTTGGTTCTATTATTAACTTTAGAGTAGGAGCTGATGATGCAACAGTTTTAGCTGAAGAATATACGCCTATTTTTAAAGAGAGAGATATTATTAATCTTGGTGTTAGAGAGTTTTACTGCAAAATGTCTGTAAATGGTGAAATTAGAGAGGCTTTCTCTGCAAGAACAATCAATGTTCCTAAGGTAGAAAAGCATTATGTTGATGAGATTATTGAACATTCTCGAAAGACTTATTGTGTTCCAAGAAAAGAAGTTGAAGAGCTTCTAAATAAATGGGATGAATCTGGTGAGTTTGAAGATTTACAGCCTGAAGAGGAACCAGAGTTTGAAGAACCGTTGATTTAAGTAGTTAAAGCTTTTATGACTTATAATATTTTTCTACTTTTTCGATCATTTCTTTTTTCTTTTCTTCATCCAAGAAGCTGGCAGTAAATGAGTTTTTGGCTAATTGACAGATATCTTCTTTGGACAAGTTGAGTGCTTTTGCGATTGCTAGATAGTTATCATTTACGTAACCTCCAAAATAAGCTGGATCATCTGAATTTATTGTTACTAAAAGTCCTTTGTTCATCATTTTTCTTAGGGGATGTTCTTTTAAATCTTCAATAACTTTTAGTTTTAAGTTGGAAAGGGGACACATTGTTAATGGGATTTTCTTTTCAACCAATTCTTTCACTAGTTTTTCATCATCTAGACAGTGGTTTCCGTGGTCTACCCTTGATACTTTTAATAAATTGAGAGCTTCCCAAATATATTCTGCAGGTCCTTCTTCTCCGGCATGTGCCACAGTTAGAAAACCTTCTTCTTTTGCTTTTTCAAAAACCTTTTGGAATTTTGATGGTGGATTTCCAACTTCTGATGAATCTAGTCCAACTGCTCTAATCCATTCTTTATATTCTAATGCTTCATTGAGTGTTTTCATTGCAGATTCTTCATCTAAGTGTCTAAGAAAGCACATTATTAATTTTGAACTTATGCCTAGTTTATTTTTTGCATCTTCTAAGGCTTTGTGTATGCCTTGAATTACTGTACTGAATTTTATGTCACGATCTGTGTGTGTTTGAGGATCGAAAAAGATTTCGCAATGAATTAAGTTTTGTTGATGTACTTTTTCTAAATAAGCCCAGGTCATGTCATAAAAATCCTGTTCTTCTATTAGTACACCTGCTCCTTCATAATAAATATCTAGGAAATCTTGCAGATTATCGAAATTATAGGCTTCTTTAAGTTCTTCTACTGATTTGTATTTAATTTCTTTATTATTTCTTTGAGCAATTTTGAACATTAGTTCTGGTTCAAATGTTCCTTCTATATGAAGATGTAATTCTGCTTTGGGGATGCCTTTGATGAAATCTTCAATTGAGCTTGTGTTCATGAGAGTGTGTTTATTGAAAGGTTGCAATCAGAATTTCATTCTGTTGCTGCAATAGGGGTTTGTTAAACTCGCTACTTAATGGTAGGGCCAAGGGGAATCGAACCCCTGTTTTCAGGATGAAAACCTGATGTCCTAACCACTAGACGATGGCCCCTAATTTTCAAATTGCAAGGGTTAGTATAAGGATAGTCTTTCTAAAGTCAAATATTTCCTTTACTAGATTGGTAGAGTGGCTTTTTTATGGTAAAATATAGGGATAATAAAAATGATAATGAAAGAAAACAGATTAGTTTATCAAGAAAGACCAAGTGGAAATCTAGATACTCAAAAATATACTCCACCGTTGAGTGATGATATTGGTGTTGAGTTAATGAAGAAACCTGATATTGATGTTTATCCTGGTGTAGATAAAATTCATTTTGATGAAGCAAAAAAATCTTTAGTTACTGCTCTAAAATTTATAAAAAATAATGTTAAAGTTAAAGATAAAGATGGTAGTGCTTTAAATATTGATTTTGATGATATTTCTCGTTATTTAGCCTTAATGCATAAAGAGACTGAGCTAAATTCTAATGATTGGGAAAAATCAAGAGTTGAAAAAGTGACGAATAAAAACAGGCAATATGGTTATTTTCAGATAGATTATTCAGCAGTTAAAGATATAAGAAATAAGTATAGTTTTGCTGCTGATGCAAAAATTTGGCAAACCTGGGGGGATAATGATTATCAGTACAGGCATGTATCCAATTGTGTTTATGGGATTTTATATTTATATAAATTGCGTCAAGATCTTGATAGGAAGACAAATTATAAAGTTTTAGGTAAAGATGAAGAATCTAAGAAAAAATTAAATTATATGATATATAATCAAGGTGCTGGTAGGTTGAATGATTTATGGAATCATTTTCAGCCTCAAAATTTTAAAGATTTTGAAAATAAATTATATAATCAATTGGCAAGTAATTTAGGAAAGGGAGGAGAAGAACCAGGTGTATCAAAACAATATAATCCTAATTATATTGTTGAATTTGATTTAGATTCAAGAATTCATGATTGGAGAGCTAGTAAGAAACTTTCTGAAGAATTCGTTCCAGGTGTGATAATGGCTTCAAATAGAAAAATAGCAGAAATGTTGGAGTATTATAAAATTGTTGATGCGATCATTTCTAATTTTTTTATTTTTAATGAAAAAATAGATAATAAGCAAAGGCATGTTGTAGGTATTTATGATGATTGGAATTCTTTGTGGGTTATATCTAGAAACTATGGTGTTGAAATTGAAGATATTAAAGATAGTGAAGGAAAACCTTTACCTAATAATAATATTAAAAAAGGACAAGTTTTACAAATTGAGATATAGGCCAAGTTTTATATGTTCCTGTAAAAAAACCTTAGTAAACCAAATTATCCTTCTCAGTTACATATTTCTTTTCTTCAGGTTCTTCCATGATGTTTATTTTGTAGCTTTTGTTTATATTATTGAATGAAGTTGTGTCAGTGATTTTTATATTAATATTTTCATTGAAACTTTTGAGGTCTTCATTTTTTAATTTAGCTTGTTGAAGAGAGTATCCTTTTTGAGCAACTTGGTTTGTTACTGATAAAAAAGCAATTGTTAAAACAATAATCATTAAGGAAAGAGTAATTAGTAATGACTTAATTGTTTTTTTTGTTTCGTTTACTAAAGTTTGTTTATTTCTTTTTCTACGAACTTTTGGTTTGTAATCTATAATAGGCATGAGTACATATTACTCAACAATTTTATATTGTACATATATCACACCTGCGCCAAGAGGGGCAATTTTTTTAAAGGCAGCTGAAGTTAAATCTATTACTCTTCCAGGTCCATAAGGTCCTCTGTCTGTTATTTCAACTTGAATAGATTCACCATTAGCTAAGTTAGTTACTTCGACAATAGTACCAAAAGGGAGTGTTAAATGAGCTGCGGTAAGTTGATGATAATCAAATATTTCACCAGAAGCTGTGTAGTTTCCTTGAAGAGCTGCTCCATACCATGTTGCTTTTCCAAATTCATATCCTTCTTCTGTCATTATTTTTCTGTAAATAATTTCAGCCATGTATCCACGACTCATTTCTTGATCTGGAGTAATAATATTATTTGAATAAATGTTAATTAAATTTTTAAAAATTGCATACGAAGTATATTTTGTAAACCAAGTATCTAGGGGAGTGTCATTTACTAAATAATCTGCTGTATTGCTGTAATCAATATTATCATATGATTCTAGGAAAATTTTTAAGCTTTCTACTAAATTTATTTTTTGTTCTGGTTTAAAACTACCATTTGGGTAACCATTTATAATTTCTTTTTCTTTTGCTGCTATTAAATAAGGTGTAAACCAAGCATCCAAAGGAGTATCTGTAAATGGTTTTTCTGCTATTATTACTTCTTCTTCATTTTCTTCTACTATTTCTGTTATTTCATCTTCTATATCAATGTTTTCTTCAAACATATCTTCTGTAAAAACACCACTAGCTAGTGTAAGCATTTTTAGAGCTTCAGCCCTATTAATATCGTCATAGGGTCTAAAAGTGTTGTCTTGATATCCTTCAACTATTTTATTTTCTTGTAGATAAGAAATTGAAGTGTAGTATTTATCTCCAAGATTTACATCAGAAAAACTCTGTGCTGATGCAGCAGGGAGGAAGCTGAGAAACATAGGAATGAGTAAGAGAGGAATTAATAAATTTTTCTTACTCATGATTTTAATTTAATGATTACTTGTCTTCTGTCACCATCGCCTTCACTATATGTTTCGATGTCTTCAAAGCCAGATTCCATACAATGTAAATGAACTTTCCTCCTAAAATATGGTGACATTGGAGGAAGTATTTGTTTTCTACCACTTTTTCTTGCAGCTTCTACTTTTCTTTCGGTTAAGGAAAGTATGTTTTCTTCTTGTCTTTTTCTGTAATTATCAATGTCTAGTAAAATATTGAATTGCTCACTTTGTGTTTTTTTCCAGGCAATAACTTTTAAGATATGTTGAAGTGCTTGAATATTGTCGCCATGATAACCAATAAGCATGCTTGGATTATCACTTTCAATGTTGATTGTATAGTTTTTATTTTCTTCTTCTTCTATAGTGACTTTAGTAAAATCTGTTCCTAATTTTTTTAATATTTCTATTAATAACTCTTTTAAGTTTTCTTCAATATCCATAATTATTTAGTTATAACTTTAACTTTTGGTTCTTTGGAATCTTTAAGTGGCCCTTTATTTACAAACATCTGCTGCACAAGACCATAAGAAGTCGATGTTCCCCAATAGATTCCTACACCAGCTGGTAATGATGCTGTGAAAACTGCAATCATTACTGGCATCATATATGTCATCATATTTGTTGCCATGGCCATTTCATTAGACTGTTTTCCGTTTTTCTTTGATTTTTTTGCCATTGCAAGTTGCATTTGGAAAAATTGTAGTCCACCTATAACTAGAGGTAATACATAAAAGTTTCTTTTTGTTAAATCTAATAATCCTAAAAAGTTAACATTGATGTTTTGAAGACCTAAATCTCCATATTGAGTGTATAAAAGATAGGCATTATCAGGGTTAAGACCGCCTTTAATTACATAAAATAAG
>Ga0310121_10003819_pt1 | contig 13592 bp, 13 predicted proteins | sample CB27_Tmax_986_MG_FD_203504 | JGI IMG/M metagenome (GOLD analysis project Ga0310121, IMG submission 203504) | Marine microbial communities from Western Arctic Ocean, Canada - CB27_Tmax_986 | ecosystem: Environmental > Aquatic > Marine > Oceanic | place: Canada: Western Arctic Ocean | collected... | reverse complement strand
CCATAGAATTTAACGGTACGTGTCATAGATTACTACAATTAATGGGAGATATTTTATAGAATCGTACACCAGGAACTTGTATAACTTGCCATCGAGTCAAATGCATCTGGATCGTGACTTGTCGGATCGGTGGTAATGATATTAAATTTCTTAGGACGAATATGTTTGGTTCTGGCCTCACTTGGGGTCATTTTCGTATCCGGTACATCCTGATCATTCATTTGGATCACCGTACTTGTGCCAGTAACCCTCGATTTCCTTCTAGAACTTCGTTCACCAGAGTCTCCTCTCGTGCCCGTCATTCCCCACGATTTTCCTTTCCAAGAAAACAAACTGGGCCGTTTACTTAATACTCCTTGAATCACTGTACCATCCGTTACTTTTTTAGGATTTGTAGGATCAAACCAAATCTTACGAGGTTCAATCGGACTCCGCTGTCCATTGGTCACTAGATCACATGGGGGGATAGGTTTAGCTAGACTACTTACTTCGCTACAACTACTTAGATCCGAAGAGTCACAGGGGTACATCAGGTAACTATTTGGCCCCAGAAGGGACTTGATTCGGGGAGGATTTGGAATTTGGCGAATACGGCGGTAACATGGTGTGCCCTGAGGTGTTGTCGATTCAGTCTTGGTACCTGTCTTGGCACCGGCATCCGTCTTTGCATCCGTCTTTGCATCCGTCTTTGCATCCGTCTTTGCATCCGTCGTTGGATCCGTCGTTGGATCCGTCGTTGGATCCGTCTTTGCATCCGTCGTTGGATCCGTCTTTGCATCCGTCGTTGGATCCGTCGTTGGATCCGTCTTTGCATCCGTCGTTGGATCCGTCTTTGCATCCGTCGTTGGATCCGTCTTTGCATCCGTCTTTGCATCCGTCTTAGGATCCCCCTTATCCGCCGCCTTCGGATCTACCTTTGCATCCGTATTAGGATCCCCCTTATCCGCCGCCTTCGGATCTACCTTTGCATCCGTCTTTACATCCGTCTTTGCATCCGTCGTAGTCTCGTCACCTGGCTTTGCTTCTGGCTTTGCTTCTGGCTTTGCTTCTGGCTTTGCTTCTGGCTTTGCTTCTGGCTTTGCTTCTGGCTTTGCTTCTGGCTTTGCTTCTGACTTTGCTTCTGCCTTAGCCTCCGTCTTTGCATCTGCCTTGGTTGGTTCCTTTATCTTTCCGTCTGGATTATTTATACTTGGGGAATCGGGAGTTTTCCCAGACATTACTGTTAGACGAGAGTTTTCTCTATTTGGTAGAACTGATGGATGAGACGCTTTACATCTCGTTTATGTAAATGAGATCTAGGCGTTTGGTGAAGAAGATGTAGAACATCCAATACGATAGGGGAGAGAGCGTGCCGGATAGATGTGACACTACCACCCCTAGCTATTTTATTAAGTCGTTCTACGACGGAACTGAATTGCTCGGAGTTGTCGCTAGAGCGGAGCACTTCGATAAGAATACCAGCGGCTTCTTTGAGCTGACCCTTTATTTTAGAGGAGCCAATGGAATCACCTGAATCACTGGAGCTACTGGGGCTACTGAACCAGCTGGATGATTTTTTTTTAGATTTAGTTGAGCTTGGTTTTGACTTGGTACCTGTTTGTTTGCCGGATGCCGGAGATAAAGCATCTTTACGCTTCTGGGTTTCCCCGATAGCGTCTTTCTTTTTAGCATCTACCTCACGTACTGTTTTTGTAATACCGAGGGCACTACCTAGTTTTGCACCGATTCCCGTACAATGTCCCTTTACAACACCTGTTGTTTTCCCTTCACTATCTGACATCTGAAAATCACGTAAATTGGGCCATCCCATAAGCCATTTCCAACCGTCACTCAATAAACCACGCCCACGTTCATAGTCTGTATCAGACATTCTTCTCCATGTTCCATCTACGTCTTGAAAACTACAGTTTTTGGTAGGAGAGCATTCCTTTCCCTTATGGGACATATCTGCGACGGGTTTTCGTTTTCCAATAGGTCGCGGAACTGCTTGTAGGGAGCCACTGGAATCCCTAGACGGGAAGCGACCACTACCGGGGAGTGCACGATAACAGAGGGGTCCAATATCGGCATTAAGCACGGCCATGGCCTTTTGTTTCGCTTTCGATATGCAATTTCCCTTGAGAACAATGCCTTCGGGGACATCTTTAGGATCGGACGTGATTCGACGACGTGCGTCATCTAGGGCTTGTTCTAATTTTTGGATTCTCTGTATTTCCTTTGGGTCTTTTGACTTTCGATCTACGCTACATTTTAGTTGGGTAGCGGTATCATTAAAATCACGTTCTGCCTGGGAGTACCATAATCTTTGATAATGGAGGTGTGGATTATCCTTCATAAATGCCGGGAGGATACCGCTTTTCATCCGTTCGGGTGTACTAACGGGAAGCCACGTTCCACTATCAAATTCATGGTGATAACAATTTGATCCAGTTTTGCTTTCTTTACTACCAGGTGCGGGACATGCTTGAGCGACTTCATAATTGGGTTGCTTTTTAACTCGACATTGACCCGTGATAACTCCTCCGGTATCTGATGTATTTTTAGTAGGTTCCCACGCACCAGAGGAGTTCCGAATATGACAACCCACCTCGCCTAAAACAGGATAGTAGGAGTTGCCTTTTTTGGATGAACTAAGTTTACCCTCGGCTATGAGTCGGTCCTCGGCATCGCTAGCATATACAATGGTACGACATGCAGTACCATGTGTCTTTTTTTTGCCACATGAATCTGGGTCGAGACTATCACATTTTTCAGTATTTTTACCACCCGGTTTAGATGCCTTACGATAACACAAAATAGGAGAGGAGGGTTTTGTCACCTTCCATTTAGAAGGACCACCTTCCTTAGTGGGGATTTTTTGTAAAAGACGATTACACCCTTCCTTGTTAGGAGTAACACGAAAGGGGCTATTACGACCGAAGATGTTTCTACATGGGAATAGTGCTTCTTTATAACCCTCTTCTTTTAGAGGGAATATCGGATCACCCTCAGCTACACTGGCCGGAATAGGTTTACATTTTGAAAACACTGTGTCGAGATGTCGTTTGTATTTCTTTTGGTCTCGTATTGCATGTCTTAATTTACTGTATTCACCGGGACTATCGGGATTTTCAATAGATACGGTGGATAATCTCATGGGACACCGTAACCAAGCCGACGCTTCATCGGTAAGCCTCGCATTTTCGTCGAAAACCATTTCGTTTTCACCTGTACGGAATTCATAGGTACCATCATCCTTTTGTTTCATATACATGCTTACGTATGTGGTATCACCCTTGTCTCGGGTAGTAGGACATGTAATGGACCGATCGAAATAGTACCTATTAATATCTGAACGAATGCTATCGGATGCTGCCCGTGCGGCCCGTTTTGCACTACTGGTAACAGCAGTCGCTCCTTTTTTTGCAGCTGTACTTGCTCGTTTTGCAGCCGCTATAGCACCCGCTCCTTGATTATGAGGCATCTACTACTATACCCCGAAAAAAACACCACACCCCGCTTAAAACTGTGATTGTACACCGCCTGTGAATCCAACCGATGGACCGGCGGGAGTACCCCGTGCACCCTGTCCACCCTGGACAACAGGACCCCCCGCGGGTCTGGTTTGCATATTCATTATACCTCCGGCTCGTTGTACAAATGGATTCCCCATAGGAGCAGCCGCCTGTATGGGAGGGGCAGCCGGCTGGGGTTGTTGCATTTTCTGTTGTCGTTGTCTAGCCTCCAACTGTTCTCGTTCGGCTTGATCCCTTTGCCGCGTTTCCTCCTGTACCTGTTTCAGGATACGGGTCTCCAATTCTTCACGTTCCACCCCCTGTTCCATAGGAATCTTTCGACGCTCACACATAGAACGTATTTGACTGAGTGCTAAGTTCGAGATCTGTTCCGCGGTTAGTTCGACTGGTTTAGGTGGTTTATACCATACTTCGTCTGGGCGATCCCGACGTGCATTGCGACCTAGTATAGGACGAAGGACAAAACTGGAGGTTCCCACCCCATCCATGGCCGTACAAAAGGCCATGAGATCCTTCATCAGACAGGTGCCGCCGAAACCCCGTTTCCCATCGGGTCCCGGAACTTGCATATGACTAGGTCCAATACGAGGGTCCACACCGACATTGTTGCGTACTATATCGTAATTAACCCCAATTCGTTCACAATAAGTAGCAATTTCATTGGAGACTCCTACCTTGGCTGCAAGATGGGCATTCCTTGCATATTTCGTGACTTCTGCTTCTTCTGGGGTAACGAAACCTAGATCGGCATGGTCAATGATCTCTGCCTTATGAACAGAGGAGAGGAGGGTTTTCATTGCCCGGCGGAAGGCGGGTGCCTGTGGCAAATGGTCATTCACTCCAATAATCCAACGGGGAGTCTTTTTGACATCGGTTTTCCATCCTACTTCGGTGAGGAATTCCGGCATATGGTGACATCCTAATTTGCGAGTCGTTCCAGGAGCAATGGTACTACGAACGACGATATGTCCTTGACATTCTTCCGCTCGTAAGAGCCCCACAACCTCCGTCACTATATCGAGATCACATGCCCCATTCATACTCATGGGTGTGGGTACACAGACAAAGACGATGTCACAGGCGGCGACATCCTGAAGTCCAGTACCCTCTGGACTACATAAATCGGGGCATACATCGTAACACAAAACGTCTATATCATCTGCTCCACCGAAAAGAGCCGTAGCTCGACCTACAAATCCGTGACCGATAATACCAATACGCATTTGGCGACAACCAACAAAAAAACAATGTCATCCAAACGGGCGGGTTCCCTACCAACACCGGGATGAACGGGGGTCCTATTCACAGTGGGGGCCTGTAGGTGTATTCAAAAAAAAATCCTGGAGTCCCCTACCAGCCTCCCCATCAATCTTCCTCTGGGAGGGGGCGATCCCCCACGCCGCAATTCTAAGCATCCCACGGGGGGTTGCGACCCCGTGTTCTAGCAATTACATCCACCTCCACCGGCACGAGGCACCCCATAATTACTAGATCGTCCTTTACGTGATCCGAATCCCTGGGTGGTAGGGATGTGCGTCTTATAGACCGGTAAACGAGGAATGCCTTGCCTATAGGGACGGGAGGTTCCAACGGGGAGGTCCGACCGGAAGTTCAGAAGGGGGATTCCGACCCCCCGCATTAGATGCTTACGAGTAGGAATCCGGGAGGGAGGGTGGATATCCTTTTGACTCGTCTGGATAGAAGAAGGAAGTGCTTGAGGTAGTTTTCTTGGGATATAACGATTAGGAAACATATAGGAAATCTAAAGAGAAAAATCTAGGAACAGGTGTTTTGGAAGCGACATACGAGAGTACCATTTTCGTTGATACATTGGCCGATGACGGGTGTACGATTGGGGCCTACAAATACCACATCGGTTTCCTCAGTACATATAGGGTCCTCCACGGGTTCCGCACCGGGACAATTACTCCCCGTTTCGTTTCTAGCGGTGACTCCGTCTGGACAACACCCATATCGAGTACCTGCACATCCACCTATTAATCCCCCTCCATTGCCATCTTGGCTATTCTGACCATTATGGCCATCCTGGTCATCCTGGTCATTCAGGATACCCTGGATTTCATCGTGGGCTTTTTGGACGGGTGTTAGAATTGCGGCGTTGGTGGGGGTAGTCGCCTTCGCTCCCGGCGACGGACCTGTGGTCCTTTCGGTCGCAACCCCCCGTGGATTCCTTGGCTTTTGGTGCCGTACTCTTCTTTTGACTTGAACCAAATGGTGTACACGTGGGGGCCAATTTCGCTTACCGGTACCAGTCATACCATCTACATTATTTCCTCGATACATTCTTTAGAACTAGAGATGGAAAGTTCTTCCCGTATTTCGCGGATTTTAAATTGTCGTAAGTTGGACCCTTATCAAAGGTTTTTTTACCGAAGCCAAGACTATAAAAGATGCCTGGATGTGCAGCACGAGTAGAATGGCAAGGAGGAACAGCCAATACGAATGTCGGTAGTTTCTGGTTCCGCGACCGCTGTCACTGCAGTCGTGCGAGTGGTCTCAAAATAAGCTTTGGTGCGTTAATCCGGCAGCACGCAGGACAAAGCAGTGCGGTGTATGCCGTAGCGGTAGGAGCAAACTGTTGCCCAGGGGGTACTCAGTTTACGGTGATTGGCACCACCTTTACCATTGATGGTCCAGGCGGAACCTACACATTAGCCCGTGACACGAGCGACAACAACCGTGTGGTTCTTGCTGGGTCCGCAGCCCAAAACACAACGCCCTTCAATTCCTCCAATTTTAATGCAATGACGAGTGCCTATATCGAGGCGATACCTGGATGCCCTGACGAACTTCGTCTCCGAACCGTTGGTGGTGTGTAATACTAAAAATGAAAAGTGATCCAGGTAGGTTTATTCGCAATATAAATGATGTCTGGAGAAATACAGCAACAACCTTTTACCATACAACAAAATGGGGTAACCTGTTTAGAATCTAAACAGTATACTATCATTCACGGAGACAAGGATGACATCATGTCGTGGTCGGATGGAGATGGAACTCGATGGACAATAAGGATTCCACATCAAACTACTCCACGGATTCCACATCTAACTACTCCATGGAAACCAACCAATTGCTAGATTTCGCCCTTGCTGCTAAGCGCGCACGGTTCAGCGCGAAAAAATGAAGGGGTCAATCGAGACCCTATCCCAAGTATTATTTTCACCTAGAACCGTTTCGGACCAAACATGCACACCCGCTCCAAGACCGGCAAGACCCCCGCACTCGCGACGCGCTACGAGGACGAAGCCTGGGCACCCGGCTCCAACAACAGCGTCCACAACAGTGGCCGGCAGATCGACACGTACGACTGCGGCTTCGATCCCCACAACCGTGGGATGGGCTTCCAGGCTCGGGGCATTGGCCAGCTGCCGACGATCGGCGAGATCCAGGAGGACGCGATTCTTGGGTACGGAGACGCAATGGCGGGTGCGTTCGAGCTTGACTCCGAGAGCGAGGCGGAGGAGAGCGAGGCGGAGGAGAGCGAGGAGGAGGAAGAGAGCGAGGAGGAGGAAGAGAGCGAGGAGGAGGAAGAGAGCGAGAGCGAGGAGGAGGGCGGCGGCAGCCTCCTGTGGGCGCACGTGCACGTGCCCGGGCCCTACGGGCGACGGCTGGAGCATCGGGCGGTGCGGCGTCCTCTCGCCGGCGGTGCGGTCGGCCGCAAGGTGGTCAGCCGCAAGCTGGCCGATGCCCCGCCTTTGTCGGCACCTCACGAGGAGCCCCGCCACCTCGAGGTGCGGATCGTGCAGAATCGCGATGGCGAGCACTTCGCCCTCGTGCCCCTGGACCCGCCGTCTAGCAAGCGTCGTCGCCTCGAGTAAGCCCTCCAAACAGCCCAAAAACACTACACCATAAACAGCCGAAAAACCTTACACCATAAACAGCCGAAAAACCCTACACCATAAACAGTTTTTTTGTTGTAACTAGTTCCGGGTGGGAGTGTGGTCGACACCAATTTAGCTTGAGTTTCCTGTATTTCTTTTTCTCTCACTCGGTTTTCATCAAATCTCTTGCGAAGTACCGTATACATCTCACGAGTATCCTCTCTATATTTAATATATCCATAATATGGATCGGCCCATGGCATTGTTTTAACATATAAAATCATTTAAATTGTGTGCTACTAACCCGCCGCTGCACCCAGACTTTCTTGAAACCCAGGAGGGCATGTACCGTCGCCTATAAAATACCAATAACCATAAGCCTCCCACTGATTCAAAACATCCTCAACGCGTCCCACGCGGGTTGTAGCGGTCTGTAGGGTTTCTATGAGCTTGGCCTTGAGGCCGCTGGCGTCCATCCCGCGGGCCTTGAGTTCGACCCTGAGCTGCGGGACCGTGAGGCCGGTGAGATCCAGGGCGTCGGGTGAAAATAAGGTATTCACTCTATTCGAAACGTGTTTATGTTTTCGTGTTAAGGGATAAATTTTCCATAGTCTTGCGTTTTGTTTATTTAGTAATATTTCTCGCTCTATTACAGTGCGAAATCTAACATTGCTAATAATACTTCTATATAATTGTATCATATCCATCTGCCTTTGTATTTTATCTCGTTTGATGTCTATACCGAAATAAGTCAATAAGGTGTAGGATTGACATAATGTATCATTCTTATCTATTAATATATCTTGATGTTCGTTAGGCCTAGTGCAACTACACCACTTATTACCGGCCGCATCTCTTAATATATGATGTTTGGAAAGCATCGGAAATTCACTATCGTCTGTTACGGTTTCCACATCGAAATTCCAGGTTGGGTTTGGCCACAGGTTGCTAATAATCTCCCTTACCGCCTGGTCACCAAAGATTTGATTAATATAAGTATAATGCTTATAACCAAATTTATTCATAAATTCCTTATCCGTACAAGCCATGTAATATAATTAGTATACGAGATTTCTATAAATCATAAACGCGTCAATCGTAAATGGGATTGCTAGATCTAGCACACATACTAGTGTGTAAAAATGAAACCTACCCCAGCTAAAGGGGAGTGGGTATTAATCGCATCCAAAAACAATTTAGATCAACTATGCAGACCGGTAACACACCCGATACCCCGACTCACTGCGAAGAGTCAGACAGGATGTTCAACCACATGATGGCGAAGTTAGCTGCGTTCAAGGCAACAGGACAGTTCGGGGAGGAGTTTCATTCAAATCAATTCCCTATCTTTACTAGCAGCCCGCCCGATGGACACCCCTATCCCGCAGCATTCTGTACCCATCCGGAGTCGGAGGAGTCCGGAGACAACCTCGACGGTAGGGAGGGGAAAAAGGTATCCTTCGAGGATGAGGACGAGGTCCACACCGTTCCCAACCAACAGCAGGAGGATCGCTACGGGACGTGGATGGTCGATGGGATTCGTGAAAGCCGCCACAAGACTTCCCGGCCGGTCACTCCAAGGGCTGAACCTCCTTCTGCCCTTCCCACGCACACTGCATGTGACGATGAGACCATCGTTCTTCTCGACCGGGACGCTTCCTCACGGTATGAGCAACGACGTGAAATGGTGGATAAGAAGAGGGCGAGGTATTTTACACTACGGCGAGGCAACTGGGCATCACACAAGCTGGACCAGGAGACTCTGTTGAAAATCCCTGGCGGCGAGATGTATAGCGATACCTGTACAAATGAGGTATTCTGGAAGAGGATGCGGGTGCCTTCGAAGGCACCCTTCCAGAGGAAGAAGACGGTGCGCGGAGAGAAGCGTAAGAAGCGAAGGTCGTTGCGGGAGAAGGGTCGTCATCTGGATGGAGAGCACGTGCATAAGAGGCGATGGTGCGGGAATGGATGACGGCCATCTCGTCCTGAATCGTGAGGGAGAGCAGTTCATCTTGCCTTGTCGGCTCCCCTGGGCCTATCCAGAAAACCTACACACATTCTTTATCGTTCGACTATTCTGACCTACTACCTTCCATGTTTTTTTTGCTTCTGATGCAGGGATATCGAAAATACGAGTAGCTAGATGCCTCACACAACCAGACCAGAGAAAAATGAAGGGGGGTATCAAGGCTATCGGTGCGAGTATTACAAGATTCAAGACCTCATCTATCGAGAAATATGGCAAACCAATTCATTACTCCCTATGACTGGTGGTCGGTGTCGGCGGCCTTCAGTCGGTTTGGTGGCTATCTCTACACCGACATGGAGGCTACTTACATGACACCTCTCCGAGCAAACTTGGATATGCCTCGCATGTCACGTGGGTGTCAAGACGCACAGCGTCGGAGAGGGGTGTGGAGGACGGAAGCGGTGGCGGACTGCATTCGGGCTCTCGGCTATCGGGTAGAGTGTGGGAAATACCGATGTATCAACTGGGCAGATGCGGAGGCATCTGGGGACCCGAGGTGTGGTGGTTGCTACCGTGGTAGCAACTACGTGATCATGAATATTATCACGGCTGATGGCGAGTATGTGTATGGTAATGGACCGGACCCGGTGAGTGAGAGGGACGGGTATGTAATTCGGGGAGCTGGCTCCTCCTTCACGAGGGATGAGGAGGAACGAGACCTATGTGGACATCGGTCTATGACGGAACTTAGGTACGAGCGTACAGGGGATAGTTGGGGGCCCTTTCCGCCAAATAGTGGGCGGGCACCACATCACGATGTGACTGGTATCATGGGTGAGACCGATCTAAGGGATAAGATTAACCAGGGTGCTCGTTGTCAAAAAGGCGGCTCACGCGGTTGGGTGGCGGATGGGCAGATGGGTGGTAGGTCTACCCTCGGGAACACGCTACCTTGTGATATCGTAGAAGCTCTGCGTGAGTTCCAGCCTCAGCTGCGTCTCCCTGGTGAAGATCCCCTTGCATGTAGTGAGGAGGGTGAGGAGGGTGAGGAGGAGGACGAGGTGGACGAGGTGGACGAGGTGGACGAGGTGGACGAGGTGGAGGAGTGGATGAAGGAGGAGGCGGAGCAGCGTTGGCCGTTGAACTTCTTTCAGGACCCGGACTACGAATTTTGGATTCCGGAGAACATGATGGAGTTGCCAAAGGCGTGTCCGGTGGCTGAGGCTGTAGAGATTCCTCCCAGTGCCAGTGCCAGTGCCAGTGCCAGTGTCAGTGCCAGTGCCAGTGCCAGTGCCAGTGCCAGTGCCAGTGCTACTAGTGATACTCGTGACAGAGAGGGTGATAGCGACAGTGAGAGCGAAAGCGAAGACGGTGACGAAGGAGATGATGACCGCCTCTACTGGGGTGAAAAGGTGCCCATGCCGGAGCACACATATTCGTATCAACTACACGATGACCCCTGGTGTCATTACTGTTACGTCAGAGAGATGGAGGGTACATATGTGGTTACTCTTTCCGACTGGCTTGAGGATTGTCCCGAGGCGATCGACATTCCAGAAAGGTGGCATGCAAACGCGATTGGACACCTCGGGGATGTAGTTTACCCGGATGATCGCGATAAGGGCTACATAACCGGTAGCTTCACAGCCACACTCGACTGGCGACCGGGTCACCTCCGGGAGATCCACGGATATCCCTTTAACTCCTAGGCGTTAAGGTTAAATGGCGGGGGATCATAAAACGGGTGGGGTTTTTTGTATAGATATTTCACGCGACACTTGACCAAGACCAGGTAGGTCGTGTTCCGTCGTATCGTAGGGGAAGGATGAGTGGAAAGGTGATCGCCCAGCTGGAAACTGGCCCGCCGCAATGTCTGCTACCATCTTCTGCAAAAGACCTTTTCTCGGGTGCGTCGAGAGGAAATGAGAGAAAATGTGAACACCATAGGTCTGAGGACCACCCTTCCTTTTTTCGTGTGCGGCACCTAGACAACGGCATGAAGTACGACTGCCTAATATTACTACCAGTTGGTCTGTCAGCTCTCGAAGTTTTAGAAGAACACGATATAGCAAAAACAGCTATAAAAAAATATATAATGTACCTAATGTACAAAGATACAAGCTTTACATTTATACAACATAATATAGGACCAATGTCTTACGAATTTACCAGTACATTATATGATACAACTGGATATAAAACACCTAGTAATATCGTTAAAAATAAAGCAGATTATACTGTTAATCCATATAGAAATGTTATAAGTTATTTAGATACAAATAATATTTTTGCGGATATATACACATTCCAAGAAGTTCAAGAGGAGGGTGATGAAAGTACCCCACGGATAGAGATAGAATTTACAAAAGGGTTTGTTCCTGATACGATCCCATATCATTTTAAAGGGGTTTATCAAACTACGGGTAATTCTCATTTTAGTGATCCTGAAGAAACACGAGTAGTTAAAATCAATCATGGATGTGTTGTATTATATAGTAATGATAGATTTAGCGAAAATTTACCTAGAAAAGAGCATACAAATGAAGTCTTAAAACAAAGAAGTACCCCCTGGGTTTTTTTACGAGACCGATTTACATCTAAAAATTATGCTGTTATTTCATTACATGGTCGAATAGTATCAACACTTCGTAATGCGGATAGGTGTATAGCTATTTATGAAAGTTTAATTGAGGAAATAACTAAAATTAAGAGTACGTATCCAACGTATGAAATTATAATTGGTACTGATCTAAATATAAATATTTTTACTCCAAATTTAAATCCATTCGGTAATCTAGAGATAGATGAGTTAAAACAGTTAGAAAAAGCTATATTTCCCAATTTAAGACGTTTACTTAAATTTATGCGGGCAAATAACATTACATCTATTACTGATGGTAGGATAATTACTGATGGTAGGATAACTACTAATTATAGCTGGCATGATCCACTTCCATTTAGGGAGACATTAGATTTTGTTTTTGCTGATAATAAACTTAGTGTACTTCGGTTTATCATGAGTTATATAGTCGAGGGGCCATTACTCGATATACGTGCTACAACGCATCTCGAAAGTGATTATGACCATCGTGGATTAAAAGTGGAATTTATAGACACCGACACTAAAGAGGAAATAGACAAGTACACATAATTGCACAATTGGTGGCGGGCGCGCAGGGTCTAGCGCGAAAAAATGAAGGGGGTCATGGGGACCTCATCAAGATACAGTTTTATAATCAAGATGGCACAGATCTTTTCCCCCTTCTCCATGGACGAACAGGCCGTGGCTTGGACGCCCGAGCGGATGCGGCAACTGGCCAAAATCGGGTCCTCTCCCGATGCCTCTCCCGTCTCCCTCTACCGCGACACCGAGCTCACTTCCGAGAAGGAGTGGGAGGTTCAGATGAGCCAGAACGACTTTCTGGAGCGACTGGACAACCGGACGCACGGCATGCCTCCGTGGTACCTGGCGTACTGCGACGCCCATGATCCTCGGCACGATGCACTTGACTGGGCGTACCAGAAGTGGCTCTACCAGACAAACCAGGAGACCGACCCGAGGGTGGTGAACTTTTGGCAGCAGTGCGACGGCGAGGCGAGTTGCCACACGGTGGATATGGCACTAGATGCAACGGCACCCGGTCGTGCGGACTGGTACCAGACTTCTACAGCCGTGGGTGGCTACACGAGCACTCCCCAGGAGGAGCCGTGGCAGAATGGGGCACCTCTCGGTGCGAACTACGTCGAGCTACGGCTTCCCCAGGCAACTACACAGACACAGGAGGGCTACTTTCCCTCCTCCACGGAGCTGGCCGCTCGGATCGTGGGAAATGGTGGGCACTGGATCAAGCAGATCTGTGGGGAGATGGGGCTGCACTACATCTGGTACGACGCGGAGCGTGAGGTGTTCTGCCTCTATGGCGATCGTCTGCTTCTGCCCGCCGCACTGATCCGCATGCATCGCCACTTCTGGCACACGATCCGCAAGTTTGATCGGGAGTGGTACGGCGATGACGGCCAGCGTGACCAAGCGTACCCACTCCTCACTACCCAGGCCTATGCCCAGCTTTGGGGGCCTCACAACCAGTGCTACAACTGGAACGACCTTGAGCGTCACTACATGATGCTGGACTACAATGTGCCTGGTCGCGTGTATTACGACTGCATCGATGGGGAGGAAGAGGAGCATGAGGAGCATGAGGAGCATGAGGAGGATGAGGAGGATGAGGAGGATGAGGAGGATGAGGAGGATGAGGAGGATGA
>Ga0310121_10003818_pt1 | contig 13596 bp, 8 predicted proteins | sample CB27_Tmax_986_MG_FD_203504 | JGI IMG/M metagenome (GOLD analysis project Ga0310121, IMG submission 203504) | Marine microbial communities from Western Arctic Ocean, Canada - CB27_Tmax_986 | ecosystem: Environmental > Aquatic > Marine > Oceanic | place: Canada: Western Arctic Ocean | collected... | reverse complement strand
GGTGAAAGCTATGAACCGGCAAGAAGAGTGCAGTGTTGCGGGGACATATCTACCTTGCAAGGCTGTGGACCTTCCGCCTCTCTCCGATGGGGTCGTGGGTCATAGCCTCCGTCCGCCCGGGCTGTCGGTCTGGATCTCGGACACCGGTATCTCCATCCAGGGGAATAGGGACCGGGCAACTGGTGACTGCCAAACGATCAAACCCTGGCCGCCGCGTGCGAGAGACGACTATCTTATTCCGCAATTTCAGAAGGCGATCAAAACGCGCTTCGATGGGGCTGACGGAGCGGAGCGAACCGCCTACCTCTATGTGGATCAGGAGGTGTCTTTCGAGCTCCTCTCCAAGGTGATCTATACCCTGGCAATGGAACAGTACCTTGAACATACGTTCATGGGGCGTTCCGGCGACCGATACGCGGTAGTCTTTGAACCCCATATGCCGCGTATACGTATCGGGAAGCAAAAGGAGTCGGATGCCTTTGGCTGGTATCCCAGCCTGTCCATCGGAACCTCGTCGATCGGAGCGACGGTCTCCATCGTGGACTCCTTTACGGAGAAAGCGGAAAAGAAAGACGGAGACGCCGAAGAGGACGAAGAGGACGAAGACAAGACCCCCAACACCTTGCATATCAAAGCGACGGATGGGAGCTGCCCGGCTATCACACGTGGATCAGATGGCAGCATCGATCCGGCGCAGCTGGACGCCTTATTGGCGGGGATCTGCGACCGCACCCACGACACCTTGCTTCTTGGCCCCGATCCGGACGTGCCATTGAAGGACCTCCTGTTGCTGGTACGAGCTGCGGCTCGGAATTCCAGATGCACCGAAGCCATCACTCTGACGGTAGTTGAGGGGGCGTTGCGGGCTGACTGTACGTCGGGGACCACCCTCGACCGCCTTGATGCGGATTTGGAGGAACTCGTCAGGAAAAAGACGACGGCCCGTATGCAGAGACTGTCGAATCGCGACCAATTGATGAGAGAATCCACGATATTGAAGGTATTAGGCTCTCCGGGCGTTGGGAATGGCGTCTTAGATGATGGCAATCGTAAGGACGTCTTTAGTGATGCGTTGGTCGGAGGTATTGGCAGTATCGGTGGCAAGAGTCCGGCTAAGAAAGGGACGGCCGTGGGGCTGGGATCCAGGGTAAAGAGGACCTCGGACATCAAGCTTGGGCCGGTCAAACTGAATAAGAACGGAACCTTCGATCGGAATCAGATCAAGAAAGTAATCAGACGAAATATGGCCAGTTTACGATGGTGTTACGAAAAGACTCTTAAGCGGGATCCGAAGCTGCAGGGGAAACTGGTTATATCGTTCGAGATCTCGCCGACTGGTCTGGTTCGCGATGCAAAAATAACACGCTCAACGGCGAAGGATACGCAATTCGAATCGTGCATCATGAGCAGGATCGGACGCTTACGCTTCCCGGCTTCCAAAGATGGTGCCGCCCAGAAGGTTTCGTTCCCGTTTGTTTTCAAGCCCATTGGGAAGTTATAGGAATTTGGGGTTTTTGATGGCCACTGGCATCAATGTTGCTTATAACAAAAGGGCGTGGGGGCGTTTAGTCTCCTTTCATGGATAGGATCCCCGTTCCTAATAACAGATCAGGAAATCGCCATGGCATTCGCACATACATCGCTTAAGTCCCACGACGTCCCCCAGCGCGAAGAGAAAAAGTCGCAGCAGACGGCCGACCAGAGTCAGACCGAATTATTGCTCCCATCGGGCAACGTCGGTCCAGACGAGGCATTAAAAGACAGCTCTTCGGACGTGGCCCCTCGACTCGTACAAAGCATGCAACAATCGGGCGGAAACCAGGCGGTGGTACAGGCGAAAAGCAACTCCACCGACGAGAATTTAACCCAAAACAAGGCGGTGGCGGGAGTCTCCGGTACCGGGGGCCGCTTGCCCCACCAGGAGACCATTCAGAGATCGTTCGGCCAACACGATATTGGTAATATTCAAGCCTATGGTGGCGTCGAGGCGCAGCAAGCCAGCCGTGATATGGGAGCCAAGGCCTATGCGACCGGCAATAAGGTAGCCTACGACGGCAGCCTGGACCTGCATACAGCAGCCCATGAGGCGGCCCATGTGGTGCAGCAACGTGGCGGCGTGCAGCTTAAGGGTGGCGTAGGACAATCCGGCGATCAGTACGAGCAGCATGCCGATCGAGTAGCCGACCTGGTAGTTCAGGGTAAATCGGCCGAGACGGAGCTCGATACGATGGCGACGGGAGTTGGTTCCGGTTCCGCCATCCAGATGCGCCAGACCTCGCCAGAGCAACGAAAGACCCCGGAACAAGAAAAGGCCCATAAAGAGGGTAAGTTAGAGGGGCTCACCATTGAGGAGATGTGGGAAGCCCATCCGCATAACTACCAGGATATGTATGAAGATCAGGGGGGCCGAGAGGAACAGAATACATCGAGTGGGGATGTGTTGAGTGGCGAGGGATTGCCTACCTGGCTTCGAAACACCTGCGCGATTCGACTTAGCGTCATGTTCAACAACCTGGGTGGGGCCTATAAGATCACCAAGGCCAACGCCGCGAAGGCCGGGATCCCCGCCCGACGGGTGTTCTACTCCAAAAAGACAAAAAACTTCTATGTCGTTTCGGCCCAGGAGATGTGGAAATACGTAGAGGCGAATTTCCGTTCGGCGGATGTAGTCTTTCCGAAAGGACGCCGATTCAAGGATGGCGATGAGTTTGAGGCAGCCCTTCCGCAGCTGATGGATGTTGTAGCCGGTAAGAAAGGCATCGTAGCCCTCGAAAAGATCTTCGGCTATGGCGGAACCGGACATGTGGACATCTTTGACGGTGACCGTCTGTCCGACGCCGATTCCTGGTACGAGTGTGCAAGTGTTAAACTGTGGTTTGTATAAACTGATCGACGTGTGGATTGGGCAGACGCGGATCAGCTAGGCTTTATCGCAAATAGTGTGAGGTTTGGGGGCTTGAAAGCGGCTTGTGGCCAGGGAGTGTTGGTGCTTCTCTTGGGCTTGATTATCGCCTGCGGTACCGACCCATCTACTATCGACGCCAACCCGAATGGCTCGGATATCAATGTAGTTCGGGATGGCCAGGGAACGGATCTGGATGGTGACGAAGGGGCATCCGAGGTAGATGCCCCGGGGGAGGTCGGGACCGATGGTGAACCGTCGGATCTGAACACCAGTGATTCGGGCGCAACGGATACAGGCGCAAGCGATCCGGGCGCAAGCGATCCGGGTGCAAACGATCCGGGCACAAACGATCCGGGCACGCCAGATGAAGGCTCGAACGATCCGGGCACGCCGGATCCAGGCCCCGCCCCCTGTGTGCCAGATTGTAGTGGCAAACAATGTGGCTTCAATGGCTGTGACGGATCCTGTGGCAGCTGTAGCCAATCCGAGCTCTGCACCGTCGATGGGCAATGTGAGGCCATCAGCCCCGAATACCCCTATATGGTCTTCGAACCGGCCGCACCAGCCGCTGGCCAGGCCCTGACGGTGACGGTCTATGATGACACCCCCTGGGCCTATATCGGCCTGACAGTGAGTGGTCCATGTGGTGATGCAGCGGCGGACCATGTGGGAGGTGATTCCACCGGAGGCGGAGCCTGGTATTGGACCTTTGAGACCTCGGCCTTAACGGGTGGAGTGTATACCTTTATGTTTACGGCCGAACAGGGGGCTACAGCCGTGCATAATACGGCTCTCTTCGTCGCTGGCGGTACGAATTGCCAACTCTGCCCTGAAGTAGGGCTGTCCTGTAGCGATGTCTATCCGGAGCAGCAACAATGTTCCCAGAACGGTACGACGACGGAAGTGACCTGCTATAAATTTGGGCATTGTATGGGGGTGGGTGACGGTACCCAATGCTCCTGGGATGCCGCTTTGGGTTCCTATTGTACCGATCCCTGTACTGGCGCGGGACCTGCGCAGATATGCCCTCAGGATGGAGTCGCGTGCACCGATGTGTATTCCACGGTGCTGGAATGCACCGCAACGGGAACATCGGCAACGGTCATGTGCACCAAGCATGGTTTCTGCGATGGAGTCGGAGATGGAAGCCACTGCAGTTGGGGTGATGGTTCCTACTGTGGGGATCCCTGTGCAGGCAGCAGCAATGCCTCCGATCCTCCATCTGGCAACCGCTTTGGTATGGGGCTGGTAGGGCCAGGCCTGGGAACACGGCTCGATCTGGTCAAGGAGCTGGTCGGTAATAATGGTTATGTCTTGATGATCCTCCCGGGCATTCATCAGAACACCAACGGGCCCACCGCTGAATGGGTCGCTGCCGTGCAGCAGGCCTACGATCTGAACCTGATCCCCGTGCTTCGTCTGGGCCCGTCCTGGGGCAATATGAACATTCGTGACGAGTCGAATGATGCAGCCCATCATGACTACAGCACCCTGGCGCAGGCCTATCGCAGTGTTGTGGAGGGGCTACCGAAGCGCGATAATTGGCCCATGTATATCCAGGTGCATAACGAACCCAATCTATGCCACGAATGGCGTTGTACGGGTGGGGGCACCATCGATTCTGTGACCACGGCGACGGAATACGCCCACTTTCTGGCGGATGTCGCCGACGCACTCCACGCGATCGGCGATCCGCGTATCAGTGTGAGTCTAGGGGCCCTGGCCCCGGGCGGAAATGTCAGCTGCGAATGTGAACCCTGTGCCAATAGCCCCCATTGTACCGGCCAAGGGGGCGATATCGGTCTGGACTTCATGCAATATATGGCGGCGGCCGTCCCCGATATCTGGACCCGGCTCGACTACCTGGCCAGCCATTCCTATCCCGCCACGAATACTGGGTTCGGTTTTTTTCAGCCCTTTGAACAGGCCCAGACGGGGCTGTACTACTTCGAACAGGAGCTGGCCCTGTTACAGATGAGCCTGCCGGTACTGATCACCGAAACGGGTTGGTGTACCAATTGCCCGGATGACGGGCCGACCTGGAGTGAAGAACAGAAATCCCAATGGACCCAGCAGGCCTATACCAACGTCTGGCTCCAGCATCCCCTTATCGAAGGTGTCATGCCCTTTGTCTTGCAGGATGCGGATTGGGGCTACTTCGGCTTTGTCTGGGTCCACACCGACGGGTGGCACTTTCCTGTCTTCGATGCGGTGCGAAATCTACGCATCTCCCTGGGGATCGGCTTGTGATTAGGTGAACTGCCACCTTGAACATGGTAGGCTGAGCGTTCCATTGCAGAGATGAGGATCGGATGCGAATCACAAGCCTATGCGCAGCCTTAATGTTTTTCCTGGTCGGGAACGTCTGGTCGCTTCCGGCGCCATTGAGCCCCGAACAGTTGGCCGATCTGGCCGATCTACATATTGTGGGCGAGGTGGTGTCAGTCGAGTGTACGGGACCGGCTGCAATTGGTGATGATGGGGCCAAGTCCAGCTTCTACCGGGCGGCGGTATTGGTTATAACGCTCCACGACGGTGATGCCGCAGAGGGTGATGTTGTCTACACCGATTTCGAAAGGAAGGATTGGATGGGCAATCCTCCACTTACCTGTGGCTCAAGCGGCCCCCCGTTTCCCCAGGGTTTGATCGCCGAGATGTACCTGGAAGAGACCGAGGACGCGGATGCCTACAAGTCTGTACATTGGAACGCTGTGTCTGAAATAGAAGGGAGCGATCCCCAGGAGTTGCCTTCTTGTGAGGATTGGACCGAACCCACGGATACGGGATCTACCGAAGACGCGGGTGGTAGCACCGAAGACGCGGGCGGCAGCACCGAAGACGCGGGTGGTAGTGCCGAAGACGCGGGTGGTAGTGCCGAAGACGCGGGTGGTAGTGCCGAAGACGCGGGTGGTAGTGCCGAGGAGATATCTACGAGCCCCGATGAGGGCTCGGCACCGACCGATGCGGAGGCTCCGGCCGAAGATACAGGCAGCACGAGTAGCTCTTCGGGCGGCTGTACGGTGGGAAATCAGCCCGTTCATGGGCCCTGGTTAATGATGACTCTGCTTCTCGGACTGGTTCTTCTCTTTCGCCGTTCACGGACAATCCGGGCGTGATGAAGCAACCACTGCGTACCCTTCTCGGCGCACTGCTCCTATCGGTTGGCCTGGTCGCTTGTGGCGCCGAATCGACTGGCGATGCGGACGTGGATTCGACGGTCCGGGAATTTCGGCTGTTGACCTATAATGTTGCGGGGCTGCCCCAGGGGTTATCCAGCTCCAATCCTGAGCTGTATATCCCCATGATCAGTCCACTCCTCAACGATTACGACGTGGCTCTGGTGCAGGAGGACTTCTGGTACCACGGGGAATTATCCGCCGATGTGGAGCTCCCGTACCAATCCGAACCCATGTGGGAGGAACCGACAATCGAGACCATGGGTGATGGGCTCAACCGATTCACGACCTTTCCCTTCACAGACCATATCCGGGTTGTCTGGCCGAGCTGCCATGGTCATCTGGATTGTGCCAACGATTGTCTGGCGACCAAAGGCTTCTCCGTTGCGCGTACAGAATTGGAAGAAGGGGTCTTCGTGGATATCTATAATCTGCACGCCGAGGCCGGCGGCTGTCCGGAGGATTACATCGCTCGCAGAGAGGGGATCATGGTCTTGAAAGATCATATTCTAGAGCATTCGGACGGTGAGGCGATTGTGGTAGCCGGGGATTATAACCTGTCAGAGTCGGATCCTCTGGATAAAGAACTGTTGGAGGAGTTTCGGACTCTGACCGGGCTGGAGGAGACCTGCTCGAAGCTGAGCTGTGGCGTCGACAGTATCGACAAGATTATGATTCGGAGTTCCGAGTCCCTGGAGCTTGTACCCCTTCAATGGGAGATCCCGCCCGAGTTTGTGGATTCGGAAGGGAACGACCTGTCTGATCATCGACCCGTTATGGGCCGGTATCGGTGGATCAACCATTGAGGTACACCTGCGGGGCGTGATAGCTCTTAGCAAGAACTTTGAATAGGGATGAACGAGCGGCGCATGCTTGATTCTATGTGGAACATAACCCTGGCTTTGGCCCCCTGGCTTCTTCTGGGGGCTCTTGTAGCCGGTCTGCTTCACGTCCTGCTGCCGCCCGGCTTTATCCGGCGCCAACTCCGGGGTCGCTTTGGTGTGCTCAAGGCTGTGGCACTCGGTGTCCCATTACCCCTTTGCTCCTGTGGTGTGATCCCGGCCGGTCTTGGTTTGAAACGGGATGGTGCCAGCAATGGGGCCTCCATCGGTTTTCTGATCAGTACTCCGCAGACCGGCGTGGATTCGGTTTTTGTGAGCGCTTCCTTCCTGGGGTGGCCCTTTGCTCTATTCAAAGTGGTGGCCGCTCTGGTGACCGGTCTTGTTGGTGGGCTGTTTACCGATTGGATGGATGCTGACTCCGAAAGTACGGCTCTCGAGGCGGACTCCACCAGCGCACCCGATCGAAATGTGCAGGAAATGCTCCGTCATAGCCTCGACGTGATCCGCACCATCTGGATCTGGTTGGTGATTGGAATTGTGGCGTCCGCGCTCATTCATACCTATGTGCCAAGCTCGTTCTTCGGTGATGTCTCTGGTCGTGGTGATCTCGTATCGATGCTCGCCATACTCGTCGTATCTCTACCCCTCTATGTTTGTGCTACAGCCTCCGTCCCGATCGCGGCGGCCTTTGTGGCTGGAGGCATGCCGGCGGGGGCGGCGATTGTCTTCCTGATGGCCGGACCCGCTACCAATGTGGCTACGGTCGGTGCGGTGTACCGGGGGTTTGGGCGTCGGGCGCTCGGTATCTATCTCCTGACGATCATCGTGGGGAGTATGCTGGCGGGCTTCGCCTTTGAAGAGATCTTGAGCCAGACCGATGTAAGCGCCCACGCGCAGCATATGCACGAGGCCTGGTGGGTTGTGGCCTGTGCCGTCGTATTTTGTGGGCTAATGGGCTTTTTCGTCTTCGAGGATCTGCGCCGCAGATTCCATCGCCCGTCCGTTTCAAATCTTGGGGCCGCCAATATCCACGAGCTCTCTGTGGCTGGTATGACCTGCAACGGTTGCGTCAATAAGCTGCGGGGGCGGCTGGAGGCATTGGAGGGGGTGGCCGCTGTTGAGGTATTCCTCGATCCCGGCAGCGCACGGGTTCAGGGGACGATCACCGAGGACCAGTTTCGCCAGACCATCGAAGAAGCCGGCTTCACACCGGTTTAAGACATTGGTTCAGGGCAGTGATAGACCGCTGTGCATAAGGTTCAGAAGATCGGCGTTACGGTCCGCGCTCAGCTCCCAGTTCATCATGCCGCCGAGCTGGTGCTCGTTTACATAGTCGATCTTTGCCTGCACGGATTCCGAATCGTCATAGCTGATGAACACCTGCTGACTGGCACTATAGAGCCAGGGTACAAGAGCCTCCGCGTGAAACGACCGTACCCAATCCGATTGGCCGACGTAATTATCTTTCAAATCGGAGTAATCAAATACGCCCGCCTCCCAGGTGCCGGCCGGTGTAGTGCCTGATGCGGTCTGGTATAGACCGTTGTTGGTCGGCGGAACGCCACCCCATCCACGTCCATAGAAAGCGGTCCCTACCACGATTTTTTCGGGCGAAACGCCGAGTGACAGATAAGTTTGCACTGCTTCGTGCAGGGTCAGTCCGGCCGGCGCTTCGGAGGGGCCATCGGTTACCGGATACAGGGCTGCATTGAAGTTGGCGGTATTCTCCCACCCACCATGAAAGTCGTAGGTCATCAGATTGATCCAATCGAGGATGGCGGCCAGCTCGACCACCTCCAGATTCTCGAGGGTGGTGGGACCCGCGGGAGCCGCAATCGTGAGCAGATAGTCTGTACCCGTGGTTTCCGAGAGGGCGTCGAGTTGGCTGCGGAACTCGGCCATCAACAGGGTGTAGTTCTGCTTGTCGGCGGGAACGCCGGGGCTCAGACCTCCACCCATCGGATATTCCCAGTCCACATCGATGCCGTCGAAACCATAGTCGGTAATGAACATCAGGCAGGAGCTTACAAATTGTTGGCGGCTTGCTGCGGTCATGGCCACGGCCGAAAAGTTTCCCGACCAGGTCCAGCCCCCAATGGAGATGAGCGTCTTGAGGTGGGGGTTTTGTTCTTTGAGTAGAAGAAGCTGGTAGAAATTACCTGCAAGGGGTTGGTCCCAGGTATCGCCGGGGTAGGTCTTCTCGACGTCAGCCCAGGGATCGCCCAGAACACATTCGCCCGATGCGTTGATATTGGCGAAGGCATAGTTGATATGGGTCAGCTTGTCCGCCGGGATATCCATGACATGGTAGTTCCGGGCATAGATGCTCCAGGCGGGATAGTAGCCAATATTCCGTTTTGCCGTCGGTGGGGGACTCTGGCTATCGGGCTGGGCGTCAGGCTCTGCATCGGGCTGGGCATCGGGCTGGGCGTCGGGCTCTGCGTCAGGCTCTGCGTCAGGCTCTGCATCGGGCTGGGTATCGGGCTCTGCATCCGGCTGGGCGTCAGGCTCTGCATCGGGCTGGGCGTCAGGCTCTGCATCGGGCTGGGCGTCAGGCTCTGCATCCGGCTGGGTATCGGGCTGGGTATCGATTCCCGAGCTGTCGGATGGTGGAGTGCAATCCGGCACGACCACGACCGTTTCCGTGCCACAATGGCTTAGCAGGCTCAGGCATCCAATCAGAACAAGTAGGCGCATCGAGTCGACCTCGCAAGAGACTGGAGTGGTGCAATCGGGAGAGTATGCCAGTTTCCCAGACCAGAGTCTTGTCCCCGGCCCGACATCTCCTGGTGATTTGGGTTGAGCTTCGGCGCGAAGGGTGAGAAAAGCCAATAGCAGACGAGGATTTCGACCCATATGGCTCCTGCACCAAAAGAACTCTACGCTGTACCCGTACTTCCACCGCCCTTGGATCAGCGCGTGGGACGGGCCACCCGGCCGGCCGAGGAGGGCGAACGGCGAAACCGCTATCATCTGCCGAAGGCGTTGGACTCTGGCTCGCCCGTCGGCTATCGCACGCGCATCTCCATGTCGTCAGAGGAAGTGGACCTGGCTCTAGGACTCCTCAATATGCACCGACCGACGGCCTTTGGGCCGGTCGACCAGGTATCGGACCAGGAGTTCTTCGAAGAATGTGCTCTCGGGATCCTGTCGGCCCGTCAGTCCACCAACTTCCGCGGTTTTTCTCAGGTGAGCCTGGGTCCTGAGTATTCCCAGATCGTGGCGCGTATCTTGGCGGAACTCGAGGGCCTGGATGCGCCGGTCCTGGACCGGCCATGCCATACCCACATTACCCTGTCCCGCCCGTATCGAACGCCATTCACATTGCTATTGACCTTCGTGGGCCATACCCCCTTTTTGAACCTTCTGACGGTGCCCATTCGAGCCCTGCGAAAACGCTTTGCTCATGTAGATGACATTCCTACCATCGGATTCTTGCAGGACCTCCATATCGGCATTCTGGCCGACGCGATGGAACGAGCTGCAGTCCTCGCGTCTTCTGCAAAGCGCCGTGCTCAGGTCTTTATGAAACCGTTCTGCGGGAAAAGCGGGTTGGTGAATCGAGCAAAGATTCGGCGTCTGGAAAAACTCTGTGGTCTTACGGCGAAAAAACGCTCCCTTGGTTGGCATATCGCCCTGGTGACCCAGGTGGGGACGGCCGTTGAGGGGGAAGCGATGCCTCTTTCAAGGGCATTATGTCGTAAGCTGGGGGCGAATCTACTGGCCTTTCGGAGCGAACGGATCCAGCCCGGTGTGAACCAGGAGGAAAAGGCCCCTGCTATGTATCAGAAACGCCAGGATATGGACGTCTCGGATGAGCTGACCGCGATGTGTGGCCGGGCCGCGTTCAACGCCTTCTCTCATTGGACCGGATGTAGCCGGGAGCAGGGCAAAGAGCTGGTGATCCTTGAGCGCGTCGATGTATTGACGCCCAATGGCAAGACCCGTTTACGACAGATCCGCGATCATCTGAACACTGTAACGGACCGCCTCATCAAGAATCTGCCCTTATGGGTTGATCTGCCTACCGGGCGTGCTTTTTCGCGTAACGCCGAGCGCGGTCGGAAAGCCTTTTCGTTGACTGGTCAGCGAATCTATATCGGTGGGCTTTCTCGTTCGGAGATCAAGGCGGCTGGTATCGATTGGCAGCTGGGCCTGCGAGCCTTTGGGGCGGTCGCGTCTCGGAGTGCGCTGGTTGCCGAGCTGAATGGTTGTATCGAGATCCCGGCGGATTGCGATCTTCTTGCCGGGATATGCATTATGGCGGGACCGGTCAACCAGGACGATGTGGGCAAGCAGTTTTTCGGGATGCCCGATCTCCTGGCAGAGACGTTTCCGGACCGGGATCCAACCTCTCTGCTCGTGTGGACCCTGAAAGCCAAGACCGTGGCCGATCCCATCGGTAATGAAGAGCAACTTCTCAACCCGAAGAGAAAGGGGGCTCTGGTCGATCTGCGGGCCGCCCCCCATGAAGTTGTTCGACTGGCCCGGGGCGGACGTTTTGACCGATTTCGAGACCGCGACGGTCGTACAAATCAAGAGCGAGCCTTTGGTGACCAGGAAAACTTCGTAACGGGCACCCAGGGGCAGGAGATAGCCGGAAATCGTGGCGAAGCCTGGCCCGAAGCCTGGGCTCAAGCCCCTGTCTTTCCTGGGACTGATGCCTGAGATCGACCTGCATTGCCACGTTCTGGGGCTGGAAATCGTTGACGCGAGGGCGGAAGTCCGATAGCTCACCGGACAGCCTTCCAACGTTTGAGGGCGAATTGCGATAGGAGCATGAGCCATGGTGTCCAAGATCTTCAATCCTGAAAAATGGCGTGAAGTCGATGGGTTCGGCTTCCAGGACATCAGCTACCATCGTGCCGTCGACCAGGGCACCGTGCGTATCGCTATTGACCGGCCCGATGTGCGTAATGCCTTTCGCCCGCAGACCGTAGACGAGCTCTACCAGGCCCTGGACCACGCCCGTATGAGCAGTGATGTCGGCTGTGTTCTGCTGACTGGGAATGGTCCGTCTTCAAAGGACGGCGGCTGGGCGTTTTCGTCGGGTGGAGATCAGCGAATACGTGGCCGGGATGGCTATAAATATGAAAGCCAGGATCATCAAGTGGACCGGGCACGGCTCGGGCGTCTGCACATTCTCGAAGTACAACGTCTGATCCGCTTCATGCCCAAGGTGGTTATTGCGGTGGTCCCCGGTTGGGCTGTAGGCGGTGGGCATAGTCTGCATGTAATTTGTGATTTGACTGTGGCAAGTCGGGAACACGCCATGTTCAAGCAAACGGATCCGGATGTGGCCAGTTTCGATAGCGGCTATGGTTCGGCCTATCTGGCTCGCCAGATTGGGCAGAAACGTGCTCGTGAGATCTTCTTTCTGGGCCGCAACTACAGCGCACAGGAAGCCTTTGAGATGGGTATGGTCAACGCGGTGGTCGCCCATGAAGAGTTGGAGGATCTGGCTCTGGAATGGGGACGGGTCATCAACGGAAAATCACCGACGGCGATCCGTATGCTGAAGTTCGGCTTCAACCTCATCGACGATGGGCTGGTTGGCCAACAGATTTTTGCGGGCGAGGCCACAAGACTGGCCTATGGTACCGAGGAAGCACGGGAAGGCCGCGACGCCTTTCTGGAGAAGCGCGACCAGGACTATGAGGGCTTCCCCTGGCATTATTAGGTCGCCAGACCGGTCTATTCGACGATGACAGTCTTGAACATATCGAATAGGGCTGCATGCCCGGCATCGCTGGGGTGAATGCAGGTCTCGTCGAAATAGAGTTCTGTATCTGGCCCCAGATAACATTCGTTATTCACGTCTGCATTGGGGCCCGTCGCCACGTAGCCATGGCCACAGAAGTGTTCCAATGACCAGATCACGTCGGTCTGGGTCTCGACCGCGATCTTCACATATTGTTCGAGAATATAGATGACGATCTCCCGCTGGATTTCCGGGTTGGCCCATTCGTCATATCCGATAAGGCCGGCCGCCGGACAGGACGACACGTTGCCGGTGGCGTCGGTGAATTCGAAAGGATTGGCGAAGATCACGTAGGAACCATTGGGGAAGCGTTCCGGATCTTTTAGCCATTGAACGGCTTCGCGGAGATAGTCGATCGTGGAATAAGCCACAGCCCAGGTTGCCGGGTATCCGGCTTGCACTTCGGCTGGACTGGCTTCGGCCCCGAGTTCGGTAATCGTGGAAATGTCATTGCCCCCCATGGTGAAGAAGATGAGGGTCTTCTTCGTGCTTCCACCCGTTGGAAAACAACTTTGTATCTGTTGTTTTCCGGCCAGGAAATCATCCGTGCGGGCACCCCAGTCGGCGCAATTCCAGAAGTTACCGGACTTTTTCTTACCCGCGCCCCCGCTCACATAGTCGTAGGTTTTCCACAATCCCCAATCGATGAAGTTTCCCGTATCCACGTTGAAGGTGGTGGACAACCATTGGGCGAGGAGGTTTCGGAAGAAGTGACTGTTGTCGACGGACAGAGGGTGCGCGAGATTGGGCGTGCCCTGGCTTACGGAGTCTCCCAGAACTACGACCTGTTGGACGCCTACGATGTCCTGGTGGTTGGTCCCAAAACAGTGGGAGCCGACAATAGGCGCGAATTGGTCGTAATCCGGTGTGGACTTTGTTGGGTCGGCCGAACCGGAAAAACAAAGGTCCGCG
>Ga0310121_10003817_pt1 | contig 13599 bp, 10 predicted proteins | sample CB27_Tmax_986_MG_FD_203504 | JGI IMG/M metagenome (GOLD analysis project Ga0310121, IMG submission 203504) | Marine microbial communities from Western Arctic Ocean, Canada - CB27_Tmax_986 | ecosystem: Environmental > Aquatic > Marine > Oceanic | place: Canada: Western Arctic Ocean | collected... | reverse complement strand
CGGTTGAGATGTCGTCGTTTGTTGTCGAGTAGGAAGCGGGTCGAGAGACTCCGGTCTCCATGACCCATCGTTTGGCGTTCCAACGCATCGCGGCCGGTCACGGGTTGACCGGCCGCGTCTGTTTTTGGTTCGCCCTCTTGGGTCGATATCATACCTTCGGGCGTGCCGGCGATGCCGGCGGGCTCCAACAATGTCGGCATCAAAGAGCGCCGGCAACGCAGCGGAATCCGGCATTGCCGCTGGAGGTGTTCGGCGTGTTCTTGGTGCGAGCGGCCACGCGGTAGCGGTTGCAGTAGGAATCGTGGCACAGGCACGATCCGCCGCGGATGACTTTCTCCGTCCCTGCGAGGGAACCCGTCGGGTCCTCGCGCGGACCATCCACGTGATACGCGTTGCTCCACCAATCCCAACACCACTCCCAGACGGTTTCCGGCCATGTGAAACAGGCCGAAGCCGTTGGCCGGCAACGAACGGGCCGTCGCGACCCCCAGGTGGCCGTACTCCAGCGTGTTATGCTTCGGGAATTCGCCTTGCCAGATATTGCAGTAGTGCCGCCCGCTGGGCTTGAACTCATCGTCCCAGGGATACAGCTTGTTCTCCAGTCCCCCGCGCGCGGCGTATTCATATTCGGCCTCGGTCGGCAGGCGCTTGCCGGCCCAGGCGCAATACGCCATCGCGTCGTTCCACGAGACGTGAATGACGGGGTAATCCATGCGCCGGCGGATGTTCGAGGCGCGGCCTTCGGGACGACGCCAATAAGCGCCCGGGACCTTGCACCACCAGGGGGTCTCGCGTGGGCGGTGCTTGACCTTACGCAAAAGTTCGGCGGCGAGCAGTTGAAAGAAAACATACGACCAACCGAACTGCTCCACCTCGGTCTTGTAGCCGGTCTCCTTCGCGAAACCCTCGAACTTCCGGTTCGTAACCGATGTTCTATCAATATGAAACGGCGCCAGCCGCACCTCTCGGACCGGCCCTTCGCCGTCCTCGGGATAGCCGACTCCATCATCGGCGCCCATGAGAAACGACCCACCCTGTAGTCGTACCATCCCGCTGGTGCTGGTCTTGGAAGCCGGCGCGTGGGGCCGGGATGGGCTTTCCCGAGCCTCCCCCGATCCGGGACGACCCGGCGTGCAGCAACTTTGATCTGAGCTCATGGGACTTAGAAAGCTGGATTGAATTTACAATAAGTAATGCAGCGACACCATCAGCCGCGTGCCGCCGCCCGGGGGGCCGTTGTCGTCGCAGTAGAGCGCGCCGAAGGTCTCTTCCGTTACCCCCTCACGGCCCATCCACGCCGCGGCTTATCCGGTTCTGGTTGCACAACCCCCACCAGGACTGCTAAACTTTTCCACCAGGTGGTACACTTTCCCACCGCCACCCGGCGCATTTTTCAACCGGCGTTCACACCTTGGCGGCCGCCTCCGCCAGCGTCTGCTCGGTTTTCATCAGCCTCATCAACCTCCTGAATTGTCTGTCGGTAACCATCCAAGTGCCTTCCTTTCAAGCATTTGGACAGTCTAGCGACGATCAGCATTCCAGGAATTCTAATTGTCGTCGCCCAGGAGGTTTGAGTGTCGTCTATGACCATCCCTTAAAAACTCGAAAAAAGTAGCTTATTCCAGAGCCGGAATTGTAGGATTCACTCCGAACCAGTACACCAAGAATTCAGAGAGGGGGCGGAGTCATGTTTGCTAGTAAACCCAAATCTGGTTTTACGCTTATTGAGTTGTTAATTGTTGTCGCGATCATCGCCATCCTGGCGGCGATCGCCGTGCCCAACTTCCTGGAGGCGCAGACCCGCGCCAGGGTCAGCAAGGTGAAAAACGATTTGCGAGCATTCGGCGTGGCACTCGAGTCCTATAAGGTGGACTTTAACCAAATTCCGATGGTCGCTCGGCCGCCGCGCGATTTCTATCCTACATTCCTGGACATTCGCAACAATCCAAATAAGAGAGAAAGATTCCCCGGTCACGTGTTGACGTCACCCATCGCCTATCTCACCGAAATCCCCGTTGATTGGTTCAACACTAGAGCGGCCAGGAGTACAAGCTGGACCCAATGGGGCAGGCCCGTGGAGGTGTCTTCCGTCATTTCCTGGGCCCCCATGGGGATGGGATCCTATCCGGGCCGCGACGGTTGGATGTTTAACCGGCGGCGCGGCGGCCTGCGGATGGCTGATTTCTTTACCTGCACCGCATTCCACGCAATGGCCGAAAGCACGGGCCCGGATCAGGTATGGTGGGATTTCTTTAGAAACACTGGGCAAAGCGACCCCAATCCGTTTTTCTATGACCCGACCAACGGGACGATCAGCTGGGGGCAGATCGTGTGGCTTGACTGCGGCGGCCCGCAGGCGCCCAGATGACCGACCGCGTCTCACGTCTGGCAGGTTGACCCTCGGATCCTCACAGCTTCATTCCAGCATCCGAGCGCGAGGGGTTGAACCTTGTCAACGAATTAGGTTTGTGCATCGAAGTCAATGTTCCACTTCCTGACGCATCACTCGAACACCCACCACGCGCGGCGCTCAGCCGAACGGGTGAAATCTCTGTTGGCTTGATCGCGGTGAGTGTGGTATGAATATTATTGAATCAAGGCATGTGGCATCCCCCCAAAGGAAGGTTAGAACCGATGAGGAAGAGAGCCGCTTTTACGCTCATCTAGTTGCTCATCGTGGTCGCCATCATCGCAATATTGGCGGCGATCGCGATGATGGCGACCACGATCAATAGCTCAATCAACGTAAGGCATCGTCACGAAATAACATTTACACCTTACGTTTGTTTCCCGGATGAATCGTGTAATTCCATTTGCTCGTGCCCCGCGGCAAAATGAGGCCAGACGCCGGGGAATCGTTGGATGAGCTGCTCATCGCCTTCGTGATAACAAATCGCGAGGTTGTTGTAAGGTTTATTTATATACGCATCCTTACGGCTCAAGAGAGGGGTCTCAGCGACCGTCCTCAAGGGCATACTGGTTACCCCGGTGATCAGGTGAGCTGGCCCTCTGCGTCTTCGGTTCCACCGTCTTGTCATTCCGGTCGGCATTCTTTTTCAAGACGGCGCTCAAACGATATCCCCTTGGCCCACAATGCCGGTGTGCTAAGATATGTTCAGTCCAGCTGTAATTCGGGGAAGCCGCTCCCTCGGAGACTGATCATCGAAGCCGGATGGTGAGGTCGATCCCCAAAAACGGAGGACATGCAGTTGAGATTCGACAAGACCTTTTGCTCCTTTCTCATCCTGATCAGCACAAATGCCCCGCGTGCAGCCGATCCGCCTCACCCTGAGGCGCCTCTTCGAGAAAGGGTTGTCTATACCGCTATCCGTCCGGTCAATTGGGACCTGTATCTTTTCGATGCCCCGGGAGAACCCCCACGACGGCTAACCACTCACCCAGCACTGGATTATAATGCCACCTTTTCGCCAGATGGACGGTGGGTTGTGTTCTGTTCCGAGCGCCGGGGTAGCCCAGACCTCTACATCCTTGATCTGGAAAAAGGGGGCGTACCGCGCTTGCTGGTCGACAGCGAGGCGCTGGAAGATGCCCCGGCGTTTTCACCAGACGGCCAAAGCCTGGTTTTTATCAGTTCCCGTGAAGGTAATGCCGAAATTTTCTCCATGCCGTTCCGGCCCGAGGTTCCGGACGCTTCGGCCGAGGCCGTGAACCTGACCCGAAACAAGGGCGGCGATTTCAACCCGGCCTTTTCGCCCGATGGCCAATGGATCGCCTTCGCCAGCGATCGCGATCATTACCGCGCCAGCGAAATCTACGTCATGCGCACGGATGGCTCTGAGGTGGAGAGGTTAACCCTATCCGACGGATGGGACGGGTCCCCAGCCTGGTCTACAGATGGAGCGTTGATTTACTTTTACTCGCAACGCGATGACGGACTACGTCTCTACCGCATGAAGTCCGATGGTTCAGATCAGCGGTCGGTTTTCGGTCTTAACCAATCCGACCAACTTTCCCCTTCTCCAGCGCCCGGGGGGCGCATCGGGTTCACCAAAAAGGAAGAAGCCGTGTGGCGGATATTCTCAACGGATAAAGACGGTTCGGACCTCCGAATGGAGAGTGACAATGACCGCGATTATTGGGCTCCGGCGTTCGACATGGAATCCAACCGCATGATCTGCCATGGCCCGGGCGGTGATCAAACGGCACCCGTCCTGGAGGACGGAAACATGCTACAAGGCGCGGGCGTTCCTGGTCCATTCATTGTTGATAACAATGCGCAAATCGAGCTTCCCGACCGTCGGTTAGAGCTTTGGGCCGTCCGTGTTTCTTTTCCCTCGCCTGATCCAGCGGGGAGGCGGTTGCTCTCAAGTGATCATTTCAAGAGCGTTCTTACTTCCAGCTTGGAAGGGGCCGGATTGCGGCGGGTGTTCCATCATGCCAGTCCGCCACTCTCGGTCTTTGGGCCGAGATGGTCAAAAGATGGCCAGTGGATTGCCTGCGCCGTGGGGCCGACCTTTGCCGAGCCGGGTGCTCGCGTCGACATCTGGAAATTCAGGCCCGACGGCGGCGACGCAGTCAACCTTACGGCCGACTCCACAGCCAATGATGGTTTCCCCGATTTTTCCCCCGACGATCGTCAGATCGTCTTCCGTAGCGACCGCGACGGGGACAAGGAGATTTATCTCATGAACAGTGATGGGACCGGTCTGTTGCGTTTGACCGACAACGAAGCCATTGACACCATGCCGGCCTTCTCGCCCTTGGGCGACATGATCGCGTTCGCCTCCGACCGCAACGGGGATTTTGAAGTCTACACTTTGAAGCTCAACCGGGACCAAGTGCCGGGCGAAGCGCGCCGCGTCACCCACAGTCCCGGCCGCGACGTGCACCCCAAGTTTTCTCCCGATGGCAAGTGGTTGGTGTTCGCTTCGGAGCGCGGCGGGCTCAACGATGAGGAGCCACTGATCCCCGTTTTCAACCCTCAGCCCTATGGCGAAATATTTACCGTGCGCCTGAGCGACGGCTACACGATTCGACTGACGCACAACAAGTGGGAAGACGGCGTGCCAAGCTGGAGTTCACCTGGCTATTAAGGCAGCGTCAAGAAATAACATTTACCACTTACGTTTGTTTCCCGGATGAATCGTGTAATTCCATTTGCTCGTGCCCCGCGGCAAAATGAGGCCAGACACCGGCGAATCGTTGGATGAGCTGCTCATCGCTGTTCATAGCCTTCATGATAACAAATCGAAAGATGGTTGTAAAATTTATTTATTCACGCACCCTAAATCCGGATCGATGAGTCTTACGCATGGCCCTTAAACCTCCGTGATGGGACTTTGAGGATCATCGGCAAAACCGCCAATACAGTTCCCGGAAATGGTTACGCCTTTCGCCCACGTGAACGACTGACAAAGCATTTAGGCTGTCCTTAAGCCTGACTGCCCTCCGTTCGCCATGTCGTACATCATGTATTATGGCAACCACCATGAAGGTAATCCAAGCGCCCGAGGCTCGTCAACCGGTTTATTACGGCTGTTATTAGGGGGCCAGCCTGACCTCGTGATCAGAGAGGGTTTCAGTGTATCTGTAGACCATTGGGGGAAAGTTTAAAATTTCCGGCCGTGAGAACTCAAAAGAGCTTCTTCGGCCAGAATCCGTGGTCAAATTCCTTGCTTTTGGCCAAGCACGGTGGGATGATCCACTCAGAGATCAGGAGGATCAAACGATTTGGTGAACGAAATGGGAAATGCCGGGTATAATGACCGAAGGAGGCCGGAAAAATGAACGGTTCCAACCAGAAACAGAAGATCGTATGCGTACTCTATGATGACCCTGTCGATGGTTACCCGCCGAAATATGCGCGTGATGACATTCCAACGCTTACGGCGTATCCAGATTTAGATTCACGGTGCTACAATGGCAGCTCGGCCTGGGAGGTGCGGCTAACATGAGCGACAACAGCCCGATTCAATCAATTCCTCCTTTACTGAGATTGCAAGCGACGTTACGCCCCCTGCGCGATCGCCTACTCAACCATGAGGTTTACCGCCAACTGCAGACCCTCAAGCACGTGCGCCTCTTCATGGAGCATCACGTCTTTGCCGTTTGGGATTTTATGTCCCTGCTCAAGTCGCTCCAGCGACATCTGACCGGTGTCATTCTCCCGTGGCTTCCAACGGAAAATCGACTCAGCCGGCGCCTCATCAACGAGATCGTGCTCGAAGAAGAAAGCGACGAGGATATGGAAGGCGGCTACACCAGCCATTTCGAGCTTTCCCGTGCCGCCATGCAGCAGTGCGCAGCCGACACCTCCAAGATCGATCAATTCTTAAATCGGCTTCGTGAGAGACAACCTGTTCCCACTGCACTCGAAACAGCCAACGTTCCGAAGGCGGCACGGACTTTCGTGCAGACGACTTGGGGCATCGTCGAGTCGGGCAGCGTGCATCAAATTGCCGCCGCCTTTACCCTTGGCCGCGAAGAGCTCATCCCCGATATGTTCCGGAGCTTCCTCGTCGATCTCCAAAAGCAGTTTCCCAATCAACTGACACTCCTCTGTTACTACCTGAATCGGCATGTGCAACTTGACGAAGAACACCACACACCGATGGCGCTTCGAATGCTCACTGAGCTCTGCACCGAGGATGATAGCAAATGGCAAGAAGCTGAACAGACCGTCAATCTAGCCCTCAACGCCCGCATTGATCTTTGGGACGGTGTAGTGAACCAGGGGCTTGCAACAGAAGTCATCTCTTAACCCCTCCCAGCGGCTCGTCAGAGCCGAACCCTACCCCTTCTCGCGGGGGGCCCCCTTTCATTTACCCCCCCACCTCTTGACCATGCAAGATAACTGATTCTATCGATCACAGAAGCGCACGCTGGATGAGCGGCTCGGCCTGCGCGTACTGGCCTTGGTTTCTGTAGAGCTCGGCCAAGTTGTTGAGGCTCGTGGCCACGGAGGGATGATTGGGACCGACGTTATTCTCAGCTACTTCGAGGGCCTTCTTGGCGACAACGACGCCACGGTCATATTCTCCCCCACGATAAAGCTCCGTGACCTCCTGATTAAGGATGTCCCATTCAATGCCTGCGCCCTGCGCGCACACGGGCGGCGTGGTCAGCAACAAGAGCAATAAAGACGTTGTAATCGTAAGGATGCATTTCATTGGTTCTCGCGTCCTCTCTTATGCCCAGCGTCTTAAGGGTTATTCTCCCGCTGGGCGATTGTGACGACTTTTCACAATGCCCTAACATGAGCGGCACTGTCGATACCATTCAGGAATCTTTTTCCCACAATATCCGTGAGTTACTCAAATCCTTCTGGTTTATCAAACAGCCTAAGTTATCACTGAAGCGACTTTACCATTATGGCGGAAGCGTTCCTCGCCTTGTCGTCTTATTCATCGAAAACACTAATGAAAGAACTCAGTATATCTGCCATCGGGCGATGTTTGAGGCATTACTGATGCCCGGAGTCGGAGTATACGCATTCCAGTTGTCTGGATCGTTTCCCGACCTGTGGGAGAATTCCCGATTCAATCCGAATCCTCCGCCATCCGATTCAGCCGGGAAAGGCGTTTGATCAGAATAAATAACCTCGTCTACGATCACCCAAATCAATGGATCGGTGACCACAGTCGGTTCCATCGGTTTTTCCAAAGCCACTCGTTCGCCGCCGTTTGACAGAGTGCGTGAGTAGGGGCCCAGGATCGGACAGTCGATGTCCGACAACCCATAAGTGCTCTTGAACGCATCCAAACCTGTCAGATTTGTCGGATCGAAATGCACCAGCAGCAATCGTCCCTCCGGAGGCAATGTCGTACTCATTGGAAACTTGTAATCAATTCCGCCAGCCATTCTCCACGGTCCCGCACTGCTCCACAGTTCCACCGGCTCGGAGGTCGGATTATACAATTCAATATATTCATCCTCATCATTTTCCGTATCCGGATGGTACATGATTTCTTCAATTACCACATCCTTGATCGGCAAAAAATTGGCCGTCCGATTTGATGGAATCATCCTGTACCACCAGGGCATTCCATCCTCGAATCGTCCGAGCGAAATCCCAGCCTCCTGACCTTCGAACGAAAGGCAATCCACCACCCGGTCGCTTCCGGTGCCGGACAGGTAAGACAGGAAGACTTGTTCTCCCGCCTTGCTTAATCCAAAACCTTCAGTGATCGGGTCGTGAAACCCGGTAACCTCGTCAAAGACTTCCCGAGCCGACGGCTCAAGTGTGGTCTGGGGAAGGCCCCACTTATTCAGCACCTCGCCATCATCGCTCAGATACCACTGCCCCGCGTGGAGAGTGATGGGCTCCGTGCCGGGATTATAGATCTCAATCCAGTCGTTGGAATCATAAGGAGGACTATCATAATCCGTATTCATCATGAGCTCATTGAGCACCACAGTGACCGGGGATTCCGGATCGTCTTCGCCAGGTGAGCCACCGAGATAAGTACTTGCCCGCCAGTTCCCCCCATAATCCAAAGAGCCCTCAGGCTCCTCCATCCGGGCCAATGGCAAGGGCACCAGGGAATGTCCGGCACCGTCGGCCGCCGGCGACCACCCTCTTCCGTCATCGTATTCGAAAGTAAACAATTCAGTAGAAAATTCACCCACAAGCATAATGCGTTCCCCCTCGTTGGCAAGATTTCCGGAATATTCTCCAGCGATATTCATACCCGCCGTATCGTATCGGGATGCAAACACCGTGGGATTTCTAACCACCAACACATAATCACCCGCGGCGAGGCTGGTGACACCGCTTCCGGAAAAATTGAAGTCGATCCCGCCGCTGATCACTAGATTAGATAGATCCAATGCGGCAGACCCGGTATTGCAGAGTTCGATGAATTCGTAATCGCTTCCTCCTTCGGGATTATACATCAATTCGGTAATCCTTAGATAATCCTCCAGCGGCCTTTCCACTGCAGTACTGACAATGGTAACACTGTCTGATCCGACAAGTTCATTCTGATAATTGTATGCCCTGAAGACAAGGTCATTCATTCCATAATCAAGAGGCACTGTGGTTTGCCAGTGAAACCGCCTGTTGGTACCAAAGCCTGTATGAATCCACGTCAATTCCAAGGGGCTTTCAATGCCAATGCCGTCTACATAAACCTTGTAAACATCAATCCAGCCGTCGCCGTTAATTGTAGCGGTAGCGGTGGTGACGATCCCGTCGCCTGTGGTTACTTGAAACGGATACTCTGGAGCCACGCGTGTAGCTATTTCAGCCAACAGAAAATTACTCCGTTGATAGATAAATGATAAATGCGAGTCGAAATTCTGTTCCGGTGCCAGTTGGCCAAATTGATTCGCCGAGTGTTGCATGTAGTTTCTGTTGTAGGCCGTGGTCAGGATATCATAAGCATGGGAGTAGTAAAGGCGTTCATTTGAGGGATAAGCAATGAGTTTGGGCAAATGAAGGCAGCCAATAAGCGGACGATTCACTTGCCATCCGTGATCAATATCATGTGGAAAATAAAGCATGCGCCCGTCTGTCGGACGCACATAAAATTGAGCGTTGTGCTGATACCAGCCCACGTATTGCCCATACTGGTCATCCGTTCCATTCATTACGGCGATTGCCATACTCCTCAAAAACTGGTCGACATCGATGAACTCAGAGATTTGCTCGTTAAAGGTCGGATTTGAAAGGCCGTACACCTTTGCCCAGGACACCAGACTGGTGTAATCGTCTTGTGCACGATTGTTCTTGATAAGAAAATTCCATCGGTAATGTTCCTTATCGTCACCGAGGTCTTGAATGTCTGTACCGGCTCCTCCGTGAGGGGGAACCCATTTGTTTCCCTCGGGCGAACCATTATCGGTTTTAACCGGATAATAGATTAATTCGTATTCAAAAAGCTTACCCTCGCTCCCGTTTTCGAATTGGTTGTCGAGAAACTCGTCCCCGAAGCGAGCGAGCTGGAGTTCGGCAGAACCGCTATGCACAAGGCGTGGTGTCATCACGTTGATTAGATTGTTATACTTGCTGGGTACCCCTCCGGCACGGTTCATAGCCAAATTGATCAACATTTCCCGCTGGCCGAACCCGTTTGACTCGGCACGATCAACCATTACAGTACGATGCACACCACAAAATAGCTTGTCTTCATTGAATTTTAAGTTGAATCCACAACGTAGATCAGTGGGACGCGATGCCGAACTACCTTTTAAGCGCACGCCGACATCGTAATAGACGATGCGTTCGTTGTAGATAACCGTGGCGCCAATGTGGCCGTCACTCATGACATTGATATTATAATGCATCCAGTCCGTATCGGACTGCGTGACGATAATACGAAAGTTAGGACGTCCGTTGGTGGCTGCCAGACCATCATCAACTTTGTACAGGGCACGCGATTCCGGCCCCGCCGATGGATAGGTCGAATTGCCTCCCAAATTGTCCACAGCCTCAACGTAGAACTGAACGATGGATGAACTGGGATTTGGAGGAATGTGTGCCGCATAAAGACCGGAGCCCTGAGCGGTCATGGATTCACTTGACCAACCGCCCTCATTAGCCTCCCACCAAAGATTACAGGATCCAACGCCATCGGGATCCTCCACAATCGCAGAAACGGTGACCCCTTCACTATTATTCGGAACTGCCGGACTGTGGCTGAAGCTTCTGTATGTCGGGCCAATATTTCCATCATTACAGGAATTCACCATTCCTGGGGTACCATTGTTTTGAGGAAAATCGATTGCCGTAGATTTTGTACAGCGGTTGAAATAGAGCCTTGAGTTTAACCAGGGTGAACCGGCAAGCCACTTGGCACGAAAGGATATCGTATAGGGTTGACCGTTGACCGTGTCTCTACCATAGGCAATCGTTGTTTCAGCATGATTGTGCATGTGCTCGCTCGCACCGGTCGAGACGAGACGAAGAACTTTGTTAGTGCCATTGTCGGGATCGACCATCACTTGACTGTATCGGTGATTACCAATAATTCGCCATGTGGCGGGCTGTTCTCCCACTGGGTCCGACTCAAACGAACCATTCTGAATAAATTCGGTACTGCCATTTTCGAGAACGCTGACATCATCCAGCAACATCTCGCCTGCGGTCAGATGACCTAATATGAATTCTTTCCATTGGCCATCGGGCCCAGAGGAGCTTGGCGCAGCAGGCATTGTGTAGGAATAGGTTTTCCACGTTGTTTTTCCACTTTCGTCGCTTGCAGCCCAGGCTTCGGGAATCGAGTTGTCCGCGCCGAGATCTCTGAGTTCCAGACTAGAACCGCCCCCGTCGGCATATTGCGGCCAGCGGCCGCCGTCATAATATCGGACCTCGTCAACAGGATTCCTGTTTGTATCGATCAGGACGATTCGTTCGCCCCCATTCGAGAGCTGTCCGGAGAAGTCACCAACGATATCGATGGAGGGATATTGAGATGCAAGTGTGGCCGCATCCCCGGCAACAACGAGGTAGCTATGGGGTAGTATCAGGGTGTTTTCCGGAAATGTGAACTCGATGCCATCTGTAAAGTTCCAGCCACTGAGAGCAACTGTCTCTGAGCTTCTGTTATAAAGTTCAATCCATTCTTCATCGGATTTCTGATACGGTTTATACTGGGGCTGATGATGATACATGATTTCATTGATCACTATATCATCATGGAAGGCAAAGCTGTTCACCGCACCGAAAGTCTCCAGATTCGGATAAAACCACTTACCGAACCCTTCTGGATACCTTCCTCGGTGTTACTTTTTAACTACAGCGGCATCCATGACGGTATCTCGATCAGGATTGTAGACAAATAGTTTATCTTCGGCCAGCGGGTGAAAACCCATCGCTGTTGCATCAATCACCTTATAACTATTGGGTTCAAGCATCTCGGGTGGAAATATATACTCCCCATTGACCGCTCCCGCGCAGGTTAGAACATAGCCGGCCAAAGAAATGCTATCATTGCCACAATTCATCAGTTCGACGCGGAAAGTGCCCGACTGAGCGGAGCTGATTTCATTCAAAACAAGCTTACTTGAGCCCATTTCCTTCAAAACCAACTTGTTGGATGGCTCGTTGATCAGTTTCGTGGCAGTGAGTTTCGACACAATAAGAAAATCGGTGCTCCCCAATCCGTAGTTCAGACCATGGATGGCCAGTACATTGGTACCCGTCTGGAGAAGGTTAATAAACTCGGATATATTGAATGGCTCAGGAACAATGGCTTGGCTATCATCGTGGCCGGCGGCTGCCCCGGAATTCCATGTGAGGGGGGCGGGGGCATTACTTCGGGCAACCTCCTGGCCATTGAGGTAAGCGACAAAACCGTCGTCGTACCTCATCCATAAAGCAAACGAATAAAAAACGGATGGATCATCGACAGTGAATGGGATACGGATGTAACAGCTTTGCACAATATTATCCATTTGCGTCTTGACATCGAGGTGAATCAAAGACTCATACCCCGTTCCAACTTCATATCCCACTCCATTGGTGCCGTTGAGCCAGCCCAAGTGATTGAAACTGGTTTCAAGCCACGTGGTTCCCAGGGAATCACCCACGGGGACCGAAGCCCAAACAGGAGAAGTTTCTTCGATCAAAGGGATTTCCCACATTGGATTTATCACATCATGGGGTAAGAAAAAGTTGCGTTCAGCCGGTGAACCACCCATTTGAGGGCTCCAAGCCCAGTTTTCTGGTTCGGCACTCGCGGTATTCGGATCAATTTTCACCAGGGAAACTCCTGAACCATCGGGGGCAGCAGGCCAATCCCCGCAATCGCGGTAGTTAATCCTGTCCATCACTCTTCCACTGTTGTTCATCAATTGGAGGTTTTCTCCAGTGTTGTCCAGATGGTCTTCATAGGGTCCAAAAGCATTTGCATAACCGGTTTCAAGCTCAAAGTCCGACGGCGATATCGCCAGGATCAGAAATCCGGATGCCGGAACAAAGGTTCCTTGCGGAAAAACATAATCAATCCCACCTCTGATCTCCCATCTTGAAATGTCCATGTCATAAGACATTTGGTTGTAGAGCTCAATCCACTCAAGGGTTGACTCATCGGCGGCTGGATGGTACATCATTTCGTTAAAGGTCACAATGCTGTCCCCAGAAGAAGAAATGGCGAAAGCATATATCCCAATCACCAGAAACATCCGAATCCAGGTCTTCGCAATTTCATTTCCCATATCTTTAACCTACATTTTGCGTTTAGTTTCTGTCAATTAAACAGCCTATCACTTCGATAAGTATTAAGCTCTTCGGCTGGAATTCCAATTGTATTTCGTAAACACTTTGCTCAAGAGCAGATATTTTGTGTTTCTCTGTTTATTCTATTTAAGGGCACCTCGAAAATCCAATTTTAGCGAAATTCCTTCCGATCGGATCTAACCGACATTTCCCATTTCGCTAACCAAACCGTTCGATCCTCCAAATCTTTGAATGGATTATCCCACCGTGCCTGGCCAAAGGCAAGGGATTTGACCATGGATTCTGGCCGAAGAAGCTCTTTTGAGTTCTCACGGCCGGAAATTTCAACATGCACCCCCATGGATCACCTCCTTCTCTGACGGCAAGACATGACTCACCCTGTGATTTTGCGACTCCCGAGTTTTTCGGCGTGCCATCCATCCTACCCAGTCCCGGGCAACAGTCGTAACTGGGCGATC
>Ga0310121_10003815_pt1 | contig 13607 bp, 18 predicted proteins | sample CB27_Tmax_986_MG_FD_203504 | JGI IMG/M metagenome (GOLD analysis project Ga0310121, IMG submission 203504) | Marine microbial communities from Western Arctic Ocean, Canada - CB27_Tmax_986 | ecosystem: Environmental > Aquatic > Marine > Oceanic | place: Canada: Western Arctic Ocean | collected... | reverse complement strand
AGATAGTCCAGTCCGTGCCCTCGCCAGTCGGCCCACACCATGAGTTCGGCGGAGGGTAGTAATTGCACGGCCGCTAGTGCAGACGCGCCCAACAAGGCAACTGGTAGGAGTATGGCGCGAAAACAAAGCGAGATCTTTGGCAGCGGCGAAAGTGGAATGGCTGCGAGCCCCAGAGCTAGGACCGTCGCGCATGTATAAAAGGCAAACTGGAAGTGTCCTGCCAAAAGCTGCATGGCCATGACCAGGACCAATCCCAGCAAGGCGGGCCGCGAAGACGCTTCCAACCATCGCCAGGCGGCTAACACTGCCAGTGGCAACCAGCATCCGGTTGTATACGACCACGGTTGATCAAGGTGGACGACAAAAATGCCTTGACAGGAAAACACTAACGCACATAGGCTCGCGGCTGCACGAGATAGCCTAAAGCCCCGACCACACAAGTAGGCGAACCACGCGGCAAGGACAAAGTGCAGCAACATGCTCGCGGTGTATGCGCTGTGGGTGTCGAGCATGGCATACAACACCAGGTTCAGCGGATAACAAACGCCGTCCTGACCCTCAGCCAGCATCGGCACGCCAAAATCCACCTGTTCATTCCATAATGGCAAGCGACCTTCTCGCAGGGCTCGCTGGTAGTAGGCCATCCGCGGAAGATGCACGGATGTGATGTTTCTGCCTGTGGGCCGTGCGAATCCCAACCAGGCCAATGCCAGGGCCGCCACGATTGCAGTCGTCAGCAGCACGGCTCGCTTGCGAAACCGAGGCGTCGCTGAAACGTCGCCGGTTGGTAGTGGCGTTGAGGCTGTCGGACCCTGCGGACGACGCGTTTGACGGCCCTTGTGGCGTAGCTCTCCAGATTTTCGCCTTTTGTTAGCCATTAGCCCGAAGAATTCATTAACCGTAAATCACAAGCGTTGTTTACGCGGCGCTAGTGGTTGTGCAATAGTTTGTTGCTAACCGGTGGAAATGTCATCCTGAGGAAGCCGAATCGAAGCGTAGCTTCGGTGAGCGACCGAAGGATCTTGGGGGGCGGGTCACCCAAAGGGCCCGCGTGGATTTGTCATTCGGGGACGCCTCAAAGGACACCACAAGGGCGTGCTTGCGCCCGGGCTCGTGGCGTCACGCTCCCTCCGAGATCCTTCCCTCGCAATTCTTCGTTGCGCTTCGAATTCGCTCACTCAGGATGACAGCTTCGCCGGTCGGTGGCAACCAAGTCCCAGTTCAATCCGGACGTCGTGCGGCGAAGCAGAATCTCCGGCTTCTCGATTCTTTTTCCACGAATCGTGAAACGTAGTTTAGTCGTAGATCTTACTGAACACTAAATCCTGAACACCAAAGTCCAATCTTGACTAATTCGCAGAGAGTTTCTCGCGTAAATGACCATAATCCGGGTCTGGTGACCGAACCGGCGTCGTCTTGCTGATGGCCAATCGCTGCAAGTCCGCGGGATCAAAGCCGAATTCTTCGGCATCTTTGTCAGGCAGCAGATGGTACCAAATCTCAGTCCGCGCCAGCGCTTTGCGCAGGCGCTGTGGATCGGCGGGCACGAAATAGTTGAACTGTCGTTGTTCACCCGGCCGTAGCCGTGTGTCTTTGGGTTTGTAGCGTATGTATTCCACTTGCGGCCAACCTGTGACCAGTTCCTTACCAGCCGCCCTATCCCGGATTATTCATGAATTCGATCGCGTTCGTCGTAAGCCAGTTGTCCGTAACGAATTGCGGCTATCTTACCTATTTCACACGGCGCAGCAGCAACACTAGCCCGACTGCGCAAGCGAGGAGAACGACGGGTGGTTCCACGAGCGCACTGAGTGTCGCTAAACGGGTGAGAATCCGACACCGCCCCAGCAATTCGATCCGCGTTCTCCTCGCTTGCGCATTCGGCCTAGTGTTTGTGAATAATTCGCCCTATCACCGACAGCGGCAACGTCGCGAGACTCGGGGACGATTGCCGCTGCCGCGCTGTCCTTCAGCACGGTCTGAATGCTCAGCCAGCGGAACAGATGTTCGCCTCCGGGAATGCGATACCTCACGTGACCCGCTGACACATCCACGGTGACTTGAACCATCTGCAGATCCGGTCGCCAACGAGCCGTCACCTCCAACTCCAATGCCTCGCGCAGCATCTCGTCGCTATACCCGCCGGGCATGAGATGATCTCCCCCACGCATGTGGCACTCGTGACATGCCGTCTCGGCGTCACCCTCCGCGCGGAACTCCCAAAACTCCTCCAGGCTGGCCTGCTGGAGACCGCCATGCATCGCGTCCGGAAAATCAGTATCTTTCAGCCTAAACTGATGGCAGCCGGCGCAGAATTCCGCGGTTAACAGCTCAGGGGCCATTCGCACAGGATGAGCTTGAGCTGCTTTGTCCGTGAGTCTCGTCACCAGCACCTGGCCATCTCGAACGTGGCAACTGAGGCAATCCACACCTTGACCGAACCACTCCTCCTGCTGTTGAAATGCCCGACCGATACCGTGTGGTTCCTGTGTCGGCAGATAGTCACCCCCGGCGTTAAAAGGCGCATGACAGTTCAAGCACTATTGCTTGCGGCCCACTTCGCGATGCGAAAACTGCGCCACAAAGTTTTCGTTCAATGCCGCTGCATGGTGACGACTGACCAGCCACTGGTCGTATTCCCATTCATGGCACTTGCCACACGACTAGTTGGTCCACCCCGCGGAAATCTGTCGCGGATCCAGTGCGGATAGCCACTGGTCGAAGAGCACTGGTGTCGGCAAGGTCGCGTTGCAGAGGACCCGCTGCACGCGGGTGACCGCCATTGCACGGCCAAGACCAGCGACACGGTGAGGAGGCGACGGCCCAACCTTAGGGTTTGACGGGACATCTGAATTCGCTCAAAAGTCCGGAATTTCGTCCGAAGGTCGCCCGCGCCGGCCACCCGCATAGTCCACGGTCACTTCAAACTGGTTGGGATCGTCCTCGGTCACCGTAAATTCCAGGCCGCTAGATGTGGCGCTCATGAACTTCTCCTCAATCGGCACGGTATAGCCAGAATCCGGGTTGCCGATCGGCCGCATAACCGCCGCTTGATGTAAACCCGCAACAGCCCCATCTTCTTTTTCGAATGTACCGAGTGTAAACGCCCCGTCCTCTCCGATCCTCGACTTGGCTCCGAGACCATGTTCGATGGAGTAAAAGACGAGTTTTCCGCCTGCCAGGGGAGTGCCGTCAGCGAGCAAGACCTTACCGCCAGCGGGATAGGTCTTGAGATGCCAGGGGCCACAACCGGTTAGTAGAGTCGCGAGTAATAGAAAATTTGCGAAATGACGAATGGCGAAATACCCATTGACTAAAGAAGACGTAATGACGAATGACGAAATCCGTGCAAGATTTTTAGCATTATCCAGCTTGAGAGACCAATCAACCGCAGATGCCCAATGTGTGCGTCGCCGCATTATTCCGTATTCGTCATTGGGTATTTCGTCATTCGTATTTTAGAATCGGCAACCGTCATCCTCGGTGCGACGCCGATTCCACCAGCAGGTACTAAAGCCCGCTCAGGTCCACCATCAATTGGTCATCGCGACCCGCGAGTCTCCCGAGAATGAGCAGATCAACGTTGTTGCTGATGGCCAACACGGCACCATCACACATGACAAAGTGGCATATCCCGGGGTGCCAGCTGCCGAATACAAAGGGACTGAAATCGTCATCCGGACCTCGGTAACCGTCGCCCGCTAAGCGCAGCGCAAAAGGCCACTCGTTGCAACCACAAAAGGCACCGTCACCCATGCCCGCCCCGACCACGGTTGGTAAGTGTTTGCCCTCCTGCACGTGTTTTTCACCCGCCAGAAAGGTCTTGCTCAAACCGTCCTCGATTTTTCGCCAAGTCATCCAGCACTGTTCGGGTGGGATAAACGGGTCGGGTGAGGGCATCTGCCCATACCACTGAGGGATAATGACACCCGTAGGATGAGATGTAGCACCGCGATGGGGCTCGCGAAAAACGTCGGGGCCGCGCGCGTGTCGATTTCGCCACTGTTTCGTAATCGATAACCCCCGTTGCCGACGTAGTCGCCGGAAGTCGCTGTAGGATGTTCCTCGCTATTAAAAATTTCCCGCCGGCGTCAGCTCAGTCGGCCGAGAGCGCGAGGGGCAAAGGTAATCGGAAATGCTTTGACGTTGCGCTCGGACGTTGAAACGTCGGTGCCAGCGGTCCGTGATGGTCCACCGGTCAAAAGCGGCTTGTTGTTCGAGGAAGGGCTGGATCAGCACCAACCAGGTGACCGTCTCGTCCCAAAAACAAGCGGGAGGCACTTTGCCTTTGGCTCCTTCATAGTTGTGTGTTGCCAGTCCGATTTGCTTGAGTTTGTTCTTACACTGGGCCTGACGTGCCGCGTGGCCGCCGGTAACAATAAGGTCACCAAGATGGCGATGGTCACCAACAATTCCACGAATGTGAAAGCGGGTTGCGAGCAAGACACATGGCGACACCCCGGCTATTCGCCGTGAAAGTAGCACTAATAAGTCGAAATTCAACGAAAATTTAGAAATTAATGATCGTCTCGATCTCCGTCGATTGTAAATCGTCTGCGCCGCCCCCGTCAATCGTCGTGAAAAATGACGAACAGTTTTGAGTCGGTAGGTGAAGGAAGCATGACTAGTTCAAGACATAACTTTGGGTGCCGTTCTCAGTTCGACCTGGACCCACGAGCGGCAAGCTTTCCTCGCCCAGGCCTAATTCAAGCTCGTGCTCAGTTAACTCAAGCAAGGTTTTTGAAAAACTCTAAGGATTATTCCGGTAATTTCACCAAACCGCTTGACTTTCGGAAATATGAACATCACAATAAGGCGAATTCATTGACAGCCGCGACAAACAAAAAGGAAACTGCTTGTGAGAAGAGCCACGCGTTACGGCCCTTTGGAGGGTTATGTAACGGCGTGCACACGAGCGGTTGCCTGTTCGGCTTCCAGCAGTTCTCAATGCTGGACCGGCCTCATCCTCAAGACGTAGCGGTTCGGCCCGCGTCTGTTTCCGGTTTTGGAACTGTGGTCAATCGCGAAGCGTTGCTCGTCTACATGCTGGAGCTTCCCTCAGGGGTTCGAGGTTTTGTTATTTTGTCTAGTCGTTTCGAATTACTTTATTAAAAAGGGGGAATGAAATAATGTCACGTTTCACGATAGCGATTGTAATTTCATTGCTACTAGTCCTCGGCTCTGCGGCGATTTCGCACGCACAAAACCTTGTCTACGACTTCGAAACATTCGTCGCCAATGACTCTTGTGGTGGTTGCGATGTGGGAGTGGTCGGCGGCACCATTACAACCGATGGCACCTTGGGCAATATTGGGATCGGCAACATCATGAGTGTCGATCCGATGATGGTGAAGAGCCTGTCTGGCAACTTTAAGGGCCAAAGTTCGACACCAGTGCTAGTCTCTCTCAATGCGCTTCAAACCCAGGACAACGCGGGGTTGACGGCGACGGCGACCGAATTGTTCCTCGGGACGGATGATGCCTTCAAGGCCTTCGGGGCGGGTAGTGACCAAACCAGAGACTTGATCGAGTGGATCAACCAGGAGGGCTCCGGCGATCCCGGACGGAGGGTTCAGTTGAGGTCTGACGGTCAATTCGGGCAGCACCGCCGTGGAGCCGCCTCAGGCGACCTGCTCGTCGCCACGAGGGTTCCAGAACCGAGCACGGCCATATTGCTGATGTTTGGTCTGGGTGCTCTGTGTGCAATTGCTCGAAGATCGACATAAGTTGGTTTGCGCTTCGATTGAAGTACGCACATCGACTTTAATTGAACAATCTCAGAAACGACGGCCTTCCGAGTTAACTCGGGAGGCCGTTTTCGTTGGTGACGGCTCAAACAAACTCCAACCCATAAATCGTCGCCTGGTCCAGCTCGAAGCGAAGCACAATGGACTCGCCCTCTGTGAACGCAAGGTCCGATCCGTCCTTCCAGGTGACGGTGGTCCAGTGCTGGTCTCCGACAATCGGTGTTGCGTTAGCGATGGCTCGACCGGGCAGTGGTGTCAACTTATACGGATAGGGGCGGCCCTTTTCCGACCAGCCCCAGCGATCGACTTCAATGCGAATCCCGCCGGTGCGCCTCGTGACGGCGTTGATCCTGAGGGTACGACCGGGAGGCATGAACGACACCGTAGTAAATTGGCCGCGGTCGGTCGCTTCGATACCCATCAGCCGTCCTTTGGACCAGGTTGCATAGGTTGACGCACCTTTTCGCTGACCCCGCGGGTATTTGTGAGGAACATTGTGGCCTGAACAACGCATGGCCCAGTCCCCGTTCGGCAATTCGATCAGGTCGGTGGCTACCCAGATCGCGCCGCCAGCCCAGTGCCCAAAGGGCTGGGTCTCCAACAGCGTTACGCCCGGCACCCAATGCCACACTTTCCCATTGTGACTGGTGGCCATTACCACGCGCGTGTTGTCGTTGAGCGACGCATTCCAGACGACTGGGAAAAGGAGGTGGTGATCGGGGGCCCCGGGAATCGTGGTGTAACCGTTGGTATACAGGGTCTCCGATGGGAGCATGTCGATCGTTGGTTCCAGCATGAGCTCGGAGACCGGGAACCGCCCAAAGTCATCTGATTCCGTGCGACCAATGGAACGGCGGGACACGCCGCTCCAGCAGTGCCGAATGTCGGGCTCGACGCGGTCCGATCGGGGGCCCGCCTGGTTGACGCGCGTGTACATGACGTACTTGCGCAGAACCGTGTCGTAATAAGCACCTATGTTGGTATCGCAGAACTCGATCGACAGCGGATCTGGCTTCGTGGTCCAAACCAGTCCGTCAGGCGAGGTGGCTCCACGAATGCCGTTGATTTCACCTTTCTCATAGAGAAACAAACCGCGAGCGTCAAACTCGTCGGGTCGCTTCTTCTGGTATTCGTCGAATTCCTCCATACTGATCCCACTGGGCCAACACATTTTGAATCGTTCCGAAGCGGGTGCGGACGGATCGATAAAGACCGACTTGACGCCGTCGTTGATCTTGTCGTCAAGCTGGCAATGGCCCTTGAGCACCCAATCGAATCCGTTTTCCGATTCGTAACAAGCGTTGTTGCTCCAGCCGATCAGCGAATCGCCTTGTTGTATGATCTTGCGATGTACTGGCATCTCGACGGTCTCACCCAGCTGCGGATTGTTCGTCGTAATGCGAATGCCACGAGGTGTGTCGACCCCCTGGAAACTCGCTCCCCACATGTCCTCATTGCCATCGACGTAAACGCTTTTGCCCGTGCCGTCGACCCAATCCAAATCGCCAGGGCGGACATAGTACCAATTGGTGAAGACCATGCGGTTGCCGGCCAGATCGTACGGTTCACCGGGAATCAGGCGGCTGGTCTTGATACCTGCGATCACCTCGCGCTGCGGCGCAGCAATTCGCGCCGCGGCAGGTCTGGCCAAACCACCGACAATGGCACCGGCGGCCAGCGCCCCACCCGTGGTTGCTTTCAATACATCACGCCGATGAATCTTAGGTTGTTCTGACATCGTCTGTTCTCCGTTCTTGGCGTCGATTATGAATAGCTTGACATGGTAGGTGCCGCGAGCTGACGGCACCAGTGCGGTCGCATGCGCGTCAATATAGACTTCCGCCCAATGCGGGTCAAAAGTCAATTTTGGGCCGGTGGGTGGCAGTGAGTCGTGTTGAGTTTTTGGCTCGCACGGGTCCCGCTCGGCTCGCGGGACCTACCCCTGCTACCTACCGGCCCAACAGAACCAACACCAAGTTCGCTCCCAAAGTGCAGTTCAATCCGCGACGGTAATGATTTTGGCAGAAGCGGGTATCCACTTCCCTCTACCAGCCACAACATGTAGATATGAGGGCATGATTGGCGATGATCGCGTCGGCCAGGTCGCGTTTGGATTGTTGCAGCTGTACGATCTTGTCTTCCACCGTGTCGCAGCAAATGATCCGATATGCCATCACGCGGCGAGTTTGACCAATGCGATGCGGCCGGTCGATCGCCTGAGCCTCCATCGCTGGATTCCACCACGGGTCAAGGATGAACACGTAGTCCGCCGCCGTCAAATTCAAGCCGTGGCCGCCCGCAATGCCATTGTCGAAATGCAGACGAGTTGCCCAGCATGCCAGGATTGAGAAAGTCAAACAGCGACCACAAGTCGCCCAAGTGGTTCTCCACAGGCGTACCGGTCATGACCAGCCGGTGTCGCGCTGTCAGCAGACGGCACGCTTTGGCCGATTGCGAGTTAGCGTTCTTGATCGCTTGAGCTTCGTCGAGGATCGCATAGTCGAACGCGACATCCTTGAGTTTGCCGATATCACGGAGCAGCGTACCGTAAGTGGTGATCAGCAGATCACCGACGCCAAGTTGTTCGAGTTGTTCACGGCGATTGAGGCCCGTGTAGTCGCGCACACGAAGCTTCGGCGTGAAACGCGACGCTTCCTCAATCCAGTTAAAGATGAGACGTTTCGGCACCACGGCGATCGATGGACGACGTGTTTCGTCCTGCTTGAGCCGCTGCGTTCGCCTCGTTTCCAGCATCGCCAGCACCTGCAGCGTGTTGCCAAATCCCATGTCGTCCGCCAGGCACCCACCGAATTGGAACTCACGAAGAAATCGGAGCCACGCCAACCCGTCGAATTGATAGGACCGCAGCTGGCCACGAAAACCACGCGGCTCTTTCGCCGGTTTGATACCGTCGAAGGCTGCCAGTGTCTCGCAGTATTTCGTGAAGTCGCGGTCGACAGTGACGTTCTCCTGCTCGCCCACCAACACATCGAGGAGCAGCGCCTGTGTCTTCGGATATCGAACGAATTCGCCGTCGGTCGCGCCCATGTCAGCCAGCCGTGCGCAGCGGCGCAGGCATTCGTCGGGCAACATGCCGTGCGAACCGTCGTCCAGCACAATGTAGTCTTGCTGGTTCGTGATCGCGGCCAACAGCGTCGGCAGCGAAGCGGTCACGCCGCCAAAGTCCGCTTGGGCGTCCAAGTCAAACCAGTCCATGCCGCTTGTGACCGAAATGTTGAACACGCCTGCGGACCGCATTTGCTTGCCGTGAGCGACGACCTCCCAACCCTCGGGTACAAGCTGCTTGACCAATTGTGGCAGCCACTTGCGATGAATGGTCAACTGCTGCACCGTTATTAGTAGCTGTGCGTTTCCTGAAAGGGGAAGCTGGTCAATTGCCCGAGCAGTTTCTGTTCCGCGGAGGCGTCGCGCAACTGCCATTGCCGTCGGGTCGCGTCCCAGAACACACGACGCGCCGAGTCCAAATCAGTCTCGGCATCGCCACACTTCATCGAAACCGACGCGGATAGGTATGGATGATCGTGAGCGTAGCGTTCCTGCTTCGTGATCACAAGCTTGGGATGCGGCTCGCCGGGAAGCGTTTCGATTTCAAGTTCGTCATCGAACAAGATATCGGGAACATGGGCAGCTTTGAAACGTCGTTGAGAAACGAATCCAGGTCTTGCTTCGCGAATTGAATCGGCCCGGTGTTTTGCCACGCCTCAATCCACTCGGCGTCTTCGGGCCGCAGCCTTGCGAGCCGATCTGGGAAAATCACCAGCCCGTCACCAAATGCGAAGACGACGTTGGCGATGTCCTGGGTTTTCTTCACGCGGTTAAATTGCGGGGAGACCTCCAGCTGCTGTTTGCGGCCAACCCGCACTTTTCGCAGCTCAACGCGCAGCGCCCACGCGCAGCCCTCTTGCGACGCAAGCCTCTCTGCGTCGTCGAGATGGCGGTCGCTGTCGCGTGTCCAGACAAAGCGGTTGGTGCTGGCGAGCAAGGAGAAGACCCGGCCCTGCAACGCCGGGGGTGTCGTGAAGGTGGAAATACCTGTTCGAAAGCTGCTGTAGGGGCGACGGTAGCTCTGGTATCCATCGGTTTCGAGGCCGGGTCGCAACTGCGAGAAGATCTCTCGTTCGGTTTCGTCGGCAAGGGAATCGGTTTCGGATTCACTGATTCCTCTCCGTTGTGGCTTTCCCCATTGCCTGTCCATTTTGAGCGTGCTTTGGAACAGGCGAAGCACCAAGGCGGACTCGCCAACCTGATCAGCAAGGCAAATCACAAACCAATGGCGAGTTGCCCGATTGGTGACTTTCTCCGCGACCGTTGGCGCCAACGCGTCCGTGTCGTCCGACAACCGACGGAAGAGTCCATGTAGATGCTTTTGCCACGGCATGCTCTTAGGCGGTTTGGTCTTTACCTTTTTGCCTTTTTGCCGAGTTTTGATCCGTTTGCTTTGAACCTGTGCACGATCGCCTTGCCGCGCGTCGCGGGCCAGGATTGTGGCCCAGATGTGCTTGCAGTTGTAACCCTCCTGGAACCGAGGGCAAGTACAGGAAAAACTGCCACCCGATTCCGGCGAGTCCACATCCAATTCTGCGTCGTACGACCGCCTGTACGTCCCGCGGACGCGCGCCGTCAAGACACCGGTGGAGTTGTCCTCGATCTGCACGCGGCTGCCATTGAAATAGGATGCGTCACGACTTCGGTCTTGCGAAAGAAAGCTATCCTTCCAGCGGTCGGCGATCGTCACGTCCGTGTCTCCACATCTTCATCATCCGCGATGCTGGCCATTGAAAACGATATCGTACTCCATAACGGCCAATCAGTCAGTCCAATTACCAGGCACGACCCTTAAGAAAGAATGTCCTGTACCACTTGACCATAGACATCGGTAAGCCGAAAGTGACGTCCCGCATGCCGGAAGGTGAGCCGCTCATGGTCGAGGCCCAACAAATGCAGGATCGTCGCGTGGAAATCGTGAATATGGACACCGTCGGCCGTAACGCGATCGCCAATCTCATCGGATTCTCCATGGACAACGCCCTTTTTCACGCCGCTGTCTGCAACGCGGATAGGGACGACCGTTACCGGTCGCCCCCCGCACAGATCCGTACGTGAAGCATTCCCTCATGTTATGTGGCGTATGTCGCGCGGAATCTGTAACTGCAATCGCCTCAGCGACCTACAGGCCCATGGGCGCCACATAATCTTTTGTGTTGTGAATCTCGTTTGGCTTAAATCTTGGCTACCGTTGAAGTGATCGAGTGGAGGAGCGAACTTGCAATCAACGAACAACGTGGCGTTGTATGAATCAATAGATTCAACGTGAATGCTGCTCGCGCGCTTCATCTCGCGATTTATTATGTGGCGTACGGCGGAAGCAAAATGCGAAAAGGAAGGTGTTTGTCTGATGAGGGCCACATAACTGTGGGCGCCACACATCTCATACGACTCTTGCCGCTAGTCGAGCGCGAAAACGGTCCTTTGGATAGGGATGGAGAATCTTCGGTTGCGGCAGGTAACGATCGACCGGACGTTTCATTCGCGTTCAAGGCCAGGCGGCTCGGCCACGTTGACTGCGACGGCGCAGTTGACGCAACCATAGCTTTGTGATCTCCTCCAGGCTCTGGTTGTTACGCGTCGCGTCCAACCGCCACGAACGAATCGTCGCGCGGATGGACTTCGCCGTCTTGTTGCTCACACCAGGAAGGAAGCTGATGAACAGCTTGCCGTACCGGTTCTTGGCTCGACGAGGACGAAACGTGTAACCCAAGAAGTCAAACGATGTATGTTCATGCGTGCCGCGTCGGTCAGAGTCTTTACAGTACACGATCTTGGTCTTCTCAGGATGAAGCTCCAAGCCGCATTCCGCCAGACGCTCTCCAATCGCAGTGAGCAATGCTTCAGCCTCGTGAAGGCTGCCAGCATGCACAACCGCGTCATCGGCGTACCTCGCGAATTGGATCGACGGATGATTCCGCCGCAGCCATTCGTCAAAGGCGTAGTGCATGAACAGATTCGACAACAGGGGACTTATCACAGACCCCTGAGGCGAGCCTTTCGTTCGTTCTTCGAGGCATCCGTCTTCGTGTTGAACCGGAGCTCTCAACCATCGCTCTACATAAAGTAGAATCCACGGGACATCGGTGTGATGCGCTAACGCTCGCATGACCAAGTCCCAATCCAGATTGTCAAAGAAGCCTTTGATATCTAGATCGATCACCCAGTTGCGACGCCAACAACGCCGACGCGTTACCCCCACCGCATCCAATGCCGACTTGCCAGGACGATATCCGTACGAGTCTGGATGGAAGTGTGGTTCAACGTCCGGCTCGAAGTTTTGACATTGGCCGGCCCAACCGATTGGGGCCTTCCAGCGGCATGTAAGCTGATCCTACAGTGATCGCGAGCGGTTCTTCCACGCTTTGGTGGTATAGACCGTTTTGCCTGAGTAACCGGTTGCCTTCGAGACATCGAGCCCTGAAGCGTCAGGATGTTTCTTGATGAACGTCGCCACAGTTTCTTCGGCGGCACCACGACTTCGCTTTTTTACGGTGTTTTTTGTAGGGGGCTTAGCTTTCTTACCAGCCTTCTTCTTCGCTTTTTTCCTCGCTACGACCTTGTTCTTGACAACCTTCTTTTTCTTGATGACCTTCTTTCGTCGCCGGCGCCTCTTCTCTTCCGGTTTCGGAACGCCGGCCAGTGTTAAGAGTTCATCTTGCTGGACACCGAAGGTTTCGGCGACCTCACCAAGCTCAGCGCGGCACTGCTCGAAGTGTTCCGCAGTCTTGGTTTTGACTTCGTTAATCCGATCTTGAATGGTCCGCTCGATGTCCCGGACAAGTCGTTGGGGGAGTTTCGCTTTTGCCATTACTCAATTCCTCCGAAAAAGCAGCTTGGTGCATTCACGCACCATGCAGGCGCGCTTTCTTCAGAAACGTAGCTTACGTGACCGGGGTGTCAAAGACAAATTATTGCGTCCGTCGCAGATCTTCCGGATGTAACCCCGGTTCCCAGCTGTGGGAGCACGGTCAATTATAGGTCTTCATGCCCAAGAGTCGAGTGAGGCCGAAAGGACTCCACACTTGCGTCGCCGCCTTGAGTGGATGATGGGCAAGCTTATACAATGACGGACGGCTTCAGCCATACAGATTCAATGCTCACGTCCTCGGAGGTGGGAATGGCGATCCAATTATCGATTGATCGGTTCGAGGGCGAGCAAAGCAACATCGCCGTGCTGTTGAGTGATGCTGGCCAACAGATCGACTTCCCACGAGACTTACTGCCGGCCGACGCTCAACCCGGTGATGTCTTGTCTGTCACGATCGAACGCGACCTTGCCGCGACGGAAGCACTCCGCGAAGAAACAAAGACACTTCAGGATGATTTGAGCCAACGCGATCCTGGCGGAGATCTGGAATTGTGACGCACAGGTCGGTCATTAGCTGGCTGCTCTTTTCGCTGGCGATGCTTTTGCCGGCGCAGTCCAATGCTACAGACACCGCCCTGATCGAATTGTTGGACGTGAGCCAGGGCGACGCGATACTCGTCACGACGCCAGAAGAAAAAACGATGCTTGCCGATGCTGGGCCGTCTGGCAAGATCGTCGAGAAGTTACAGCGACGTGGGTTGTCCGCAATCGACCTGATGGTCATAAGTCAGCAATTCCCGGCGAGGTGCCTCTGAGTGGGGCCTGCGGCGGGATTCAATTGCCCGGACTGGAAGACAGGCAAATTAGACAGAAGTGGCGAAGTTCTAGCGGCGTGTGGTCCAATCGAGTTGGTAAAGGATGCCGGATTTTCGCTTCCCATGCCGCTCCCAACGCATTTCTCAAGCACTTCGGCGCATACATTG
>Ga0310121_10003813_pt1 | contig 13609 bp, 9 predicted proteins | sample CB27_Tmax_986_MG_FD_203504 | JGI IMG/M metagenome (GOLD analysis project Ga0310121, IMG submission 203504) | Marine microbial communities from Western Arctic Ocean, Canada - CB27_Tmax_986 | ecosystem: Environmental > Aquatic > Marine > Oceanic | place: Canada: Western Arctic Ocean | collected... | reverse complement strand
CGGCCCGCTCCGTGAAGAACGACGTCGAGTTCCAGTCCGAGTTCTGGAGGAAGAGAAAGCCGACGCCGTGGAACATGTTGCTGCCGCTCTTGGTCACCGCGTTGACCACCGCGCCCTGCGTGCGGCCGAACTCGGCGTCGAACTGGCTGGTGAGGATCTGAAACTCCTCCATCGCCTCGAACGCCGCGCGTACCTGGCCGCCGGCGTTGCCGCCGTTGTAGTCATCATCATTGGCGGCGCCATCGATGTTGAACTGGTTGTTCGTATCGTCCTGGCCGTTGACGAAGATGACGTCGGCCGACGTCGTCGAGGTGCCGAGCCTGGCGTGCACGCCCGGGATCAGCGAGGCAAACATGATGAATGAGCGGTTGATCGAAGGGAGGTTTTCGATCTCGCTGGCGGTCAACGAGCCGCCAACTTCCTTCGAAGAGAGCTCGACCATCGGCGATACCGCGGTGACCGTGAGGGTCTCCTCGACGCTACCGAGCGCCATCATGATGTTGAGCTCGGGCTCCTGGCCAACGCTCAGTACTACCCCGGGGTGCTCAACGCTAGTGAAACCGCCCAGCGAGAAGGTGATGGTGTAGGTGCCCGGGGTCATGCCCTGAAACCGATAACCACCCGCGATGCTGGTAACTACCTCACGCGTGGTTCCGTTGCCTTCGTTGAGCGAAATAACCGTGACGCCGGGGAGCGGGGAGCCGTCCGGGTCGCTAACCGTACCCTCTAGCGCGGAGCGCGCGAACTGGGCTTCGGCTGGCAAAGCAAACGCGATCGATATCATCAAAACTAGTGTAATCAGCGCCAAATTAGTTCTTAGCAAGACGAAGCCCCCCCCAAGGATGAATAAACTGCCAGAAATATAATCCTACTTGTTCCTAACAGCGTGCACCAGGAATGTAGTGTTCCCCATTGGGTTGGAGAGTTGCATGATTCTATATTTACTTACAAGGGTATCGAGACGCTGCAGATGCAAGCGTCGCGTCGAGCCGATAGGAACTCCCGGAGCACTAGATTATTTCTCGTTGGTAGCGGGTCGACAGAAAACCCGCGCCGCCGATATCTTGGTGTTACCTAGCTCACGATGCAGATTGGACGCCGGCCCGAGTTACTAGGTTGGGATCCAATAACCTGGGTGATTCTGGAAACACGCCGAAAAGGCAAGCGCAGGTTCACACCTACAGGCCGGGCAGACAGGCTCAGCCAATCATTGCCTTGAGCGCGGTGACGAAGTCTCGAATCTGCGCCGCATCGGCGGCGTCGGGGTCCTGTTCGATGTACTTCTCGAAGACGTCGACAGCCTCCTGGTACTTTTCGATCCTGGCATACGCGTAGCCGAGCGCCTTGAGCGCCAAGGGGAATTCCGGCTGCACTTCAAGGGCGCGCGCGATGAGCGCCGCGCCTTCCTCCACACCTCCCGAGTTCACCATCACGACGCCGATGTTGTAGAGTGAAGTCGGGTCCTGGGGATTGCGCTCCAGGGCGTGCCCGAAGTACACCATCGCTTCCTCCCGCTCACCTATCTCGTTGAGCGCCGAAGCCAGTTCGATGTGGGCATTGGCGTCCTCGGGTTGGTAGCGGACCCACTCCCGATAGTTAGCAACCGTCTGCTCCATGTCGCGTTGCTCGAAGTAGGCACGCCCCATGAGGGCGTGAATAGAGCCGCGGGCCGCAGCGTTTTCTTCGCTGTCTTCGATCATTACCAGAGCCTGTTGCAGCTGTTCGATCGCGCCGGCGAAATCCCCGGCGGTGAAGGCACCATAACCCTCCTGGTATCGGGCGTTGGCGATGTTAGCGGCCTCAACCTTAAGGGCAGCTTCGTCGATGTTCATCGTCACGTCGATTCGCTGCGAGCCGACGCGCATCTCACGCTCGTCGACGTGCCTCTCGTAGCCGTCCAGTTCGAAGATAAGACGCGAGTCGCCGACGCGAACGTTGCGGGCGAAGAAACGGCCTTCGTCGTCGGTCGTCAGTTCGGTGGGCGGAATCGGGTCGACACGCCGGTTGTTCACCAACATGATCGTGACCTTCACGCCGGCGAGCGGATTCCCGGCCGCGTTGATCACGGTGCCCGACACGCGGGCATTGAACTGCATCGCCGCGGCGCTGGCAGGCAGCAACACGCCAACGACTGAAAACAGGAGAATAGCCGCGGCGACTTTCGAAAGGTCGTGGATTCGGTCGAATGGGCGATACGTAGTGAAGGTCATCACTGCTCGTTCCTCATCGGGGAAATTCTCGTCAACCATCATACCAACCGCCATGATAACCACAGGGGAACAATCCTCCCCAATACTGCGAACGAGATCGAGGCTACTCGCGGGGCAGGGCAAGTCCAAGAATATGACAGGGATTGGGGTACGCAAGCGAATTCTGGCCGAGTCGAGAAGTTCGTAAAATCGCCGTAACCCTTGTATGGCTTGAATGCCCAGGGCGTGACTCGAACTCGTACGGCCAAGCGCCAGGGGATTTTAGGACCTCTGCTGCCCCATTTATACCTATTTGAGCCGATCCAGACACCGTAGGCACTTGCGCCGAAACCGTTACTGGTCTTGCGTTCTCGAAGAACTCGATATCTCCCGAATATTGTCCGAGAGGTCCGAGAGATCCGAGACTGTATGGTCAGGTAGAACGTCGAAAACAGAGCGCCGCAGAGCCTTTCGATCTAGACCCACAGCGGACGTCCTCCGGCAGGGGGCCGTCTACGGGTGTTTTTACTCGGCACAACACTCCGTATCGCGTTCAACACCCAAACAACGGAGGGGCCAAAAAACCGCTACCACTAGTGCTGCCTGAGATAAAGCTACCTGAAATGTAGAGGTCGTTTGAAAGGTTGAGCGTAATGCGTGCTCCATCAAGCCAGTCCTGGACCGGTGGTCCACCGTGCCGACTACACTGAGGGAGTCAATTCGCCCCGGTCAGCGGCGCCCCGTCGGACCATTGTCCCAGTCTTGCACGCTCGAGATGTTCGGCATGCCCCAGCTCTCGCCGTTCCAGCCGCCGAAGCCCTCCATGCGGAACGCCCAGAATCCGGTCGTCATGTCGGACACGACGATCAAGCCGTCGGCGTTGCGAACATCGACGCCGAACGTGCCATCGCACATCTCGCAGCGCTCGGTGGCCGGCGGGCCGAGGAAGGTGTCGTAGTAAGCCACCGTCATCGGGTTCTTGGGGTCCATGAGGGTGAATATCTGCAGGCCGTCGAGGTAGCCGGAGACGAATACGAACGGCCAACGAACCTCGTGGTTGTGCACCAGGAAGTTCCAGTCGGCGGTCCAGGCTGAGATCGGCGAACGGATGTTTTGCACCTCGCCGTCGAGCGCCGGCTGCAGGTCAAAGATACGCAGCGGAGCGTGCTGATATTCGGCCTCGGCGACAACGTAGCGGCCATCGGGGCTCGGCGTGAACGTGTGTCCCCAGCTCACGCCTGAGATGCCGGTCAGCGAAACGATGAGCTCGGGGTTCTCGAGGTCGGTGACATCAAACACGTAGTAGCCACCGGTGCCGCCGCCGTAGAAGCGATCCTGCTCGCTGTCCGTGTGGTAGCCGGTGTACAAGTCGTGGTAGCTGCCACCGCCGCCGCTGTAATCGCCGGGCAGCGGCACGGTGGCGACCAGCGCTTCATCGACGCGCCCCTCGACGACGTAGCCGAGATCGTAGACGTGCGCCATCGGGCTGGAGACGGTGCTGAACAGGAGAACCCGCCCGTTGCTGTGCTTATAGACGAAGATGTTGTGGAAGCCGCCCGGCTGGTCCGGCGCGCGGATGCGGCCGACCTCGCGGACCGTTTCCGGATCGGGCAATCCGGTGACGTCGAGGACCACCGCACCCATGTCGCTGTCGGGGCCACCGCGGCCAAACTGCACCGACTGGACGACGTAGTAGCGACCGTCCCACTTGAAGTGCTTGACGTCCATCGCACCGTTGCCGGCGTGCAGATCCTGATTCTCGATCCGCCACTCGTAGATCACCTCGGGCCGGGCCGGATCGTGCAGATCGATGATGTCCATGCCCTTCTCGCCCCAGTCGCCGTAGACCATGCGCGCAACGTAAGCGTAAGGGCGATCCATCTCCTGCTCAAGTTCGATATCGGCGACATTGCGCGCCGGCCCGAGCGGCAGGTGGGAGACAATCGTGATGTTGTCGCTGCCGCGCTTCTCGGGAGTCCACTTCTGAGCCGCATGGCTCGACGCGGTCGGCAGCAAGGCGGCAGCCAGAATGAAAGCAATTATCCAGGTGATCATATGGCGCGTTTTCATCGTTTCCCCTCGGTGGTTGGTTCCCTTGCGGATGAAACTATCCCTGGACGCGCGGCGAGGCAACGGCAGAGCAGCGGGTTCCCCGCGGCTACAGTCCGACAATCGGGCCCTCCGCGCCCCGATGGATGACACAGGCTTCAGCTACTTCGACTGGTACGGCAACGTGGTTTGGACATCGGCCGGGCGCTAACCAGCCAGCAATAACCTCAACCCCACCTAGCTGTCACTACTCGTAACGGTTGCGGCCCGACCCACCATTGAATGTACCGACAGGCGCATGTGTTGTGAGTGAAATTATCTTCTTCGGCGGATATCGACGACCATCATGGTTGACTGTCCACTTTTGTGCACGATTGGTCTCCCAATTACTGGACTCAGCAGAACCGCGTAAATTCTGATCGAACTTCGCCATTGCAACTAAGAGGGCTTCGCGGTCTACATCAGGCAGCATGTTGAGCTCCTACCTCGTGTTTCGACCCGTTTACTTGCAGCACACAAAGTCTTTTCCAAGCAACTGGCGGGTAAAGTCTTCATCTCTCTCACGAATCTGTCCAGGCGAACCCCGACCGTTACCCGCGAAATTCCGCCACCATCGGCGTAGAGTTTCGGCACTAAAGCGATCTCTAAACCAAGGGTGCCGATGATGAGTGAAACGACTCGGTTGCACAAGTTGGAGCAGTCCCAGTCTTCCCCCAACATGCTAACAATTCGCACCTTCACGTTATTGGTTGTTTTCGCGATGTGCTCATGCAACGGCGAGGCGTCTCGAACTTCAGACACTAGGGAAGCGTCCGCCCAACTCGCAGCCCTTGCCGAGGATGTCTGGAACCGGGCCATCGCACGGGACCCAATGCTGCGCGTGCGGGAGGGCATGCGAGTGACTGAGATTCCCAGGCTCGACTACGCGCGTAGTGAAGAGGATGCGGCTTATGCGCAGTCGGTTATCGATAGGCTCAGTGGCATCGATCTTTCGGCGCTGCCTCACGGTGAGTTTTTGACCGCAGAGACCCTTAGATGGGAATCTGAGATGAAGATTGAGAGATTGCAATACTACTGGCTCAACAGCTTCATGACGCCATACGTGAACCCATTGCCTCAGATGTCTCTCATCTTCGAAGCACAATCCATCGAGGACCTTCAGGGCCTCGATGACTACCTAATGCTCGTCGAACAAGTCGTGGAATTTGTTCGCTCAATGCATGAGACCGCCTACGAGCAGGCCGCGCGTGGATACGTTGTTTCGCTCACCAACCTTCCGGCGGTAGTCGGGCTCACGCGGTCAATGATCCAGGAGCCGGAAGGACATTGGCTTGCCCCTCACAACGAGGAACTGGGCTCGTTCGCAACAGAAGACGTGGAGGCGTTCGCCCTTCAGTTTGGCGACCTCGTCAGTCTGATCAACAGCACCCTCGAGTCATTTGTCGAGTACCTGGACGGCGAGTATCGCAACCAGGCGCCCGAGGGCGTTGGCGTCAAGCAATATCCCAATGGCGACGCGTATTATCGTTACCTCACCCGCTTGCATACGACAATGGACATAACCCCTGAAGAGGTGCAACAGATAGGGTTTGAAATGGTCCAAGACATGCAGGCTGAGATGGCCACGATCCAGGCGGAGATCGGTTTCGAGGGCACCGCCGGGGAATTCAACGGGTACCTTCGTAGCGAGTCACGCTTCTTCCCAACAGGTCCGGATGAGGTTGCAGAACGATTGCAGATGGCCGCTGACGCATTTTTCGACAAGGCCGATGAATACTTCATCGAAGTCCCCCAAGCTCCCTTCGGTGTTCGTCGGCTTGATCCTACGCTTGAGGGTTCGCAGACCTACGGTTACTACTCAATACCGACAGCAGCCGAGAACATGGGTTACTACAACTACAACGGCTCAAACCTGAACGAGCGTTCATGGCTCAACCTTCAAGGGGTCGCATTCCATGAGCTGTTTCCTGGCCATCACTTTCACATTGCCCGTCAATTTGAGAACGATTCACTGCCACAAATCCGCCGCAACAATTTGCACACGGCGTTCACTGAAGGATGGGGATCGTACTCGTCGTACCTCGGTCTTGAGGCCGGAATGTATGAAAATCCATATAGTCGCTATGGCATGTATATCCTGGAGATATTCCTAGCGACTCGACTGGTCGTTGATCCTGGAATGAACTACTTCGACTGGACGCTCCAGCAAGCGCGCGACTTCATGCGTGAATCTACGCTTGAGTCGGAAACTCAGATCGCCACGGAATCGGTACGCTACTCTACCGACATGCCGGGCCAAGCCCTTGGCTACCAGATGGGCAAGCGTATGTTTCTCGAACTGCGCGAAAGAGCAGAGCGGGAACTCGGCGAGAACTTCGACATTCGCCGTTTCCATGAAGCTGTCATAAGTCCGGGTTCGATGCCGATGGGCGTTCTTGAGCAGCACATCGACTGGTTTATCGACGAGGAGGGACGCTGACCAGCGGCTAGCAATAACCTCAACCCCATTTAGCTGTCACTACTCGTAGCGGTTGCGGTCCGCGCTGGCTTGCCTACTGCTGCCCCGGCCTGCGCAGTGTCACCGATCCTCCTACGCCGAATCCCTGGTGCGCCGCAGCGTCAAGGTGCCGTCTTCGATGCTGAACGTCACGGTTGCGGCGTTCGTGCGGTCTTGTGCTGAGAAGGCCGCCATGTAGCTCGGGTTCTTGGCCATGAAGGCCTCAATGCTGATCTCATCACCGTCCACCGAGTAACGACCCGAGTTGGCGACGAAATTATCGAACGCAACCACTTTCTCAGCGTCGGTCGGTGTTCCCAATTGTCCCTCGCCCGAAAACTGGGGCCGGGGCTCGTTCCCAGTCACGTACATGATGCTGTAGTGGCCGGACTCCGTGAACATGTACAGACCGCGCTGTGGCGACGAGTTGACCTCGCCATCGGGCGACGTCCGGCTGGTGACGAGCCACGCGCCTGCCAGTTCGGTGCTTCCTTGGGGGGCCTGGGCGGTGTACCAACTACTGCTGATAGCCAGAACGAGGACGAGTATTGCGGGGCCAACGGCACCCTCCGCTCCTGGATAGACGACACCGGGTACTTCCGATTTAAGAGCCTTACTAGCTCGCAATCCTTGAGAAATCAACTTTTAAGCTATCAGCCCGAAAATCAATAGACACAACCGCCAGGTGAATCATTCCGTCGGAAATGTCATCCATGCAATAGATTTTCATTTGATGCCCTGTACGCTTCCATACACCATGGAGTGCCGCCGTGTTACTAGCTCCATCGTCATCAATGGCGCTAGCGTTCCCAACCATTCCACCTTGGCCTGGTGTTTTGGGGTTCATACTTAAGTTGTAATTCACGAAAACTAAACCATAAATCGAAACGTTTAATTTCCCAGTTATAGTTCCACCTGCATCGTCGAGAATGACGGAGGTAACTTTTCCCTCAGCCGATAAAACCTCGTCTTCCAATATTATTAAATCATTTAAAGCCATATCTGGTTCCTCTCCTGGCAGAGAATTAGTCGTCCCTCGGCAGCATTATAGGCTGACCTTAGAATAATAGCCTCGGCTATCCCCAGTGAGTTGTCACTACTCGTAGCGGTTGCGGCCCGACTACTATGAGCTTTAGAACGCCTGACAACGCCGAGGGCAACATGATCTGGAGCGCGGTCGGGCGCTAACCAGCGTCAGGCATCGCCTGGTCGACGGTACCCGTGAAACTCCGCCGTTACTGGCGTAAAATTTCGGCGATGAGTTATCTACTGTCGTTTGAAAAACTCAGCAAGAACCCAAAACCAACGCAGGCAGTCATTATTCTTGTAGCAGCAGCTGTAGTCGTCTCCCTGTATTTACTAATGTCTCCGTATCAACGCTGCGTCAGAGAGGCTCGTGCGGCAGGAGCGCTGTTGGAGGAGTTGGAGGAGCAGACGGGGTTGCTCTTTGAAACTTTAACCAGCGGCCCATTCTTTGAATCTCAACAAAAACAGCGTTGCACGACGGAAACTTCTTGGTAGGTCGGCTACCCCCACCTAGCAGCCACTAAACGGAGCGGTTGCGGTCCGCACTGGCTTGCCCTACTGCTGCCTCGGCCTGCGTAGTGTCACCGAACCTCCTACGCCCCATCCGCCGAATCCGCTGGTGCGCCGCAGCGTCAAGATGCCGTCTTCGATGCTGAACGTCATGGTTGCGGCGTTCGTGCGGTCTTGTGCTGAGAAGGCCGCCATGTAGTTCGGGTTCTTGGCCATGAAGGCCTCAATGCTGATCTCATCACCGTCCACCGAGTAACGACCCGAGTTGGCGACGAAATTATCGAACGCAACCACTTTCTCGGCGTCGGTCGGTGTTCCCAATTGTCCCTCGCCCGAAAGCTGGGGCCGGGGCTCGTTCCCAGTCACGTACATGATGCTGTAGTGGCCAGACTCCGTGAACACGTACAGACCGCGCTGTGGCGACGAGTTGACCTCGCCATCGGGCGACGTCCGGCTGGTGACGAGCCACGCGCCTGCTAGTTCGGAGCTTCCTTGGGCCTGGGCGGTGTACCAGCTACCGCTGATAGCCAGAACGAGGACGAGTATTGCAGTGACGACGGATGTTCTTCGCATGGTTTTACTCCTTAAGAGAGGTAGTGAGTAGCCTGCCGAGCACCCTGGCGCACTCAGATTGATTTCGCGGGCGCCGGCGCATCAGGAAAGAAGCGGCCGAGGAACTTCTTCTTTGAGATCAGGCCCAGCGCCTTGGTCCGGTTTGCATCCAGCCATGGCCACGTGAGTGAGTCTGGCAGCGCGAGCTCGAAGTTGCTGTCGATGTCCTCTCGGATGATGCCGAGCCCCTCGTCGGCATCAACGACGAGGCACCCATAGCGGGTGTTCGTGGCCCGAAAACGCACCACGCTTTTCCACACGTCGCCATTCCAGGCCCGCTGAGTCCGAGGCACCCGCTGTCTGGCTTCATCGGTGGGGTTACAGTCGTGCAACATGACCGTGCCGCCGGGATTGAGACAGGCCAGGGCGCCGGCGATGTCCTTGTCGACCTGCGTCGATTCGTGGAGGCCATCGATGAATACGAGGTCGTAAGCGCGTCGTTCGGTCCTCGCGATCGTCTCGAAGAAGACATTCGACGTCATCTTGTAGGTGGGGTCCGCGTGAGCATACTGCTCTTGGGCGGGGTCGACCGACGTCTTGTCGGCGAACGTGATGCGGCGAAAGTTCTTGCCTGTACTGAGTCCGATCTCAAGGTAGCTGGTGTAGCCGTGGGTGTGGACGAATCGATTGATGACATCCCAGCGCTTCATCGCTACAGCTTTCTCACACCGTCCAGTGTGCTGTGTTCTCAAGCCAAGACAGACACCAATAACACAAGGATCAACGATTGAACGATCCAGCCGATCACGCAAACCCCTACAGCTCGCGATGTGCTCTCATAATCAAGAGCTTGTCTGACCGCGATCACCATCGCCACTAGCATCCAAATCGAGGCAACTAGAAAAAGCGGCCCTGCAAGCCCCGGAATGATACCGAATACTCGAATCAAGCCGGGGGAGCTCGAGAATCCAATAGTGCGCAGTAATTCGCCAAGATCTGCTTCGGTCTGTGGCTCTGGAAGGAATTTCGTGCCAATAAAGTAAGTAAGATAGGCCCAGAGATACCACCCAATAAGGGCTGCGAGCGTCCCTACCAAAATCCCGCCACGCCCTCCAATCGCAACGCTTCCTACTCCAGCGGCCATGCTGGACAGAACAACAACCCCCATGGCCTGACCCATTGCCCCCGTGTCAGCCTCAACCTCTTCATACAACTGAGCATCTAGTTTGACAGCGCGAATAATACGATCCCAAAAAGTAGTCATTGGCTCACCGCTTTCCGTGGTTCATTTCGACTACGCAGTTTCAAGCTGTACATCCCTGAGGTCGTTTTCAAGCCAGCCGAGGTCGCAGCGTTCCAAAATGGGTAGGCAAAAGTCAAAAAAAGTCATTTGTATGGTCAGTTTTATGGTCAGTTGGCCTAAAAACGATGTTTTTACCAAACCGCCATTCCGCTGTAACCCAATCATAGCTTAAAGTGCCCGGGGCGAGACTCGAACTCGCACGTCCTAAGACAGGGGATTTTAAGACCTCTGCTACCCCATTTATACCTATTTGCGCCGATCCAGCAACCATAGGCGTTTGCGCCGAAACCGTTACCAGTGTTGACCTCGAGAAAAACTCGATATCTCCCGAATACGGTTTGAGAGGTGCGAGAGATGCGTGAGTGCATGGGCAGTTACATGGGCAGTTTGAAGACCGGAAAAAGAGCGCCGCAGAGCCGCTCGACCTAGACCCACATCGGACGTCGTCCGGCAGGGAGTGTCTACGGGTGTTGCTACGGAATAGAAGCGCCTACTTACGTCTGCTGCCCGGGCCTCGCGGAGGTCGCCCTATACCGCGTGGATGTCTGGGCAATTCTGGATGCAATGGCCAGTCGTCGTTGCGCTCCGTTCGCTTGGTCCACCAGCGATAAATAAAGGGCCCGGCCAGGCACATGAAACCAATGAAATAAAGGATGTCTAAAAGGATGTTCATGGTGGGCACCTTACTGGAAAGTTACGGGTGTTGTTACGGAATAGAAGCGCCTACTTACGTCTGCTGCCCGGGCCTTGCGTTCACAAATCGCGTCCGGGCCACCAGCGATAAAAGAGGGGACCGAAAATGCACATGAAACCAATGAAAAAAAAGATGTTTAGTAGGATGTCCATGGTGGGCACCTTACTGGAAAGTTCATATTTTGTCTCGCCTACCCCATCACCTGATCGACGGTTTCCCGCGAACTCAGAGACCATCCGCGTAGAGTTTCGGCATCCAAAGTGATCTCTGAACCAAGGGTGCCGATGATGAGTGAAACGGCCGTAGTGGATGCCAGACTCGACAAGTTGGAGCAAGACAACAGGCGGTTGAAGCTAACGGTGGGAGCGTTGCTTCTGGCGCTGGCAGCGGTGCCTCTGATCGGGGCCGTGATGCCTCAGCAGATACCGGATGTGATCCAGGCGCAACAGTTTGAAGTGATCTACAGGGACGGCACCCGGCGCGTCATGATTAACGGCAAAGGGTTTATTTTGATGGTCCAGAATGACACCACCGTCGCTGCAATAGCCGCCAGTGGCATCGCTCAATACGACGGAAACGGTAACAGGCGCAACGTGATGGCCGACGACGTGAACTGGAGGACGCCCGAGCGCTAACCAGCATCAGAGGCACCTGGTCGACGGCTACCCGGGAAACTCCGCCACCACCGGCGGTAGAGAGAACTCCGACCGAGAGCGCTATTGCTTCATATACACCGTGCGCGTGGGGAACGGGATCTCGATCCCACTTTCATTGAGGGTATTGTAGACCAACTCCGTCATTTCCAACTGTTTGGCAAACTGCTTTCCATAATCATCCACCCATACCCGGGCACACATGTCCAGGGCGAAATCGCTCATATTCAAGAAGAGCACCTGGGGCGCAGGTTCCTCCGAAATGTCGTCCAGCTTGCTGATCGCATCCAAGACAACCTGTTTGACCCGGGCCACGTCACTGCCGTAGGCCACTCCGAAAGTCACGGTGACGCGGATAGTCGCATCAGGTTTAGTAAAGTTCTTGACCCGTGTATTGGCTAGTTGGGAATTGGGAAGGAAGATTACTTCGTTGTCGTAGGTCTGCATCTTGGTGCTGCGAAGGCCAATGTCCAGCACGACCCCCACTTCCCCACTGTCGAGCATGACTTTATCACCGACAATCAGAGAGCGATCAAAAATCATCTGAATGCCGCCGAAAACGTTGGCCAAGGTGCTGTTCAAGGCCAAGCCAATGGCTAGACCGCCAATACCGAGAGCGCCCAGAATGGGAGCGATCTGAACTTGCCATTTGCTCAGAATTACCAAGACACCAAGAGTAACAATGCTTGTCTTTACGGCCTTACGCAAGAGACGCAGCAGACTATCGTCCAGACTAGAGTCAGTTCGTTTCACCCGGATTTTTTGCGCCCACTCGGACAGGTCCTCGACCAGGCTGATCGCACCGCGCATCAGCAGCACCGCAAGGAAAGAGAACAGCATCCGCTGGGGAATGGAGGTCGGCAGAGCAAGAGGCGTGAGGGCCAGCATCAGACCGATGACCGGGACCGAATAGGTCACGGCACTCTTGAGCGCCCGAATCACGATGTCATCTACCTCGGTCTTGGTCTTTTGAACCAACGCGAGCAAGATAAATCGTAAGCTCAAGCGCATGATGACAGTCAGCGCCAGTGCAAGGATAAAGATCCCCAAGGACTGAAACCAAGGGGTTTCAAAATAGGGACTCAACTCTCTCATCTTGGCAAGAGCGTCCATGGCAATCCTCCTCTAGATGGACGTATCACAGTGGGAATTTTACGTGGTGCCTACAACAACACTTGGTCGGAAAATGTCGAACCAGAAATCTATAGGGCTATCATCGTTGCAGAAGCTGACTGAACCTCTAGCGTTCCGGGAACTTAAGGATGTGCGGTGAACGATTCGGCGAGCGCGAGCTAACCAGCGTCAGAGACTCCTAGCCGAGGTCGCAGCGTTCCAAAATGGGTAGGCAAAAGTCAAAAAAACTCATTTACAAGGTGAGTTTTAAGGTGAGTCAGCCTGAAACGACCCTTTTGACGAAACCGCCATTCCTCTGTAACCCAGTTATAGCTTAAAGTGCCCCGGGCGAGACTCGAACTCGCACGTCCTAAGACAGGGGATTTTAAGACCTTTGCTACCCCATTTATACCTATTTCCGCCGATCCATCAACCGTAGGCGTTTGCGCCGAAACCGTTGCCAGTGTTGACCTCGCGAAAAACTCGATATCTCCCGAATACTGTTTGAGAGATGCCAGAGATGCGTGAGCGTATGGTCAGTTGTATGGTCAGGTAGACGGTCGAAAAAAGAGCGCCGCAGAGCCGCTCGACCTAGACCCGCATCGGACGTCGTTCGGCTAGGGGTGTCTACAAGTGTTGTTACTCTGACGGAGGGAGGAGACTCATGAACCGTGAACAACGATACTGGCATGCTCGCGCTTTGCAATCTTGGTATAAAAAGTTGGTTCTGCAGTTAGTTGCCGGGTTTGTGCTGGCGTTGGTTATAGCTTGGTTTCTCGGTTATGAAATTAACCCGTTTTAGGCAATAGCCATTCCCTACCCCCACCTAGCCGTCACCATTCGTAGCGGTTGCGGTCCAACCAACGGCTATCCGTGAAACTCCGCCGTTACCGGCGGACCGTTTCCGTCCTTTCGTTCACGAGACGGCAAACACTCGCGCAGGCCCACCTGATCCTCCCTGGTGCTTGGGCGCACCGACAATCAGCGTTGCGCCTGCGGGCGGCACATCGTCTAGGTTCGCCA
>Ga0310121_10003811_pt1 | contig 13611 bp, 15 predicted proteins | sample CB27_Tmax_986_MG_FD_203504 | JGI IMG/M metagenome (GOLD analysis project Ga0310121, IMG submission 203504) | Marine microbial communities from Western Arctic Ocean, Canada - CB27_Tmax_986 | ecosystem: Environmental > Aquatic > Marine > Oceanic | place: Canada: Western Arctic Ocean | collected... | reverse complement strand
ATAGTCCTGGGCATTGTTGTCCAAGACAACGTCCCAAGTCCTCCCCTCCAGGGCAGTGTGGTCATCATTTCGATCACCGATTAGGTGCTCGACACCCGCTGGGATTTCAGTGTCGCTACGACCTCGAGTAAAGATACTGACCTCATGTCCTCGCTCTAGGGCATAGCGAACCGTGTGCGGGCCAATAAATCCCGTCCCTCCAAGAATCAGTAGGCGCTTGGGATTGAGGCTGTCGCTGCTCGCATCCGGGGTGCACGCTGACGTGCCTCCGAGTGCAAGACCGGCACCTACTAAGCCAGTGGTCTTAAGGAATTCCATGCGGGTCAGGGTCATAGCTGTTTCTCCATCATGTTTCTGTCTTCTTGATGACTGAGTGCTTCACATTCGTAGCTATAAGATCCGGAGGTCAAGGACCCTTGTAGAGTTATTCTCTGCTCATATACCTCAGCGAACCTCTACATAACGCGCGAGTCGAGTCACTTCCTCATCATCAACGTACTTGCCGATCTCTCGACTAAACTGCGCCATCGCTACGTAAGGCCGATACTCTTCGAATTCGTGCTGCATACGCGGGCCAACGCCCGGAATGCTGAGAATCTCTGCTTGCGAGGCACTGTTAAGGTCGATGCGCACATAGACGTACTGAGCCAAACGGGCTAACTCATCATCATCCACATACTTGCCGATTTCTCTGTGGAATTGCGGGAGAGCGATATAGGGGCGGTACTCCTCAAATTCGTGGAGCATGCGATTCCCGACACCGGGAATCAAAAGGATCTCCTCGTTCCTTACATCATTGAGATCGATTGGGATCCACAAGGCCCCGTAGACCTGGTCGTAAGCACTCTCTGAAACATGCTCCTCGACGACCTCATGAAACGCAAGCATTGAGAGGAACGGCCGGCCGGCTAAGATTTCCTCGACGGCAGCGCTGTTGAGCCCTGGTAGCGTATCCAACTCATCAGCACTCACCAGATTCGGGTTGATTAGGCCGAGGTTCTCCCCGACCTGAGCTACGGAAGGCGCCACCAGAAGCAAGAGCCCCACAAAGGACAATACCAGAATTCGGTATGCCAACACCATCATTATCCCTCCAGTAATTGATTTTCATATTCTTCCCGTTCGAAATCTGTGCGAGTTCTTATTAGCACCGGGTGTCGAAAGCAGGCTAGCAATCCCAGTAGCCCGAGTTGAACCATCTCACCCGGGGCCAGTGCGGGGATCGCCCCCATAAGTGTCTCAAGGATTAACTCGGCATTGGCCATCGTGGGCTGAAGTTCTAGTTCGAACTCGACATTTGCCTTCAAGTGCAGGTAAAGACCTGCGACACCGGACAACAGATAAGCCATCATAAGAAGTTGGAGTGACCTTACAGTTGTCCTCGATGGCCGCAGGGCCACAGTTGTACCCAATACGAAGCCCACCCCTAAGAGCGCTAACGGAGCCCATTGCCATGGATCTTCAAAATGCTCTAAGAAAATAAGCTCGGCACAGGTGCCCAGGGTTGCAAATAGCAACAAATAGAAAGCAAGTCGGCGCCAGATTTCAATCATTACTAAACTTCTATGATAATGAGTCTCATTACTATCCCTGGAAAACAATCCCGTGGGATTGTTACATCAACAGGCATAAGAGCAGCCATATACAGTGAGTGGCTGTGGGAGGTGCAGGCACGAACAGGCCTACAGAGGTCGAGATACCGCGGTGAGGCTAGTTCCTGTCTCCGAAGCTGGATGGACAGGGTGGGTAGGCGGCTAATACGCCATCCTCTAACTAGTCACCGCACTTTTCTCCCATATTGAAAGTGCCTTTCTGCCTATAGCGCCCGTCTTCGTAGAACCACTCATACGCGCCGTGAGGCAGACCATCTCGTAGTGTCGCTCGAAGCTGAATTTTTGCTTCCGTACCCTCAAATAACCTGTAGACGGGTCCGTTGTAGGGATTCAAGGAACTTGATTCCACAAATAACCCACCTGACTGAATCATCTCATCTAGATTCCGTCCCTCTAATTCCTGAGCCATCCCATCTGTGGGCTGGCAAAGCAGAACGGCAACTAGAGGTAATGCGACTGAGAATCTCATCAGATAGTTTCTGCCTTGTAGGAGTTCAACTGCCACCGGTTTGAGGATACAAGAACCTGAACGTACCGCTATCTGTACCGGAAAAAGGCGAGGCCATCCTGATGTCATCCCAAGCGTCGAGTTTTTCCCTGAAACGCATGAAGTAAGCAACGAAATCTCCGCCATATTGAAACGTGTACATAATGTCCGAGAAAGCACCGGTATGGGGGAGCCCGAACGCATGGCCTAACTCATGAACACACGTCAGATAAACGACGGTATCCCTGAATAACGGATCCAGCCTCGCCCTCTGTGCAATGTCGAGTCCGAGGCTTTCAGTATCCGGATGTACAAACACGTCAGCAGCCAGCCGCCCTTCGACCATCCTTGCCCTCATTTCACCGTACATACCCTCTCCCGCGGCTACCCAATAGACACGAATTATCGCCGACTCTTCCGGACCAGGCACCATTTTCAAAGAAGGATTGGTTTGCCGAGCCCACGCCTCGAGTGCCCATTCGGCCAAAACCCGATCTGCTTCCTTGAATCCGGACTCTTTTGAGCCTTCGGAAATGAAGTAGGTCAGGGGCTCCGAAACATCCAGCTTCCAGACCCCTTGCTGGGAACTCACCGTGACGGGAGCGATAAGGGTTACGCCTGCAAACATCAGGGCGAGGTAAGAGAGCTTCACTTCAGACCTAGAGTACGGGATGGCGCTCATGGAAGCCTGTAGCCTCCTGATATGCCTTGGCGAACGCAAGCAGGGTATCCTCACCATAAATGGACCCCATGAATGCGATGCCTGTAGGAGTGACCCGCTCCGTAAACCCATTAGGCACCGCCACGACTGGGTGACCTGTCATACTGGTAAGCGGATTGATCGACCTCCAAGGGGCCACTAGGACATCGATTCCGTCCAGTGCCTGTGCCAGCTCTTCCATGAGCAGCATGCGAATGCGGTTGGCTTGCAGGTATTCAACCGCAGGCACGAGTTGTGACACGCGCAACTCTCCACGGTGGTTTTGTCTCCGAAGCCCTTGGTCTTGGCCGGATCGTGCGAATTCGGCGAACCCCGCTGCTCGCTCAACATACTCGATGAAATAGGTCAGGTCGTTACGTGGGATCTCCACGTCCTCAAGTGAGAATCCCATACCCCGCAGTGTGCTGAGCGTAGCCGCGGCATTGGCCCTGTCCTCTTCACTCCGCCGTGATTGTTCTTCCTCGAAGGCAGATGCAAAATAGCCTATACGTAGTGCGCTCAGATCCACCTCTCCATCCCAATTGAACGGCACACCACGTGGCACTGACATGTCCTTCCCGTCTGGGCCTGCGATCGCGTGCAGCACGACTGCACAGCCCTCAGCTGTTCGACACATCGGCCCGATCTTATCCAGACTGTAGCCAGCTGCCATCACACCGTAGCGGCTCACACGCCCGAAGGTGGGACGGAGCCCAACTACACCGCAGCGCACCGCGGGAGAGAGGATTGATCCGCCAGTATCGGTGCCGATAGCAAAGCCCACTAGCCCCGCGGCAGTCGCGGCTCCTGGTCCTGCAGAAGAGCCGCTCGAGCCCTGCTCAGGGTCCCAGGGGTTGTTCGTGCGTCCACCGAACCAGTTGTCCCCAAAAGCGAGTTCACCTGTAGTAAGCTTAGCCACCAGAATTGCGCCCGCTTCATCCAAACGTTCAACCACGGTGGCATCCACATCGAATGATTGATTCTCAAAGGGTGCCGCTCCCCAGGTAGTAGGGTATCCACGCGCTGAAATAATGTCTTTCGCACCCCACGGAATCCCGTGCAACGGACCACGGTAACCGCCTGCGGCAATTTCTGTGTCCGCCTGTTCAGCCAGGGTCCGAGCACGACTCTCGGTGAGAGTTACCACACAGTTCAGTGTCGGGTTATAACGCTTCAATCGACTGATATACATCTCTGTCAACTCGCTGGGTCGCACCTGGCGGGACTCAATCAACTGTGCAAGATCCGTCACCGACCAGAAAGCTGCATCTTCCAGGTCGGTCGGCCGAGTCACAGGCGACCGCACTCCCAAGCGCAAAGATCCCTCGACATGCTCGAACTCCATACCGGAGACCAATGGAATGAAGTGCAGTGGCGGCATGACGGCGTTTTCGAGGGGTATCGCCCGAATTTCCTCGAAGCGCTCAAGGCTCTGATTTACCCCGTCGACGATCATCTCGAGTTCTTCGTCGCTAAAATCGAGGCCGGCCACCTGTGCCGCCGTCCTCGTCATCGCCAGAGTGACCTCCTGCTCTTCGGCTTCCTGAATACATCCCCACAAGAGACCGGGCATGAGTGTGGAAGAGAGTCCGACCCCAGAGAAATATGAGAGAAAGCTGCGCCGCGATTGAGCGCCATCTTTGGCTACAGGGGTTTGCTCCATACCCTAAGTCTGCTTGGGAGCCCTGTAGATCCGCAACTTAGCCGGTAGGACACGGTGGGTAACTGATCATCTCACTTTCTTCTAGCCACTCACCACACCGGTCTCCGTCCCTGAACTCTCCCTTACTGATCAACTGACCGGTCTCATCATGGTAAAGCTCATAAGGACCATGCCACTTCCCATTTCTCAAGGTCGCCCAAAGCCCAACCATACTTGGGTTGCGCATGATAAAGACTGGACCGGTGTATGGTTGAAATGTTTCCGGTGTCAGATATATGTCACCCTTCTGAACGAGCTCGTTGAGCTCCATCGGTTCCTGAGCCTCTAGGGTCAGTCGACCAACTGCCATAAAAGCGAGAACGAATAGTAGAGTTCTCTTCATTTCTTAATTCTGTAGTCAAAGGAGTCCTGGCTGGTTAACCGGCCAGGACCCCTTCGACAGTTAGTGACCTATCGTGTGACACTAAAGCCTAGGCCGCGTCGGACAGTTTGTCGTACATGAATGCGGTGGCCGACCATATAACAAGGATTGTGCCAACACTGACCAAAGCTGGGGTCAGCTCTCGACGCCCAACCATCACATAGTTGAAATCAACGAGTAGAATCTGTGATAGACCAATCACCCACGCCGTATGCATGGCTTGTCCAGACTTTTGGACAGCCCAATCGAAGAACAGAATCGCCACAATCCAGAACAAAGCCGTACTGGCAAACATGTTGGGCACGAGGCCCTCAGCGAGCGCCTCCCCTGCCTCGGCCATGGCAGGGTTAAAGAACTGTGTTGTTGCAAAATAAGAGATGACAGCTCCAGTAAGTCCTGCACCTATAATCGGCTTAAGTCTATCGCCCATCGTTGAATCTCCCTTGGGCAGCGGATCTGAGATCAACTGCTCTCTTGTGGAAAGAACGAATTACTAGGCTAATTCTGCCTTTGCACTCCTGGAATCCGCAACCTAAGCGGGTGTGCCAGGCTAGATGCGAACAGCCCTCTTAAGAGGATTATTGGGCCTTGCTTTCTACTGGGGTTAACCGATCTCTATGAGGCTAACCTAACGAGCCAGGTCAATACCTCTCGTTCGATATACTCGGCGACACCCGGTACGAATAGAACGATGAGTACGACGGAGAGCATTATTGCACCGATAATCCACTGGTACCTTTTCATCTGAGGCTTCCGGTAACATCTGAGGCTGGTGGGGCCAACTCGAAAAGCCACGTTGTCCCTGCCTCTATCGTAGCAGGTGTCAGTCCAGACCTATACTTGCGGCTGAATTCTGCAGTTACACCCTCAACTTCCCTGCCAGTCATTATGCGCACGAGATTGCGCTGATACCTCTTGCCATCAATACGAACGATAGCCCGACCATCTCGTTCCGCTTCCGCCGGCCACCTCTTCCATAGACGTCCGATAGTGCTGCCCATGTATCCAGACACGACATAGATCTTCCCTTCATGTTCGGCTACCCAGATCAAGCGGGACCGGGGGGGATCGAGGAGCTGAAGTTCGATGGTTCCTATATTGCGTACGAAAGTCCAATCCGGCTCTAGACCTGTTACCAACTCACCAGCTACAAGCCGCCCACCGGCGAAAACTGCAGATGGTCCGTCGGAATTAGGTGCCGATACCGACAGAGCAGCAATTGCAACGACCGGAACCAGGACAAGTACTCCAATCACCATCAATAACTTACGAGCGATTTCCATAGTTCACACACCCCCCGTGACCTGTGCATCTTTAGACAGAACGGCTATGGAATAACTAGACCTGAGCCTTGGGCTAGACCATGAATTTCGCAATGGTTCGCACCCTCTGGGTTGGTGAAGTCGAAGTTGATGAACGCCAAGCACTTCAGTTCTAGTTCAGCCTCTTCTAGATATTTCATCATAGCGTTGTGATCGGGGCCATCATTCGTTAAGTGCTCGTGAATACCGTCGCTTGAGTAGATCTGTTCTTTTGGTGTGCCCGAAAGATCTTGGACTGTCTTGATGTTATTGAGACGTAAGATTGCCGTGAGTGTCTGCCAGAGTGTCAGACTCGTTTTATCAAGATCACACATAATGGCGTCACGAATCGGCATAATATAGGAAGCAACTCGAGCATATTCCCGTTCGTTGTGGTCTGTGATTGACTCAGTTGACTGCCCTAGAGTCCAGCCCTCCTGGATCGGTCGGCCCTGCGGTGGTTGAACCTCTCCAGATTCGGAAAGAACCACGTTCTGGCCAACGGTCACGATGCTAGGATCAACCCGATGGCCACAGTCCGCTGTTTCTAAATCCGTCGGTGAGGTCGAGGCACAAGCTACTGTGCCGAGAAGCCCTATCAAGAAAGCTGAAGCACGCGGAAATCTAGACAAAAGGTATTGGTTAGTTCCCGTTCAATAGGCCAGATGGTTCGCGCTCCGTCCCAACGGCCTGGAGTAGCTCCTTAGGCACCATCGCGTGAACGCCTACGTTTTGGTCCACCAACTCAGTAATCCTAAGATCTACTGCCATCGAGATCACCGAGTAAGCTTCACCGGAAGACAAGTCCGTCCGCTCCATAAGAAACTCCACAGTCTCCCGAATAGCGATCTCTGTAGCTTTTTCCAGATCCGGGTCAAACCCCATCAGTATGTGATGCGTCGGGGTTTCGGCACGTGGTCAGTCGAGCGTCCAGTCTTGATGGACCAAGAACTGTAGGCGTCCTTCAAGAGACGTCTCGAGGCCCGTTTGGTTTACCTCACCATCACCCTGTGCTGCATGGCCGTCACCAACCTCGAACAGAGCGCCCTCTGCCCATACGGGGATATAGAGTGTCATCCCTGCCACGAGTTCCTTCAAATCCATGTTGCCCGCATGACGGCCGGGAGGCACGCTGCTCACTCGGCCTGAGTCAGGCGGCGGTGCCACGCCCATGCTACCAAAAAAAGGTTTTAGTGGAACCACGATCCCAGGAGCGATCTCTGCCTGGTCATTCTCGGTGTCGATCCGGATCAGGCGTGAGCGGCGGTCGGCATCACACAGATCCCGCACGAAGCCGCTGCAGCCGTTGTATCCGTAGTCTATAGAGTACCCTACGGACAGAATCCGGACCTCCAAGACATCTCCCGGCCGGGCACCGTCAACATGAATTGGCCCTGTGAGGATATGGCCGCCCGGTCCTCGATCAGTCACCTCATCATAGATCGCCGAGAGCTCGGGCTGGACCTCAGCTGCTGGGAGCCCCATCAGCTGAAGCCGCGTGGGGCTGCTCGTAAGCATGGTCGTGACTTCGACCACGTCCCCCGACTGGATCCGGAGCACACCGGGCTTGGTCGGATCATAGTGACCAAACGCAACAGTGGCGGGCCCGGCGACGAGTTCATGGGCCATCGGTAACTCTGCATCAACACACCCGAGAGTGATCAGAGCGAGAGGAAGCGACAGGGCTTTGTTCATCAGATAATCCTCAGTGTCTAAGGCCGTTTTCAAGCAAAGTTCCTTCAGGGTTCAGGGGTCCCACCTGAGTGGTGACTGGCATACCAATAGTCTTGATGATATGCACCAGGAACTTAGCTGATTCTGTATCACTGGCATTCTGAGAAACCACATGGATATCATCAGGGTTTTCATAGAACATTTCGCCTGGTGACAGGGTAACCAGCTCCGCTCCCGCAACCCGCATGTTTACTCGACCTTCCAGTACATAGACGAAAACGTGGGCATTATGACGATGGGGTGAGGATTCCTGTCCGGGAACAAGGGTTATTTCAGACACCAAGATCTCTTGGTTTTCTGGTAACTCAGGCAATGGCATGTTTAGTAATTGCCCCTCAACACCATTAAATAGGGTGTTGGTTACTAGTAAGATCAGCAGTGCGCTAGCTTGGAACAGATGTCTCATGGCAATACCTCACCCTCGAGTGATGTTATGAAGCCTATTCATAGAATTCTACTTGGATCAATGACTGGCCTGTTAGCCTGGGGCTGCAGCGACAGCTCCAACTCTTTGGAACCGGAGCCACAGGAGCCTGTGGCAACTTCCACCTGGGACATCATTCAAACCGTAATTTTTGACAAGAACTGTGTTGAATGTCACGTCGCAGGAGCATCCTTCGCTACACAATCAGATCTCGTACTGACGTCGAGCGTCGCTTACAGCCAACTCGTGAACCGCGCACCCAAGAATCCAGTAGCTCTAGCCAACGGACTTGCTCTTGTGGGCACAGAAGGATTGGCGAGCGTCGATAAGAGCTTCTTGTGGGAAAAGATTAACGCTCCGAATCAAGCGCACTATTTCGATGACCACCCGGGCTACGGGGCGCTGATGCCCCTAGGCAAGCCACCACTCACGAACGGTGAGCTAGAATTTGTTCGTGAATGGATCCTGGCCGGTGCACCAGCTGCCGGAAACGTCGTCGACCCAAATATTCTGGATAATATAGAACGCTATGAGCCCCCTGAATTTGAACCACTACCGGTACCAACCAGTGGTGTACAGTTACACCTAGGCCCATGGGATGTAGCGCCAAATTTTGAGAGAGAATTCTTCTATTACGAACCGCTGAACAACGATCAGGCACTCTTCGTCAATCGCGTAGACATGGCGATGCGGTCAGGTAGCCATCATCTGATTTTGTACGACCTCTCCGACGACATTCCAGAAATCTTGGTTCCAGACCCTCAGGTTTTCAGGGACATACGTGATACCAACGGAAATTATATTCCTAGCACCCTTATGATCACGTCACACCTGAACTTCGTGACGGGTACGCAGTGGCCACTCATGACCTATCACTACCCTCAGGGTGTGGCTCTGCGTATCCCTGCGGGCACCGGGTTCGACATAAATGCGCACTATGTAAACCGCTCAAGCCAAATCATCCAAGGTGAGATCTACGCTAACCTACACACCGTAGACTCTTCACAGGTGGAACACGTTGCTGAGCGCCTCTTCATGAACAACCTGGATATCAACCTACCTCCTCAAGCAAGCACTACATTGACCGAGACATTCGTGGTGGATGAAAGAGTTCAGATCTTTCAACTCTTTTCACACGCGCATGAGCATATGACCGAGTTTCGAGTTTTCATCGATGGCGGCCCACGCGATGGCGAACTGGTCTACATCGCTTACGACTGGGAACACCCACCCATCCTGGAACTGAATCCCACGTTAACCCTGGAAGCAGGTCAGGGCTTGAGGCTTCAGGCCACCTACAATAACGATACGAATAGCCCTATAAACTTCGGCTTTCTCAGCTCAGACGAGATGATGATCCTGTTTGGAGCCTACTACGTGGATTAACAGATGAATCCACCGAGCAACACACTACGGTAGCCTCCATCATGGAAAGTAGGGGTTGAGTGGCGGCGATAGACCTCGACTCACACCGGTACCGCCGCCATTCTCTTTCTCGTCATTCTTCATCATCTCGATGGCCCGCTCCTTCTGGATAAAGGTGCGGCCCGACTCCATCCACGCAGGGGTCGGCGCACCCCTTAGGTGGTGGTTGATGAACTGCCGCGTGCGGATCTGGAAGTCCTTCTGGTTCTCGTACTGACGTAGTCCATGACCTTCACCCGGATAGGACAGCAGAGTCACGTCCTTCCCGAACCAGCGCAGCCCGTTGTAGAACTCAACCGAGTGCATCCAGCGTACGGTAGCGTCGTCCTCGCCGTGGAGCAGAAGGAGTGGGGTATTCATGTCGGCCGCATGGTGCACCGCCGACTGATCAACATACAGCTCGAAGTCGCTGTAGAGGTCCGTCCCAAGGCGGCCCTGTCCATATATGTCGTAGTTGTGCGCGTTGTTACCCCCACCCCAAAGCGCGTTGAAGTCGCTCACGAGGTTCGTGGCGGCCGCGCCCGCGACGATCGCGGCAAACCTGTCGGAGTGGGTTGCGATGTAGGTAGAACCCTGCCCGCTGTAGGAGTGGCCATGGAGCGCGACCCGATCTGGGTCGACGTATCCCATCTCGATCACGGCATCGAGTGCGAGCTCGATCGACTCAAGCATATGCTGGTGTGATGGCCCAATCCGGAAATGGATATCGGGCTGCATCACGAGATATCCATCGCTCACATATCCGGCGAAGTTGGGCGAGCCTTGGAACCTGGGTGTCGGATAACTATGCAGGTTCTGTGAATTCTGCTCGTAGTAGTTGATCAGCATCGGCCGACGCTCACTTTCCTGGTAGTCATCGGGGATGGCTAGCGTGCCCTGCTTCCTTATGCCGTCAGATGTGTAGTAGTCGAAGAGGATCCGTCGGCCCCAGTTGTACTCGGCCTGGTGGTGGTTCGCATCGGTAATCTGCACCCGCGACTCATGGCCGAGGTCCGACAGCCAGAAATCCGGGAAGGTCTCGAAGTCCTGCCGTGCGAAGATTGCGACGTCGGCGTCCTCGGCCTTTATCAGATTTCCGTACCGCGCATCATCGAACACGAGCTCTTCGAGGTCTCCACCGTCTAGCCGGTAGAATCCGGCTTTCTTCGTCCATTCGCCGTACGCTGACAGGTACAAGGGCTTCGAAAGGTCGAACTCATCTTCGTCAGGATCCGTGTCGATCACGCGGAAGCGGATCTCGTTCTCCCGGCCAAAGCCCTGAGTGAGGTTCTCCGTTGCATCACCGTCCAGTGAGACACGATATAGGTCGTGGCGATGCATCACGATTGCATCCCCGTTCGTGGCCCACCCGGCGATACCATACGGCGGTTTCTCGCCGAACCGGTCGAACAGCTCGTTCTCGAAGTTGACCGGTGCATCCGCTGAGAGGTTGCGGTGCTGTGCAGCTTCTAGGTCATAGCTCCAGACGTCACGGTCTTTCCAATAGAGGAAGTGTTTGCCATCAGGGTCGAATCCCAGCGTTCGAAGTTGCTGTTCGAGGATCAGCGTGCGATCACCTGTCTCGATATTGACGAGGTAGAAGTCCTGGTAGTTCGGGCGCCAATCCGAGCGGTACACGCGGTCATCTGCACCGATCGCTGAGCGCCCGTCGTCAGAGATCTGGATGGTCTCCATCGTTTCGTCGGCGAGCTGGACGAAGCGGACCTGCCCTCCGCCTTCGATGTGAACAGCGCCAGTGTGTGTTCGGTTGCGGTCCGCGCTTGCACGCGACTCCTGGATCGACTGGATCCGCTCATCTCCGACATGCCAAATGTCCACGTCCGCGACGAACTCTGGGCAGACCCCCCCAGAGACCTCTTCAGGTCCCAATGGACGGCCGTCGTCCGAGACACGTGTGGCCATTTGCACGATCGTCGGACCCTCATCCTCATCCTCCCCTTCACCTTCCTCGTCAGCTTCGCCCTCCTTCTTCTTAGTCGGTTCGCAAAGTGCGGAGGGTGCCGGGTGCTGCAGACGAGTCTCCACAAAGAGCCGAGTTGCGTCCGGTGACCACCGCAGCGCGCCCTTCTCACTCAACACGCGCTCAGTGGGCAAGCCGTACCCATTGGCGTCGGCACCTGCGGCAACGTCCGAACTCTCGCTATCCTCGTCGACTCCTTCATCTTCCTCGTTGCCCTCAGGCCGCGGATCAAGCACCAGCGGCTCTGAACCGTCAGAAACCGCCGGCCAAAGCAGGACCGCGTTTACACGTTCAGTCAGCTCGTCGTCGTCCTTCCCCTTGAGCACCGCTAACGCATCCAAGGCGGGCTCAACCTGTTCATCGGGGTCCCCACCCCAGGTCAGGCGCGTGTAAGTCACCTCGCGCTCCGCATCAAGCACAGTCCGGACGCGCGTGTCGAGCACGAGCAGGCTTACGCCGTTCGACTCGCCGTCCGGCCCATCTACCGTGTAGGCCAACCGCGCACCGGACTCATCAGCTCCGTACTCGTCCACATACGCGATCAACTCCTCCATACCCGAGTCGAGGTAACGAACGATCAGGTCTGTGCCCTCGTGCTCCGCTTCGGAATCAGCAGAGCGCTTCTTCACCATGAAGGCCCGGCCCGCCTCCGCGAAGGCAAAGGACTGGGCGTTGTCCCACTTCCGTGTCTCTCCCGTATCTAGGTCGCGCAGCTCCACTAGGCGGGGAGGACTGTCGGCATCGTTCCCACCCCGCGCATTCCCGCGCCCACCGCCGTCTTCCTGCTCGGGCGGGTTGATATAGTAAGCAACCCACCGAGAGTCCTTCGAGAACTCGGGGTTGTTCCCGCGGACCACGACCGCCGAATCACTACCGCCGACTTCCTTGATGAACAGAGAATCGTCGACCTCGCGCCGGCTATAGGCGTACGTCACCCACCGCCCATCGGGTGAGATGGAGGTCTGCCCGATCGAACGCCACTTCGCGTAGTCGTCGATCGTGAGGACCTTCTTGTCTCCTCGCATGGGCACCTCGTCCTGCGCAAGAAGCGCACCGGTGCTGGAGGAAGCGGGTCCGAGGCTGAGCATGAGGAGCGTAAGGCCAAGCACGGCTGCGAGGGGCGTGGAGGCCCGGAAAACAGGGATCTTCATGGTGTCTCTAACAGTCCTTCGGAGGGGGACGGAAGTGAGCTGTCAGCATGCGCTGGGGGAGGTGAAACGGCAAGGCGCACCCGGCGTATATCACTCGTAACCGTGGCATGGCTACTGAATCAGGGTACTACCCGGTCTTTAGTGGCTCAATCAGCAACACCCCGAAGCACTAGAATCCGGACGCAAGTCCTCTACCGGACGCGCAAAACAGTGAAGGATTTGTATTTCCAGAGTGTCATCCCACCGAATACACTTTGTGCCATATAGCTCACCTCCTGTCGTAACTCGACATTTTTGCAGAACATTTTTTGAGGTTGGGACTCCTAGCTCAATCTGAAATCAAAGAATCCCCTGAGTAAAACTGTGTTGTATAGGTAAGTGAACGGCGGCGGCAAAGGGGGGGGGTACTGGGGTCGCTTGCTGGTTCAGAATCTAATTGAAGATGAAGTCTGGCTTTTTGAGTAAGGGGAGCAGGGCAAACAATAGCCCATAGCTGAAGACTACCGTTGTAAGAATGTCGCCCGTAATTGCATCGCTTAACCCGACTGTGAAATCGTTAGCGATTTCGCTTATCCGAGAGAACAAGAGACTCAAGGTTCCTACGGCCAAGAAAAGAGCGAGGCATAATTTTCTTTTAAACTTCTTAGATTCTTGCTCTTGGTGTATCAAAATCAGTATATGAGAACTAAATAAATCTTTATCTCTTTGAGAGTAAGAAATCCCCTTTTCTTT
>Ga0310121_10003809_pt1 | contig 13615 bp, 8 predicted proteins | sample CB27_Tmax_986_MG_FD_203504 | JGI IMG/M metagenome (GOLD analysis project Ga0310121, IMG submission 203504) | Marine microbial communities from Western Arctic Ocean, Canada - CB27_Tmax_986 | ecosystem: Environmental > Aquatic > Marine > Oceanic | place: Canada: Western Arctic Ocean | collected... | reverse complement strand
GCAGAGATCGGTTTTCTGCCACGAGGCGGTGCTGTGCCACCGCGTTTCGTACCAAGACAAGCACGTCATCGTTCTTGAACGGCTTCTCGACGAAATCGAACGCACCCCGCTTGAAGGCTTCGCGCGTGTTGCTCGATGTACCAAAAGCCGTGATCATGATTACGGGCAGATCGTCGTCGAGCCGCTTCAACTCCTTCAGTGTCTGAATGCCGTCGATCCCGGGCATCATGACGTCGACGATCGCGGCATCGAACGACCCTGCCTTCGCGAGTTCGACACTTTCTTCCCCCGAGCTAGCCAGCTGCACGCGATACCCGTCCCGCGTCAGTAGCGACTCAAGGATCTCGCGCATTATTTCTTCGTCGTCGACAACCAGAATGGAAGCATCGTTAAGCATGGCTCTGAACTATTGGGCGACGGAGGTCGATTGCTCGGCCGTTAAAGATATTGCCAGTGGCAACGTTATCGTGAATCTCGTGCCGTGACCGAGTTCGCTGGTGCATTTGATTGACCCACGGTGCTCCTGGATCACACTGTAGGTTACCGAGAGCCCAAGCCCGGTGCCGTGACCCACCAATTTTGTTGTGAAGAACGGGTCGTAAATTCGTGACAGATGTTCGTCGGAAATGCCCGCGCCGGTGTCCGCCACGTCGACAACCACCGTGTCGCCCGCAACCCGACTGCAGATGCTCAGCCACCCGCCCTTTGACATCGCGTCACGCGCGTTTAGACATAAGTTGAGAAAGACCTGCTGGACCTTGAACTCGACGCCCTGAACGAGCGGTGCGCCCTCGGACAACTCCCGCCGCACCTTGACGTTGCCTGCTTGCAGCTGATGCTCCAGGAGGGCCAGCACGTCGTTGATGACGACATTGACATCCACGGGCCCAGCGGCATCCGAGCGGGCGGGTCTGGACAGGTTCAAGAGCCCATTCACGATCTTGGCCGCGCGGAATGTTTGGCGCTCGATCTTTTCGAGAAGCCGGGTCTTCGGATCCTCTGGATCGGCCCCTTCGAGCAATATCTGGGTGAAGCTTGAGATCCCGGTGAGCGGAGTGTTGACTTCGTGCGCCACGCCTGCGGCTAGAAGTCCGATCGACGCCATTTTTTCTGAGAGCTGGAGCTGTTCCTCAAGCTGCACACGCCTGGTAATGTCCTCGATGATTACCATCGTGCCGTTCGTATCACCGTCCGGCGTCAGCAATGGCGCTGTCGCCGCGTTCACCAGCAGCCGCTGATGTTTCTCGTCGTGCCGAGAAAGCAGCGGGATGCGGTAGAGCACGGCGCCACTCGGCTCCTCGTGGCGTGCCCCGCGCAAACGGTCTACGAATTTGGGGTCGAATAGCGTTTCCAAGCGCTGCCCTACCGCCGAGTCTCGCTGGACGCCAAAGATTCGCTCCAAACCGGCATTCCATCGCACAACCTTATCGTCCAGATCCAGCACCACGAGACCGTCATTCAGAGACTCGATGATGTTCTCGCTGAACTGTCGCAACCGGTCCAGCTCTGCAGCCTTAACCTGAAGCTGGTCGTAAAGCCGTCCGTTCTCAAGTGCGGTGGCCACCTGCCCAGCGACGGCAGCGAGCAGCGCCATGTCCTCGCTGCTAAGATGCTGTCCTGACCCTTTTCGTCCCAGCGCCATCACAGCGATGATCCCTTCCTCCGAGACGCATGGCACGAAGTAATAGATACCCTGCGTCTGCCAGAACGCCAGCTCGTCCTCCGGGACCCGGCGGCGTACGGCCGGATCGCTCAGTCCGACGATCGGGCGACCGTGAAGGCGATCGGCCACTCCCGATCGGCGGGGTAGTCCCGGAGGGTTCGAGTCGAAACCAACCCAGCGTAGGGGCCGAAACTCACCATTTACGTCCTCGCTATGGCGCGGATCGAGCAAGAGAATCATCCGGTCGACGAGCAACGTCTCGGTCACCCGCGTTACCAGGCGCTCGGTTAGCCGGTTGAGATCGAGGTCGGTGTTGAGATCCCGGGCAAAACCGACCAGCGCACGACGGTAGTCGTATCGATCCCGGTAGTACAGCTGGTCGAGCATGGCCTGGATCCGGTTCTTTACCGGTTCAGCTAGCAGCACAACCACAGCGGTGGCCAACAACGCGATGATCGAATTGTGCTCGTCCGACTCCTCGAGAAACACCTCGCTCGCGAGCTGCTCCAGTATGAGGTAGATCGCTGCCATCGCCGCGACCGCCGCAGTGTAGACGAGGCCGCGTTTGATAATTACCTCGACGTCCCACAAGCGGTATCGCTCAATCGCCGCCGCGAACGCGAGCGGAATCAGACCCAGCGACACCGCGAAGAGGTGAAACCCAGCGACCGGTTCGAAGCCGAGCGCCCACGGCAGCGCATAGCCGACCGAATACGGCATCCCGCCAAACACTGCGCCGGACACGACCCAGCGAAGCTGCCGCTGCGCTGTCACCGACGGCACCCGCTTCAGCGCAACAATCATGATGGCGAGACCACCGATCGTGCAGCCGGCCAGATACACTTCCTCTAGCCGCCAGATTAGCTCGACGGCACTCGGAAACCTTGGGCCGCCGGCCACCCCGACGATGGTAATCGCCTGCGCGACACCCAAAATAATTGCGGGCACGTAAATAAGCGGGAAGACGCGATTGCCAAGCTTGTGACGAAGCCAGCCCGGTGATCGTTCTGGGAACACGAGGGCGAAGTGCATGAAGAGCGGCGCGAGCAGAAGAATAGACACTTCGTCCGCCCAAAAGAATACCCAATCGAGCCGGTCGAATCGACCGCTGAACGAGAACGCAAAGACGCCAAAAAAGGCGACGGTGAGCCAGAAGAAATGGAGCGTTGCCTGGTGATCGGGCTTGCGCACGCGAACCGACGCACCGATGAGGATCGCAAAGAACCCAACCCCCGCCAGCACTATGTACACGAGGAGGCCGGCGGTCGGCACCGGCTGTAACGTCAGTTCTCGGAGCACCCGGGTGCCAAGGCTGAGCACTGTGTAGGAGAGGCGGGTTTCATCCCGGCTCGCGTGCAGCACCGCGAGGAGGTCCTCGGCTGATTCAACGGGCCGACCGTCGACCGCCAGCAGCACGTCGCCTGGTTCGACCCCGGCCCGCTCGCCGGGTGACCCCGCGGCAACTGCATTCGCCACCAAACCTTCCGGGCGTGGCATCCACAGGATGCCGTCTTCGACCTCGCTCCAGTTCACGCGGACCACGACATTGGCCGCCGCCAAACAAAACAAAGCCGCCACAACAGCAACGGCCAGCAGGGCCGGTCCCCAGGTGCCCCAACGTTTCCAAACGGCCTCGGCGTGATTGGAGGTCATCGAGATATCAGACAGCTTAGAATTTTCATGGTACAACCGTGCAAACGATGTCCCACAGGCCAACTGACTAATTGGCCACAACACTCTGCATTCAAGAAACTTAACATTGATTGCACAGCCTTAAGACTGCCTCTCATTCAAAACAATGAAGAGGCGATCCAAAAATAAGGATCAATCGAACGCGTGCAGTTCAACCGGCGAGCGAACGAGCTCGACGTTCCTATCTCACCTTGTCGTGATGAGTGAACTCGACTAGAAGTGCACGACCAGACCACCCAGAAATTGTTTGGGTGGACTGACCACGAGCAGCTCGTCGTAGACCGATGCGCCATCGAGTCGCTCACGGAACAGGCTCCTCAGACCGACGAGCAACTCCCATTGGCTCCCCTCAAAAGGTGTGAACGGGAGAACCTGCTTAACACGCAAGTTAAAGCGCCCGTCAAGCCCTGACGTCAGGGTTTTATCGTCGACTCGAGAGAACGCGGTGTTGACCTGCCACACAAAGAAGACACGCGTTGCGGTCTGTGGGATCTCGGTCTCAAGCGACGTCGTCACATCGTGAAACTGCTCAGTTCCGGTCCGGAACGCTTCGACCGTCGACGGCAAGAGAGAGGTCGTGTTCCAGGGCAACCACTGCGCGCTCGTGACGCTGTAGTCCACTTCGGTTTGCAGGTGGCCCGTCAGCTTATGGCTGAACGTCACGCCCCAACCTTCGGCGTTCACACCGTTGGCGTTCGTCAGGTAGTAATGACCATCCATCTTCTCCGCCTGAACACCGAACATTGCGATCATCTGGTCGTTGACGTCTTGATAAAACCGTCGAACGCCAATCACGGAAGAAGTGCCCAGGTCTCGCTCAAGCGTCATCTCGAGTTGTCGCACGCGCTCTACCTGGAGCGAATCGACGGCCGACAACGGCACGAACGAGCGTTCCGGCGGGAGCCAGACGCCAGCTGAAGGCGGCAAGAACTCCTCTGCGCCTGGAGCAAGCATGTTCTGTGATGCCGAGACCAGGACGCGGGTACGCGCCAGCGGCACGACGGTCACCTCAGCCCGCGGGCTAAAGAGCTTCCCATCCTCTAAGTAACCGTACCGTGCCAACCTCGCACCGTATCCAACCGAAAGCTGTGGGGAAACTGTCCACACGCCAGCGGCGGCGACGCTGCCAACCTCTCGACTGTCGTCGCGAGCGCTCGGCGCCGGCCGAGGCACCAGCCGTGACCCTGCACCAGGCTGCTGCAACTGATGCTTGCTATACGACATGTCCACGTGCAGGGTGTGGTCATCAACGAGCTCGGCGAGGTACGTCCCGGCCAGAACCCAGGACGAGGCGTTTCCCGAAGACATATCCACTGCGCCGCGTACCATCCATTCCTTCTCGGCGGTCGATTCTCCGAGCGAGAGGTGAGCAACCTGGCCCGGGAGTCTGTCAATCGACCAGAGGGAGGCGGGCGAGGCGATTGCTGTGCGCGCGAGCAGGTGTAGCTCTCCAGATATCGGGAAACCACCGGCGAGATTATTTGAGGGAATCACGTCACTCGATGGGCTGGAAACCCGCTCTGGCGTTAGGACCTGTTGAGCCTCGGCAGTGCCCGCCCACGAGATTGCCCCTCCGGTGTCCTTCAGCACGCTCCGCCTGGCCCGTCGTAATCGCCAGGCCCTCTCGCTATGATCGTGCGGCTTGAGCGCGGGCTCGGTCGGTGCTGCAACAACCGCGGAGAAATCCGCTACCGCGCCGGTGTCAGGCTGGTCGAGACCACCCGGGAAGGAATCCTCTACAGGTACGGAGCCGAATCCGGCGAGGAGTATCGCCGCACCCTCATCCGGCAACTCCGGACGGAGCGTGACAGCCTGGAGAGTCGGCGTACCCACTGTTACGTTCACGACGAAGCGTCGGGTCGTCGTGAAGCCGGATCGGTGGGCGCGCAGTAAATAGGTGCCAGGTCTGAGGCCGCGGAACTCGAAACGCCCATCGGCATCACATACCGCCAACGACGTACCGGCCGGACCCAACGCCGAGAGGAGGGTTCCCGCGAGAGGAGCACCAGCACTGTCCGTGACCACTCCCAGCAAGAGCGCAGGACCTTTGGCGTCGACGTGAGGGATCGCAGTCGTGGCTCCGGAGCCAGTGATCGCCATCGCCGACGGGCGTCGCTCGGCGGCTGAAATACTACCCACCATGACACCCAGCAAGAGCGTCAGGGCTAACAGACGGCTCGCACGCGCCATCTCCCTCATTCGTTTCGGACCGAAATACTTGTTCATTTTCGTTCCGGGCGTCCTGCTCGAAGGCTTTATGTCTCCTGTACCGTGAAGCTCACATCTTTGGTCACGACCGATCCCGACCCGTTGTCGGTGACCTTAATTTCCAAGCGGTAGTCGGCCGCCGAGAACAGCGACAGTGGCACCGCCTGTCCGGCGACGATCTGGTGCCCGACCGACATATCAAAGCCGGGCGGGAGCGTCTGCGCGTTAAATTGCTGCGGGTTAGTATTGTTGAAGACCTCTTCGCCATCTAACGACTGCTGATGGAAGGTGTACTCGATGGTCACGTCCGGCATCTGCTCGGGAGTCAGGCTCGGGTTGTACACCAGAAACACAATCGAGAGTTCTTCTTGTTTGTCGAACGTGTAGTCGTGCTTGGGTAAAATGCGCGTCGTCCCGAGCGTGTACGGGCTGGCCCTCTGCTGATCTGGGGTCAGCGGCTGATCGATTGGTTCGATTAAGTCCGTCACAAGCACACTGCTGGTTTGCAGCCCAGCAGTCCAAAGCTCCGGCACCATGATCTCTTCCTTGAGCATCATTACCGTAGCTGTCTCGCTTTCCGGATCTCCTTCGGACGGATCACCCGCGCTATCACGAACGGCAATGAAGACATCGTAGTCGCCACTGGGCACCGTGAAAGCTCGGCTGATGTGAATCTCCTGCGCGGCCGTCGGCTCTCCGCCGACGTTGATGAAGTAAGCATCCTCGAATAAAGCTACCCGCGGGGACACTGGATCCGGCTCAGCCTGGTCATCCGGAACCGCGGCCGTCTCTGCCATGTGCTCGGTCACGAACAGATACATCGCGATGCTGGATGATCCCACCTTCGCCGGGTCGATTGTCAAAGTGAACGGCACGTAGGTGGTACCGTCAGAACCCTTTAGGAAATCAGCCTTCAACTGAAACGGCTTCTCGGTCGGCGCCACTTGTCCTTGAAGAGCTGCGTTCACCACTTCGACGAGCGATTGCAGTTCCGCGCGTTGCCATTCCTCAAACTGGTTCTCTTGTTCTTGATCTTGGGCAATCGCGGGGATCGCGAGCAAGAGGACGCTCAAGCAGACCGCCACGGACCACCGTAGCCGGGAAATTAAATTCATCGGAACTAGTCTCCTAAGTGCAGGTAATGAGGTTGTAGCGGACTGATCCATAATAGGTGACTCGCAAGCTGCAAGTCAAACACCGAGGCATCTCTCAAGTTATTGAAATAAATATCTTTACGAGCTAAAGACCACTGCCGATTCGACTATTTTCCGTGGTATTATTCGCTGCCGACTTACCCTAGGCTTCTAAGCTGTTCCGTTCTTCATGCCACGCATGCCCTCGCCCCTCATTTTGATCGTGCTCGACGGCTGGGGTCTCAGACACGCGCGCAAGCACAACGCCATCGCCCTCGCGCAGACACCGACATATCACGAACTCTTGCAGCAGTATCCACATGCCTCGCTCGTAACGAGCGGCGACGCAGTCGGGCTTCCGTCCGGCCAAATGGGAAACTCGGAAGTCGGCCACATGAACCTGGGAGCGGGACGAATCATTTACCAGGATCTCACGCGAATCGACAAGAGTGTTCAAGATGGCAACTTTTTCGAGAACCCGGCGCTCATCACATCCATGGACCGGTGCCTGAATGACAGTCAGGCTCTTCACCTGATCGGCTTGGTATCGGACGGGGGGGTGCACAGCCACCTGCGTCACCTGGAGGCGCTAGTTCGGATGGCAGCCCGCCGCGGCGTTCAACGGGTCTTCATCCACGCCTTGACCGACGGGCGTGACACCGCACCGACTGGAAGCGCTGACTCCATTGCAAAACTAGAAAGGACACTCGCCAGCGCAAGCGTCGGACGGGTCGCATCAGTTGTTGGACGCTATTACGCCATGGATCGCGACCGGCGCTGGGAACGTACGCGACGCGCGTACAACGCAATGACCGTCGGCGATGACCGCACAACTGTGAGCGCGACAGCGTTCGTCCGTGCGGCGTATGAGAACGGGGTCACTGACGAGTTCATCGAGCCCGGAATCGTAGTCGATGCTGCCGGACAACCAATCGGGCTATTGGCCGACGGTGACTCAGTGGTGTTCTTCAACTTCCGATCGGATCGGGCTCGTCAGCTAACGCGAGCCCTCGCCTTCGACGGCAGCATGTTCGATGGCTTCGAGCGGAAGCGCTGGCCGCGCGTCCACGTCACCACGCTGACAGAGTACGACGAGACGTTCGGCCTCCCGGTCGCGTTTAGACCCGAAGCCTTCTCCTCAAGCCTAGCGGACGTGCTGGCAGATTATCGGATCAATAACCTCAAGCTGGCCGAAACCGAGAAGTACGCACACGTGACCTATTTCTTCAACTGCGGGAAAGAGCGACCACTTCCCGGCGAGGACCGAATCCTGGTGCCATCACCCAAGGTTCCAACCTACGACCTGCAGCCGGAGATGAGCGCGCGCGACATAACCGCTCGTCTCGTCGACGACGTAGAGAACCAGCGGCATCGGGTCATCATTTGTAATTTTGCGAACGCGGACATGGTTGGGCACACCGGTAAGATCGACGCGGCGGTGACCGCCGTCTCGACGTTGGATCAATGTTTGACGCGAATTGTCAGGGCAGTCGAGGCTTCAGGGGGCACCGTCATGATCACCGCCGATCACGGCAACGCGGAGCAGATGTGGGACGAAGAGCGTCAGGAACCTTATACCGCGCACACATCAAATTCTGTGCCGGTCCTGCTGGTTAACACGAAACTGCGCGGCGCCGGGCACGCACTCCGCGACGGGTCGTTACGCGACGTTGCGCCTACGATGCTCGGGATCCTAGGAGTGCCTCAACCGGTAGAGATGACCGGCCGAGATCTTCGGACGTGGGATACGTGACACGTCCTGGGCTATTTGACCTTCTGATTCAATTCGTCGACGGAAATACGCAGGGCCCTAAGGAAACGACGGTCGCTTGTAGTGATGTCCATGCGTTGACCTTGTTTGGCCGCGTTAGCCGGCGCCACAACCTTGGCGAGCGCCTTCGACCCTGACCGATTTCCGAAACCAATCACGGCTTCCATAGACACTTGCATTTCGTACCCTGCTGCTCTGGCTTTCTCACGGCAGGCCTCGACTCTCGGGTCCTGATCAACTGCGTCACCAATGGCTGCTGCCAGCTCTCGCGCCAGCCGATTCACGACGTCGTGCATCCTGGGACCTCCTCATTGCCAACCGGCTTGGAACCGGGGCACGCCTTCGCCCAAGCCGCGAATCTCTCGAATTGTGGATGTGGAGTGAGAAAACATGCAAGCCACTGGAGAGAGGGAACACATGAAGAAAACTCGGTCGATTTTAAATACGCGATCCGATAATGTCAAGGAGATAACCGCTTTATATAGTGCTTCTTCAGATATTTTACTCAATATAGTGTGGTTTTCATACGTGCCAGCCATAATGGGGCGACGGCCGAGTTCGGACTCGCCAGACGAGTCTCAAGGCTACAATGCACTCATGCCCTCAATCGTCTATCGGCCGGACAGCACAGCAAAGTGGTCTCCAGAGCGAGATCTCGGCACGCCGGGCGATTTTCCCTTTGCGCGGGGCATCCACCCATCGATGTACCGCGGTCGTATCTGGACCATGCGTCAGTACGCCGGGTTTGGCACAGCCGCGGCGTCGAACCGTCGGTATCGCTATCTCTTGGACCAGGGGGTCACAGGCCTGAGCGTGGCGTTCGATCTGCCAACCCAAATTGGCTACGACTCGGATCATGCCATCTCGGCGGGCGAAGTCGGCCGCGTGGGTGTGGCGATCGACTCCATCGAGGACATGGCCGAGCTCTTCGACGGGATCCCGCTCGACCGGGTCTCCACGTCCATGACCATCAACGCCACGGCGATCATCTTGCTCGCGCTCTACATCGCAGTCGCCAAACGCCAAGGGATCTCAACGGATCGGCTCACCGGTACGCTGCAGAACGACATCCTCAAGGAGTATGCGGCTCGCGGGACCTTCATCTACCCGCCGCGAGCGTCACTGCGGCTCGTGACCGACATCTTCGCCTACTGCGACGCCGAGTTGCCCGCTTGGTATCCGATTTCGATTAGCGGCTATCACATCCGTGAGGCTGGCGCGACTGCCGTCCAAGAGGTGGCATTCACTTTTGCTCACGCCCTAACCTATGTTCAGGCGGCCATCGAAGCCGGCCTGGACGTCAATTCGTTCGGGCAGCGGCTGTCCTTCTTCTTCAACGCCCACAACGATTTTCTCGAAGAAATCGCGAAGTATCGCGCTGCTCGTCGACTCTGGGCCCGCCTCATGCGAGACCGGCTCGGCGCCACCGAACCGCGCGCTCAGCAGTTGCGGTTCCACACGCAGACAGCGGGCAGTACGCTAACCGCGCAGCAGCCGGACAACAACATCGTGCGGGTGGCGTTGCAAGCAATGGCGGCAGTGTTGGGCGGCACCCAGTCGCTCCACTGCAACGGACGTGACGAGGCGCTCGGACTACCTACCGAGGCAGCGGCGCGGCTCGCACTACGCACGCAGCAGATCATCGCGTCTGAGACGGGGGTCATCAACACGGTTGACCCGCTCGGGGGCGCGTGGACCATTGAGCGTCTTACGGATGAAATCGAAGAGGCAACTGTCGCGCTACTAGCCAGGATCGACGAGTGGGGTGGCGCTCTGGCGGCGATCGAGGCTGGTTTTATTCAGCGCGAGATCCAGGAATCGGCCTATCGGACGCAGCAGGCGGTTGACCGCGGCGAAGCGACGGTCGTCGGAGTTAATCGCTTTCAGACGGACACAGACGGCTCCAAGAAGGTGCCGATCGAGGTCTTGCAAATTGATCCGGCGATCGAAGCACAACAGGTCGAACGGTTACAGTTACTCCGAACCTCGCGCGACGGCGCGGTGTGTGAAGCGGCACTTGACCTGATCCGCCACACGGCGCGATCAGAATTGAACCTTGTCCCCCCAATCATCGCGGCTGTCGAAGCTCACGCCACCGTCGGGGAAATCGCCGACGCACTTCGCGTCGTCTTCGGAGAATATCAGGAGAGCACCTAGTCTCGCGCTTCGCGCAAGGGGTCGAGGATATTTCGTGCCTAGGGCGGGACGTCAGAGGATGCGGATTCCATCCTGCCGTACACGTCCACCGGAATAACCACGATCCGCCTAGACAACGGCAACGTGCGTGACGGCTTCTTCCTTATACTCGGTCATCGAACCGGAGAGCTGGCGCGGCTAATCGTAATGCTCAAAATGGGTGATTAGCTCCTCACCACAGAGATACCGCAGCGTGTTCTTGAGTTTCATCAACTGGATGAACAGATCGTGCTCCGGGTAAAGGCCTTGGGCATGAATCGGGCTTTTGAAATAGAAGGACAACCACTCTTGAATTCCACTCAGGCCGGCGCGTTGCGCAAGATCGAGCAGCAGCACCAGGTCTAGCACAATCGGGGCGGCGAGGATGCTATCCCGGCACAGGAAATTGATCTTCAACTGCATCTGGTAGCCGAGCCATCCAACCAGGTCGATGTTGTCCCATCCTTCCTTGTTGTCGCCGCGCGGCGGGTAATAGTTGATCCTAACCACATGATGGAGATCGCTGTACAAAGTTGGATACAGATCTGGCTGTAGGATGTAATCAAGGACCGATTTCTTGCTCTCTTCCTTCGTCTTGAACGACTCCGGATCGTCGAGGACCTCCCCGTCCCGGTTGCCGAGGATGTTGGTAGAGAACCAGCCGTCAATTCCGATTAGCCTCGCCTTTAGCCCAGGCGCGACGATCGTCTTGATCAGCGTCTGGCCGGTCTTGAGATCCTTGCCCGCCAGCGGTGAGCCGGACTTACCGGCAAGATCCACCAGCGCTGGAATATCCGCACTAAGATTCGGCGCGGCGTTCGCGTAGGGGATACCCTCCTTAATCGCCGCATAGGCGTAGATCATGCTTGACGGGATGAGCACATCCGACGCCTCGAGCGCCGCTTCAAACTCGGCGAGCGTTTCATGGGGCAAAGCCTGTTTCATGAAAACCTCGGTGCTGCCACACCAGACCAACACAAGCCGATCCAGCTTATGTTCCTCCTTGAAGCGGCGGATGTCAGCTCTCACCTGCTCCGCGAGATCGCGCTTGCTTGTCCCGGTCTTCACGTGGGGACCCATTAGCCGCTTCACGTAGCGCTGGTCGAAGACGGCGGGAAATGGACGGATCGATTCGAGCTCGGGGCGCACTTGCTCGAGCAATGAAGGCTCAAGAACGCCGGCCGTGCACGCCGCCTCGTAGCAGTTGTCCTCGAAGATGTCCCATCCACCGAAGACGAGATCGTCGAGCGAAGCGAGCGGCACGAAGTCTTTGATCAGCGGCGTGCGTCCTTCGTTGCGCTTGCCCAACCGGATCGTCCCCATCTGCGTGAGCGATCCGGTCGGCGGCGCAATCCCCTTGCGAATAGCATGCACCCCCGCAATGAACGTCGTGCTAACTGCGCCGAGACCTGCAAGCAGCACTCCGAGACGTCCGTGCGCTGGTTGTATTTCAATTGGGATTTTCACGGTTGTGACTATATCATGACGTCTCGATGCACCAGATCTTCGGTGCGCAACGATCAGTGTCCATCTTCAAGCTCAAGAAGCGCGGCGGCCCACACGATCTGGAGATCTCGATGACCGGGATCAAGCTCGGGTCAAACGTGCTGCAAATCAGCAGGTCGGACGGCAGCTTCGCCGCTGCCCTAGCCGGCATCGTGGGACTCAGTGGTCGGGCATGTGCGGTGGTGAAGACCAAAGCAGAAGCCGAGCGGTTCGGGCGCGCGGCTGCGACCGCTGGCGTGCTGTTGGAAATCCAAATCGCCTTGCCTGGCGCACTCCCCTATAACCAGGAATCCTTCGACGTCGTCGTTATCAAGAACGCCATTGGGGAGATGGTCGTCAACGACCGTGTGGCCTGTCTCCAACAGGCCCACCGCGTGCTCCAAGCTGGGGGACTCTGCGTGGTCATCGAGAAGGCGATGCGCGCCGGACTTGGCGCGCTGTTCTCGAAGCGGACGCTCGACCGCCGGTATGTAGACGACGGCGGAGCGCAGGCAGCACTGAAAGCCGAAGGCTTCCGAGGTGTCCGCCTTCTTGCAGAACGTGACGGTGTCAGCTTCACCGAGGGAACTAAGTAGCTCGCCTATCTCATTCGTTGTTACCCCCCCCCGTCTCAGCCTGAGCACAACCGACGTCGCACGTTCTCATTTCGCTGCCGTTCCAGGTGCCAAGCAACGGCTGTTCGTGGGGACAAGATGGCCGATCGAACGGGGCCGTGCTCCGCGATCTGACCGATGACAGCGGTGGTCGCACCGAGATCATCAAGCACCCAACGGATCTTGACTCGGCAACCCCTAGCGTAGCCGATGAGCGGAGCAAACAGCACTATCTCGCGTATATGACCAAGGGACATGACTACGGTCACCAGCGTTCGATCGACGTCGAGGTGAGGGCGCGCGGTATCGCGTTCGCGTTCTCCAGGGGTGCATCGCGCCGCCTCTGTAGGCACGTGGTGCTATCATCGCCCGTGTGCCAGTGCTTGCGGTCGTCATCGGGCTCAGCGTCCTCGGAAGTATCGGCGGGCTGATCGTCGCCTCTTGCTTGCTCTTCTTGAAGGGTTCCGTCCGGCACACGCTCGTGCCAGGCCTCATCAGCTATGCCGTCGGCACGCTCCTGGGGGTCGCCGTTCTTGCGCTCCTCCCGGAAGCATTGGCGCATCTCGAAGCGCGCGATGCGCTGATTACGTTGTTGACTGGCATCCTCGGGTTCTTCATGCTCGAGAAACTCGTCATCTGGCACCACTGTCACGCCGACGCCTGTGACGTCCACGACCGGAGCGCACCGCTGATTCTCGTGGGCGGGGCCGTGCACAACTTTGCCGACGGTGCCATCATCGGCGCGGCCGTTCTATCGTCGCTGCCACTGGGAATCAGCACGGCACTGGCGGTAGCCGCCCACCAGATCCCCCAAGAAGTGACCGACTACGCCATCCTTCTTCGGGCGGGGTACTCGCCTCGCCGAGCATTGACG
>Ga0310121_10003807_pt1 | contig 13618 bp, 12 predicted proteins | sample CB27_Tmax_986_MG_FD_203504 | JGI IMG/M metagenome (GOLD analysis project Ga0310121, IMG submission 203504) | Marine microbial communities from Western Arctic Ocean, Canada - CB27_Tmax_986 | ecosystem: Environmental > Aquatic > Marine > Oceanic | place: Canada: Western Arctic Ocean | collected... | reverse complement strand
TCAAACGATGTCATTCTTGTCAACACAAGTTCACCAAGGCATCATTCCAGTTTGCACAAATGTCGCTCCATTTAAATTATCTAGCCTGCCCAAGGTTAGCGTCAGCCGTGGGTGGCGACCGCACCCCCCGTGCGACATTTTCGCATGCGCCCAATAGAGAACTCTAGTTATACTTGGGTGGAGCACCCCGATCCCGGCAAAGATGGTTTCCATCGCGCGCCTTTTATATAAATACCAGGCTTAGGTCGCGGTGCTCTTTTCTTGCCTCTTTGGGTCTCGGCTCTCTGGGTCTCGGCTCTCTGGGTCTGGCCTCTCTGGGTCTGGCCTCTCTAGACATCTGCTGCTGCATCCCTGGGACCTCGTGCTTCGTTGCGACCTCGCGCTTCGCTGGGAACTTGCACTTCTCTGGCCAAAAAACCTACTTGTGCTCACGCCCCAACAGCAACAAGAGCGAGCTCAACATCAGAGCCAAGCTAGTCGGCTCCGGCACAACTCGCGTTGCATCGGGGTTGACCAGCACTGTGAGAGAAGAACTACTGCCCTGATTGTTGGTCAACAAGATGCTGCCGGGACGGTAGCCCACGAAATCGGAAATGTCGAAAATTCCGGTGCTTTCGGTCGCGCCTCGAACTCTTGCCGTGTCGCCAATGAGCGTCAAGCCGCTGCCATCCGGAGCGTTCATCCAGATCTCGCCGTTACTGTTGTCCTCATTAGACTCACAGGTATAGCTTCGCCATCGAAAGTCACGGTACCTGATATTGGGTAGGTTTTGGGACCGGCTGGGCCGCAGCCAATGGCAACGATCAGAACCAGCAGGAGAAGCGGCATCGATCCCTGGGTCACAGTACGCGTAGCCGGCAGACGAGCAGTTGGAAGTGCTCTATTGTTGACCAGATATCTCTTCACCATTGCGGCTCCCCATGGCATTGTAGACGAGCAAGTCGATCCCTTCGGTTACCGTATCGACCGAACCATCAGCCCGGCTGACATTCACCGCACCGGCATGATAACTTCGCGACGCTACCTGCATATTTCGAGTCGATTGCAGGCATGGTGCGTGCGGTGGCGGGTTGTGGGCACACCAATTGAAGACATCGGGACGGGTCGTGTTGGGCGGATAGAGTGTCGAGAAGGGTAAGCCTGTAGGCATGCGGAATACGCACCGCAACAGATCGAAGGCGAAGTATAGCACGATTCGTCAATCGCTGCGAAGTGAAAGGTGGCTAGAAATAACCTATGTTTTTACATCGCTTCGGCGCGATCGCGCAGCCCGCCTGAGTCGAATAGCGAGCGGCTAGTATAATGGTTAGATGAACAGAACTTGAAGTTGCTGCCGGTCTCTATTGAAAAGTCCCGAGTATTGATGATATGCAATTGCGAAGTCTCTTGTCGATCTTCAATCGTCGGCTGCTGATCTTGCCCCCGATCTTGATCGGCGCGGTCGTGTTGTTTACCGTCGTCAGGGGTCGCAATGCGCCGCAGCAGCAGGCCGTTCCCGAAGCGTCTCGGGCGCTACTTGTCATTGACGTGCCCAAGACATCGGTTGTGCCTAGAGTGCTCGGCTTTGGTACTGCTCGCCCGCGCGAGATCTGGTCGGCAGTGGCTGAAGTGAAAGGGCGGATCGTCGAGACGCACGCCGAACTCAAGGCGGGGGCGATCATCGGAAAGGGCAAGACCATTGTCCGCATCGACGCTACGGAGTATGAGCTGCAAATTGCTCAGATCCAAGCGGAAGTCGCGCAAATCGAAGCGCAGCAGGCTGAACTCGACGCACAAGAAGTCAACTATCAGGACGCGTTGGCGATTGAGGAACAATCACTACAGCTGGCGCAAAGCGAGCTCCAGCGTCTCTCGCGATTGCGCTCGTCGAACGCTGTGACCGAATCAGAGCTTGAAGAGACCTCGCGTGTGGTATTATCGCAGCAACAAAGTGTGCAATCGTTGCGCAGTTCCCTGAATGTACTCCCAGCACAACGGAAGGCCTTGGTTGCCAGTATCGAGGCGAAACAGGCGGCGCTTGCGCAAGCCCGCCTCGATCTCGGCCGGACCGTCATTCAAGCGCCGTTCGATTGCCGGTTGAGCGATGTCTCGCTTGAAAACGGACAATTCGTCGCTGCGGGGCAAGCTTTGTTTGAGGCTTATGGTTCTGCCACCACCGAAGTCGAAGCGCAAATGCCGATCGATCAGATGCGCAAGCTGCTGCGGACGGACGGGGGAATACTCGACTTGAAGAGTGACGCGATGCAGGCCTTACGGACGGTGTTCGACGTGGAGGTGATGGTCCGCTTGCGGACCGGTGACTTCCTCGTGCAGTGGGAGGGACGATTTGACCGAATTCGAGAGGAGCTCGACCTGCAAACGCGGACCTTGCGCGTGGTGGTTGCGGTCGATCGTCCCTACGAGAACATTATTCCCGGAGAGCGTCCACCGTTGTCGCCGGGCATGTTTTGCGAAGTGGAACTCCGTGGCAAACAGCGGCCAGACATGATAGTCGTACCTCGAACTAGCGTCTGGGACGGCGCCGTTTACTTGGTGAATTCCGAGAACCGGCTGGAGCGCCGACCGGTCGATATCGCATTCTCGCAAGGCGGTTTCGCGGTGATCTCCCAAGGCCTCGCGGGGGGCGAACGTCTGGTCGTATCGGACCCGACGCCGGCGATCGAAGGAATGCTGGTCGAGCCTGCGCCCGCTGACCAGATCCACGCTAACTTAATGACCGAAGCGGCGGGCAAGGGCGAATTGCGATGATCCAATACTTCGCTCGCCACCCGACCGCTGCCAATCTGCTGTTGATTGGACTAGTGGCAATGGGCCTGCTTAGCATCGGCCAACTCCAACGCGAGACCTTTCCCGACATCACACCGAGCGAAGTGCAAGTCCGTGTGATCTACCCCGGCGCGATCGCTGAAGAGGTAGAAGAAGCCATTTGCCAACGCATTGAAGACGCGGTCGACGGGGTTCGCTTTGTCAAAGAACTGCGGGCCGATGCTCGTGAAGGTGTGGCCACGGTGACCGCCGAGATGGCTGACGGCGGTGTCTTTACGACGTTTCTGTCGGACATCCAGTCGCAGATTGACGCGATCGACGATTTTCCCAGCGACATTGAACCGCCCATCGTGTCGCAGTTGGGCACGACCGATCCCGTGCTGGCGCTCGTCGTATCGGCTCCGACAACAACGCCGAATCTCAAAGCGTATTGCGAGCAGTTGAAGGACCGTTTGCAGTTGTTGCCAGGTATTTCGCTGGTGAAGATCGGTGGGTTTTCAGATCACCAACTGCGGATCGAATTGTCGTCGACAGCGCTGATGCGGTATGGTTTGGGGCCGGCGGACGTTGCGCGGATCATTGAGCGGCAGAGCGTCGATTTGCCCGGCGGTTTACTCGAAACCTCCGAGCGCGAGTTTTTGATCCGGTTCGTAGAACAACGTCGCACACCGCAAGAGCTAGAAGATTTGGTGATTGTCGGGGGTCCAGGCGGTGCTGAGGTGCGGTTGCGAGACGTGGCGCAGGTGCATGATCTGTTCAAATACAGCGAAGACAAGGTCTTGCTCGACGGCCGACGAGCGGCGCTGGTGCGGATCGAAAAGACCAAAAATCAGGATATGATTCGCGTCGCCACCGCTGTCAAGGAGTTTGTCCGCGAAGAGCAGCAACGCAATCCGACGGTCGCCATCCGAGTGACCCAAGATACTTCGACATTGGTGGTCGACCGCCTGCAGATGCTACTTCGCAACGGCTGGCAAGGAATCATATTGGTGCTGCTGACACTCTGGCTGTTCTTTAACTTTCGTTTGTCATTCTGGGTTGTTCTCAGCGTGCCGGTGTCGTTTCTTGGTGCGTTCTTTTTTATGACCCAGGGCGACCTGACCATCAACATGATTTCGATGGTTGCGCTGCTACTTGCTTTGGGCTTGTTGATGGACGACGGCATCGTGATCGCCGAGAATATCGCCTCGCACCTGAGTCGTGGCGCTGCGCCGATGCAGGCCGCCATCGATGGTGTGTCGCAAGTGCAGGCGGGCGTTTTTTCGTCGTTCCTGACTACGGTCTGCGTGCTGGGGCCGTTGTCCACGCTGGCTGGCGATATTGGCAAAATCCTGCGCATCGTACCGATTGTGTTGATCCTGGTGCTGGCGATCAGTCTGGTCGAAGCTTTTTTGATTCTCCCGGCTCATCTGGGGCACTCACTAAAACGTGAACAGCGGCCCAACCGGTTTCGAAGGTGGTTCGACGGCTCGTTGGATGGCTTACGTGAACGCGTGGTCGGTCCGGCCGTCGATATTGCCCTGCGATGGCGGTATCTGACAGTTGGGAGTGTGATCGGCTTGTTTCTGATCACGATGAGCCTAATGGCTGGGGGCGTCGTCAAATTCCGCGCTTTTCCGGAACTGGACGGCGACGTCGTTGTCGCCCGAGTACTCTTGCCGCCCGGCGCTCCGCTGGCCCGCACCGAGCAAGTGGTAGAAAAACTGACCGGCGCGATCAGACGCGTCAACCGGCACTTCGCGCCCCGCCAACCTTCAGGGCAAGATTTAGTGCGGACTGTTGTCGCGCAGTTCAATGAAAACGTCGATGCGTTTGAAAACGGACCACACGTGGCAACGGTGACCGTCGATCTGCTCGAAGCCGAAGTGCGTGACGCGTCGATTGACGAAATCGTCGAACGGTGGCGTAGCGAGACAGGCAAGCCGGCGGGAGTACTCAGCGTTGCGTTCGATGAACCAAGCATTGGGCCAGCAGGTCGGGCGATCGAAATGCGGATTCGTGGTAACGACCTGAGCGAGCTAGCGCAGACATCGGCTGAAGTGCAGGCTTGGCTGCAAACATTCCGCGGAGTGCGAAATCTTAGCGATGACCTCCGACTCGGCAAAACCGAGTTGCGGATCCGCCTCCGCGACGGGGCGTTCGGGTTGGGTCTCGACGCGGACATCGTCGCGCGTCAGCTCCGCGTGGCGTTTCAGGGTGTGAAGGTAGACGAAATTCAGGTCGGCCCCGAGTCTTACGAGATCGATGTCCAACTGCGACCGACCGATCAGAATTCGCTGGCTGATCTCGAGACGTTTTACTTTACCGGCGCCGCGGGCCAGCAGATTCCACTCGCTTCTGTCGCTGAAGTGTGGCAAGACCGTGGCTGGTCGCGAATCGCGCGAGTCGATGGGATGCGGACTGTGACGGTGCGTGGCGGCGTCGACACCCGCAACGCCAACACAGCCGATCTGCTAGGACGTCTCAAACGTGATTTCCTGCCGGAGCTTCAGCAGCGGCATCCCGAATTGCGGTTCGAGTTCGAAGGGGAGTCGAAAGAAGCGGCCACCACTCAGCAATCGATGATGCAAGCAATGCTGCTTGGGTTGTTAGGCGTGTTCGCAATTCTCAGTTTCCAGTTCCGCAGCTACCTCGAGCCGCTGGCGGTGATGATGGCGATTCCTTTGGCGTTGATCGGAGTGATTTGGGGCCACCTGCTGATGGGCGTCGATTTCAGCATGCCAAGTATGTTGGGCTACGCTTCGCTTGCCGGAGTCGTCGTGAACGATTCGATACTCTTAGTGCTGTTCCTTAAAGCTGAGCGGGATGTCGGGCACGATGTGTTGGCGGCATGCGGCATGGCGAGTCGGATGCGGTTCCGCGCGATCCTGCTCACCTCGCTGACGACCATTGCCGGTTTACTACCACTGCTGGCCGAGCGCAGCCTGCAGGCGCAGGTGCTTATTCCGCTAGCGATCAGTGTCGCTTTTGGCTTGTTGGCTTCAACCGTGCTCGTGCTGCTGGTCATTCCGTGCCTGTATGCCATTCTGAACGATTTGGGCTGGGTCACGCCGGCTGTCGTAGCCGACTAGGCTGGATATTTCATCCGTTCGGGCACCGCAGCGCAGCTTTGGCCGCCGCAGCAGAAACGGATGAAATATGCGCGCCTAGGCTGAGGGTGGTCGCTTCTCTCCGCTGGCATAGAGAGTCTGGTACAATAGTATTTTCACGAGTTTCTTCTGTTGATTAACGCCCGCCAATTGTGATGAAACGACTGCTTAAAAGACTGATTATTGTCGCGATTGTCGGCGGCCTGGCGTTTGCCGCTTGTCGGCCGATTCTGAGTAAATATCAGTCGAAAAGTGAGCGCAGTTGGCGTACGGCGACGGTTTCGCGGGGGCGGATCGTATTCGACGTGCGGGCGACAGGAACGGTCAAGCCAGTACTCGAAGTGACGATCGGATCATTTGTCTCCGGGCCGATCACCGATCTCTTCACTGACTTCAACCAGAAAGTGAAGAAAGGCGACCTGCTCGCACGAATCGATCCGCGGTTGTTCAAGGCAGGCGTGGCGCGCGACTCGGCTTCGTTGGAGACACGTCGGGCTGAGCTTCAGCGCGTTAACGCGCTCTATCAACAAGCGGCTCGCAACGAGAAGCGAGCCGTCGCTCTACGCGAGGAGAACGAAGATTTTATCTCGCCCCGAGAAATGGACAGCTTTCATTTCGAGCGGATGTCGCTCGAAGCTCAGCTCAAGCTGTCGAAGGCTGCCATCCGCCAAGCAGAGGCGGCGCTCGAGACGTCGATGGCGAATTTGAACTACACCGAAATACGTTCGCCTGTTGACGGCATCGTGATCGATAGCAAAATCCAGCAGGGCCAGACGCTGGCCGCGCAATTTCAAGCGCCGGAGTTGTTTATCCTGGCGCCCGACATGGAGAAGGAGATGCGAGTCTTCGCGACTGTCGACGAAGCCGATGTCGGTCGCATTATCAAAGCCAAAGAAAATGGCTTGCCCGTTGAATTCACAGTTGGCGCGTATCCCGAAGACACCTTTTTTGGCGAGATCGAGCAGATACGCAAGAACGCCACGACCACCGAAAACGTCGTCACGTATCCGGTGATCGTCACAGCGCCGAATCCCGACCTCAAACTGCTGCCGGGCATGACCGCTAGCCTCTCTTTTCAGGTCGACGTGCGTAAAGACGTGCTGCGCGTGCCGAACGCGGCGATCCGGTTTTATCCAGACAACAAGCAGCGTGTACGAGAGGAAGATCGGCAGCTGTTCGACAGCGACGACGAAGACGAAGATTCTGACGTCGTCGACACTCATTTGACGGCTGAGGAAAAGGAAGAATTGAGGCGCGAGCGTGCGAAACGTCACGTGTGGATGGACGACGGCGAATTTTTGAGAGCCGTTCCGATCGAAATTGGAATCGTTGGTTGGAAACACTCAGAGCTCGTCACCGGCGATCTGGAAGAGAATGACGAGCTGGTCGTGGGTGAGCGAATTGGCGGCAAGTAGTTTATGAATATCTTAGTAACCATAAGCATCGCCCTCCGCGCACTTGCCAAAAACAAAATGCGTGCCAGCTTGACGGTGCTGGGGATCGTTATCGGCATTGCCGCGGTGACGACGATGGTTTCGATCGGACAGAGCGCCGGCATGTTGTTTCAGGGAGAGATTCAATCTTTCGGCACCAACCTGCTGATGGTTCGCCAAGGGAGTCGGAGCGTTGGTGGCGTGCGGATGTCGGGTGCCGCGACGCTCAGTGCAGCCGACGCGGTGGCGATCGGCGAAGAATGCTCGGCAGTACTCGCCGCCTCGCCAGTCGTGTGGACCCGCGCGCAGGTGATTGCCGGTAACGTGAATTGGAGTCCCAACGAAACGCTCGGCGTCGGCGGTCAGTACCTCACGGTGCGCAACTGGCAACTGAGAAGGGGCGACTTTTTCTCAGAGCAGGAAATTTCCTCGGCCGCCAAGACGTGTGTGATCGGACAAACGCTCGTCGCCAAGTTGTTTCAAACGACCAATCCGATTGGCAAGTCGATACGCGTTAAGAACATTCCGTTTCGCGTCGTTGGTGTGCTTGAAGCCAAAGGCGCCAACATGGTTGGGCAAGATCAAGACAACGTGTTGCTGATGCCTTACACAACCGTTCAGAAACGCCTCCAAGGTTCCAGCTTCAATACGGTCGGCGCGATCATGATCTCCGCCCGGAGTGATGACCAGATGAATCAGGCAGCCTTTGAAGTCGATCAATTGCTGTACGAGCGACACCGCATTACGCCTGGCGATGAACCAGACTACATCATCCGCAATTCGATGGAGTTCGCCGAACTGCTCGGCACAATCACCGGCACGATGACCTTGCTATTGGCGGCGATTGCGGCGATTTCGCTATTGGTGGGCGGCATCGGTATTATGAACATCATGCTGGTCTCGGTCACCGAGCGGACCCGCGAAATCGGTATTCGCATGGCCGTCGGCGCCCGTGGCAAAGACATCTTGCGTCAGTTCTTGGTCGAGTCGGTGATGTTGTCGCTACTCGGCGGTGCGGTGGGGGTCGCCATGGGAGTCGGCGCGTCGGTTGGCCTGACGAAGCTGATTAACTCACTTTTGAGCGGCTCCGATTGGCCGATCGTCGTTTCGTTTCCCGCTGCTGCGATTGCGATGCTATTCGCGGGCGCTGTTGGGATTTTTTTTGGGTTCTATCCCGCGCGGCGGGCGAGTCTGCTCGATCCGATCGAGGCATTGCGGTACGAGTGACTAGCGCACACACAGTCGATCAAACGTAGTCTGCCATGTTACTCGCTGCCGACAAGCACCAGCGAATTGGGATGCGACTGGCGCCACTCGGCAAGTGGCAGCGGATCGGGTTCGGCAAGAAAAGGGAGAGCGCTGCCCGTACTTAGGCCGCTGATCGCATTCATCTCACTTGGTTTGTGCGGATACCACACACTTTCGGTCTTGCGATCGTAGATCAAAAACGTGTTGTTGTAAGTGTAGCCGGTCGTGCCAAATGTAGTGACTTCTCCATCGAGTTCGCGTCCGTAGACTACGGACAGTTGCACGAGCGGTCACCAGCCAACCGTGACCGGCTTGCCACCGACCAGGTCGTTCACCAACTCATGGCGATCCATGATTTGGATCGGATACGCCTTCGCTACTCCGTTATGGACGTAACCAATCACGACCGTTTCGTCGGCGATGCCATGTTCGCCCAATTTCTCACGTTCATCGATGGCGACGAAGGCGGGTCGATCGATGGAGGGAATCGAATCTTTGCCAACACCGTATTGGTACCCGTCGCGATCTAGCGGTGAGTCGGTAATGTCAAACCACTCACCGGTTTCCACGTCGCGGGGCCCACGGGCCCACAGCAATTGCCGTCCGTCGTCGGTCTCGACGACGCTTAGCGGGTTGCCTGCATGCGACCAGCGGCCGCGATCGAACGGTCCATTCGGAAATGTCGGGCGAGTTTCGATATATTGGATAAGGGCCCATGATACTGCGCCAATAGCGGCGATTGCAGCCAATGCCAATTTGGCTCGCGAGCCACGCGTTGCGTTCTTGTCTTTCAACATGAGGTCCTTCATGAATCAAGTGTAAAAACAGATTGACTACTCCAATACTTCTACCAGCCCTCAGTCAATTCTCTTGGCCAGCGCTACGCGCTGTCTGTGAGTAAACTAACGTTACGCGTTGAGAAAAAGCAAGCGGAAAATCGGCAAGCGAAGCGACGGGCCCGCCAGCACCGCTTCCATTAACGACCTCCCCTTCCTCAGAATCGTCACCTTGAAGGCAACACTCCGCTCGGCTGTCGTAGCTGAAACGTAGACTCAGCGGCCTGCGGTTCGATCGGTTCTGGCTCGGTCGGCTCTGGCTCGATCGGCTCGGAGGGCGGCGGCGGGTTGAGCGGCGGCAACACGGCGCGACGGCGGCGGTTTTGGCCGCGGAGTGGGTCTTGCAGATCGAAAAACTCCTCGGACGGTTCGTCGCCGCTGGGGTAGAGATCGGCGTTGTCGGTGGGACGATTGGCGCGTGGGTAACATTTTTTTCGCCCGCTGCATCCGAGCGGGCCAATCGACGCATAACGCTCTTCGTAGAAGAAAACGTCGTGCGTTTCCAAGATGGTGCCTGTCTGCAACTCCAAGTTGGCCTGCTCGATGTTGTAGAGTGCCAGCAACTGCGCTTCGGCACTGACCGCGTCGCCCCAAGAGACGATCGCTTGCAGGACGTTAATGTATTGTTCGAGACCATTGGCATAGCGACCGATTAGGAACGCCAAATTCTCACGCGCCGCAGCGCGGGTTTCTTGGGTGGCTTGGTATTGCTCGAAAAACTGATCGAGATTGCGCAGGTTGGCGGCGAGCAGATGGCTGGCGGTGAGCAATCCTTGTGTGAGGTTGGCCCGGTCGCGGGCGATGATCAGTTCTTGCTGGCGCAATTGGGCCCGTGACGCTCGCAAACCGATCGGCACCGAAAAATTGATGCCGAGTGTCCAGTCGTTGGCTTGGCTCAGCGACGACGAAATCGTGTCGCCGATCGGCATTTCCCCTTCCAAGCCATTCCAGCGATAGAGTCCAAAGGCGTTGAGTTGTGGTAGGGCCAGGTTGCGGGCTTGGAGCCTATTCTGTTGGTCGGCTTCAAGGATCAGTTTGAGTTCAATGATGTCGGGTCGATATTCCTCGGCCATGCTGACGATCGTTTCCCAATCGACTTGGAGCCGGTCTTCGGCGGGCGGCGAGACTGGCGTCAGCCGCTGTGGGTCGTAAGCGGGCAGGCCCATAATGCTGCGCAGCGCCGCTTCACCTTGCAGTACGTCCGATTTGGCGGCGATTAGCGTCGACTTAAAACTTGCCAGGGCAACGCGAGGCTGCGAAACTTCGCCCTCGGAGATATCGCCGGTCAGCTCTCTGCCTACCGCTCGCTCTAGGGCAAACTGCGCTTGGTCGACCTGCTGCTGACGGGCCCACAGTACCGTGCGTGCCGACACTAGGTTCCAATAAGCGGCAATCACGTCCCGTACCAGTTGCTGCACACTATTCTTGTATCGGAAATAAGAACGTTCGGTGTCGATCCGGGCCAGCACGATCGGCACTTGGTTTGCCAGTCGTCCTCCCCCTTGCAGTAGCGGCTGCGTGTAGCTGAAGTCGAGCGCAGTCCGATTCTCTGGATTGAGGGGCAACATCTCGAGCGGTCTTCGCCTGGTGCCATCGTTAACCCCGAAGGCCCATCTGCCGCCGGTGAGGTTAGTCTTCGCCAATTCAAAGTCGATGTCGTAAGAGTCGCTGCGAGTGGCGTCGATCAACGTACGCATCGGGGGGTCAAGCATGGGGTCCGTAACGAAGGCAAAGGGCGTTTCGAGTCGGTTCCAAAAATTGTCAACCGAAAGTGTCGGATCGAAGCGACCTTGGGCGATGTCGATGCCTGCGTTGGTAATCGCCACGTCGTAGATCGTGCTGCCACTGCGAGCAGCCGTCACGCCGGCTAGCACGCGGATCACTTCCGAGTTGCCCAGCGCGGTGCGAATCGCGTCGTCGAGCGAGAGGTTCTGCGTTGGGGCGTCCCACTGCAAATCCGAGACGGTCGGCGGCCGGGGTGTTGCGGGCAGCGCGACGTGCGGCAGTTGGCTAGGATGCCGGACCTGGATTCTTTGCTGCTCCGGCTTGATCCAGGGCCAGAACGACTCGGCAAAGCCGGGGCGCGAGAGCCAGCCGAGCGAGAGGGCGATCAGCAAGAGTGGGCCAATTATACGCGTCGCTACAGCAAACAGCCAGGTAATCATCTCTAGACACGGATGTAACACGGCGCGGCCGATGGCCGCAACCAAAAGATGGAACAGGAGGAAACAGAGGCGGCAGAGAGTGAACCATGAGTTGTTCGGAGGAAGTATCATACCAGGCTACTACTTGTTCGATTTTTTTCTCACAGAGGCACGGAGACACAGAGCCCGGATTAGGTCTCTCCCGTGAATCCTTCGAGTGATGTCGTCCTTCATCTCCGTGTCTCCGTGAGAAACCACTTCTTCGAAGAGAACATGGCCCAAGAATGCCATCGACGCAAAAATCTCCGTTTTCTCTGCGATCTCCTGTCAAATAATTTGCGCAGGCTGCGAAGATTTTCAGGCTCTGTGAACACAATTCATCTAAGTAAAGGGTTCGGTCATGCGATCCTCTGAGGAATTGAAACGCAGAGGACGCGGAGGACGCAGAGAAAGCGCAGAGGAAAAGAGTATCGGACCGATATTCTCCGCGCTGTTTGCGCCCTCTTCGTTAAATCCTTGACAATTTGAGTTCGTTGAATCTGTTGTCTTGGTTGCGGATGTTGGCCGCGCTGGGCTAATCCATGTCGCATCTGTGGCTGTTATTAAGAGTCAAGGGGCTCGGTCGGTGCGGATGTGCAATCTTGCGCATGAGTGGAGCCCTCAGAGGTAGTTTCGGCCGGACGCCAAGGAATATGCCAACTTTAGCCGTTGTAACGCTCTATCTTAACTTTCGACTTCTGCGGCTGTGTAGGAATGTAACGACTGCATCGCCTGCGTAAAATCTGCGGTGTCGGCGATGACACGACCGTCGCGAAGCACAATGTTGCGGTTGGCATTCTGTGCCACTTCCGGATCGTGGGTGACGAGGATTAGGGTCAGGCCTTGCTCTTCGTTAAGTGCTTGAAACAGCTCCATCACCTCGCGGCTAGTTCGCGAATCGAGGTTGCCGGTCGGTTCGTCGGCAAGCAAGATCGAGGGACGATTCACCAGCGCCCGCGCGATCGCGACGCGCTGCTGCTGACCTCCCGAGAGTTGACTGGTAGTGTGGTCCATCCGGTCGCCCAGCCCCACCCGCGCAAGTTCTTCGGTTGCCCGTTGATGACGCTCAGAGGCCGAAACAGCATGCGAGTAGAGCAGTGGCACTTCGACATTTTCCAGCGCGGAGGTGCGATTGAGCAAGTTAAAATTCTGAAACACGAAGCCAATTTGAGAATTGCGAATGCGGGCCCGCTCATCGAGCGACATATCGACGATTTCCTGCCCGTCCAAAAGATAGCTACCGCTGCTCGGACGGTCGAGGCAGCCCAGCGTGTTCATCAAGGTCGACTTGCCCGAGCCCGAAGGACCAATCAAGGCGACGCGCTCCCCCTGCTCGATATCGAGTGTTGTCGCCCGTAACGCATTGACGGTCACTTCGCCCAGATCGTAGACGCGCGTGACATCTTGCAGGCGGATCAGAGGCAGGTCGCTAGTCATGGCGGCGCAGCTTGGGTGTGCTTTAAGCGAAACTACCAGCATAACAGCTTTGAACCGCAACGTGTCATGGTGATTCGATTCTCGTCTCCTTGGCCTTTTCTGTTGATTTTCGATTTTTTCCATACAGAGGTTCAATATCCACCATCGGCCAGCGAATCTTCTATTGTGAAGAACCGATTCTGGCGGTGGCTTTATTGCTAAGTCGGTTTCCCTTGTGTTTGATTGGCGGGCGGCAGATAATGCCAGCCATGACACTCATCGAGCAACTCATCGACCAACTGGGCGTTTCTCGCCAACAAGCCGAAGGGGGCATTGGCTTGCTGCTACAACAGGCTCAAACTCGGTTGAGTCCCGATGAATTCTTGCAAGTGGCCGACGCCATTCCAGCAGTATCAGATTTGATTGGCAAGGCGCCGCGTCAGGTAGGGCCCCGGCCAGGGCGGTTGCAAGCGGTGTGGCAGCGCCGGTTTAGCGGTTGGGGCGAGTTAGCGTCGCTCCGGTCGTCATTCGAGCGATTGGGGCTTGACCGTGCGGCGATCGACAAGTTCGTCGCGGTGACCGGCAGCTATTTTTGCGAGCAAGGTGGGGCAGAAGTGGAAACCGTACTCGTTAGTGCGTGGCGCTAA
>Ga0310121_10003806_pt1 | contig 13623 bp, 12 predicted proteins | sample CB27_Tmax_986_MG_FD_203504 | JGI IMG/M metagenome (GOLD analysis project Ga0310121, IMG submission 203504) | Marine microbial communities from Western Arctic Ocean, Canada - CB27_Tmax_986 | ecosystem: Environmental > Aquatic > Marine > Oceanic | place: Canada: Western Arctic Ocean | collected... | reverse complement strand
TCTTGGGCGTGTCGCTCACACCGCGGGCGAAGCTTACCATGCCAGCAGACAGAAAGTGAAAATGGTCGAGCGTGTCTGCGGCCGAGACTCCCAAAACCCGGCCCTGATATCGGCTCTGGCAGGTGACCGTGTCACCCAAAGTCGCCGTCAGTTCTTCGGCGCGCTGAATCGCTACGGCGTGGTGACCGGCTGGCAGCACTTCAATGGTTTCCTTTCCGACACAAAGACAAATGTCGCGGGTAATCCCCAAGCGACGGCGTGCCAGTCGAAGAACTGGGTAGATCATCCCGGTCGCGACCAAGGCCAAAATTGGACTGGCCAACAACGGGAGCAGGAATTTCGAACCAAGATTCGACAGATTCAACGCGGATCCTGTGATCAATCCCGTACCGATTAGCGCCCCAATGAGACTGTGCGTCGTCGAAATCGGCATTCCGATCCGTGTTGCCAGTAGCACCGTCAGACCGGCGCCAAGAGCGACGGACGCTGCAAACGCAGGTTGAGCCACAACAGCGTCATCCAACAGCCCCTTGCCGCTGAAACTCTTGATCAGATTTCCGGCGAGCAGAAACGCCGCCAAAGAACCCAGAAAAGTTGTCAGCGTTGCCCATATCAGCGCGCGACGAAAGGTGGTTGTACCGCTACCGAACAGTGTGGCAACACCCTTGAAATTGTCGTTGGCCCCGTTCGCATAGGCGACGCAGAGGCCCGCCAGGAGAATAACGACGAAGATCATTGGTTTATCGGTTTCTGTCTCTTCGGGAGGTTGTTAGCCAGGTTGTTAGCGAGGTTATTAGCCAGGCTGCGCTGTTGATCTTCACGCCAATTTGTGAGCCCGACTCGCGATCGACCAATCTCGTATCTCATTTCCGAACAGACACTCGCTAGCGCGTCCACGCCAGCCACTTTCGGAACAGCGACGCGACACGCGGCGTCAGTCGCGTGCGATTGTATTGATCGCCCAGCCTTCGAATCGCTTCGGCCTGCGTGGGATACGGATGAATCGTGCTGCCGATCTTCGACAGACCCAGTCCGTGCGTCATTGCCAGCGTGATCTCAGAGATTAGGTCGCCTGCGCTGCGAGCCACGATCGTCGCCCCCACGATTTGATCCGTGCCTTTCTTGACATGGACTTTCGCAAATCCGTCGTCTTCGCCATCGAGGATGGCGCGGTCCACGTCGCTGAAGTGCTGTACGTAGGTGTCCGTCTCGATGTCCTGGGCTGCGGCGTCTTTTTCGTAAAGCCCAACGTGGGCAATTTCCGGAGACGTGTAGGTACACCAAGGAATCTTGAGCGCACTCGACTTCTTGCGGCCTTTGAACAGCGCGTTTTGGATGACAATGCGAGCCATGAAATCGGCGGCGTGGGTAAACTGGTACGGTGAGCAAATGTCTCCCGCCGCATAGATGCGCGGGTTCGTCGTTTGCATGCGGTCGTTGACTTTGACCCCTTTCTTGTCGAAGTCCACGCCGATGCCTTCCAGGTTCAGGTCTTCGACGTTGGGCGCTCGTCCGACTGCGACTAACAGCTTGTCGATCGGTTCGTCGTAGCTTTGGCCGTGCGATTCGACGGTTAGACGTATTCCGCCCTCGTTCCTAATCTCCAGCTCCCGTCCACAGCAGAGCAGCTTCACTCCGTCACGCCCGAGGGCCTGATACACGATTTCGGCCGCTTCGCGATCTTCGCGGGGCAAGATTCCATGTTCCGACTCGACAAGAAAGACTTCGGAGCCAAGCTGTGCGAACGACTGCGCCATCTCGCAGCCGATGGGACCCGCACCGATGACGCCCAATCGTTGCGGTAATTCGGTCAGTGAGAAAACACTCTCATTGGTCAGATATTCCACGCCGTCCAGGCCGGTAATTGGCGGTGCGGCGGCCCTCGCTCCAGTCGCGATCACTGCGCGTTTAAAGTTAAGCGTCGTGCCAGCAACGTCGATCGTGTCGGAATCGATGAACCGGCCTTGTCCAAAGTAAACATCCACACCGAGGTCGCGAAACCGCGTCGCCGAGTCGTTCGGGCTGATGCGAGCTCGGAGTCGCCGCATTCGTTCCATGGCGGCGGCGAAATTGACGTTCACGCCAGCCGGAACTTCGACGCCGAACTCGTGAGCCTGCTTGACGGTCGCTGCAACTCGAGCCGCGCTGATGACGCCCTTCGACGGTACGCAGCCGACGTTCAGACAGTCACCGCCCATTAGGCTGCGTTCGATCAGCGCGACCTTTGCACCTAGGCCTGCCGCTCCGGCCGCGGTTACTAATCCGGCCGTGCCGGCGCCGATCACGACCAAGTTGTAGCGGCCCCGCGGAGTCGGATTGGTCCAGTCGGGCGGATGGACGTTGGCCTCGAGCTGTTGATTGTGCTCATCTTTGGGCAAGAGCTGGACGAGTTCGTTTTCGGTCATCGAGTTCCTCAGGGGGCGAGTCACGGCACTCATGTCTGCACTTCTTCTTGTGAATTGCCGTCGGAGGATAACGCCACCGGCTGGCCGTCCGTCTGTCGTTGTGACTTGGATTGTGTAATCATCTTCATCATGAAGCGGACGATCAACGGGAAAACGCCGAGCAGTACGAAGGCGACTAGGATTTGCGTGAGCTGGCGCGGTGTGAACACGGCGTTGATGCCCTGGTCGGCAAGCGTTTGTAAATTGGGAACACTGGAACCAGCGTACACATAGACCACAGTACCAGCCAGCATGCCCAGTTGGCTGACCCACCAAAACGTTCTCGTGCGAAGGGGTGTCAGCCCCATCACGGCGTTGATTACGAAGAAGGGTACGGCAGGTATCAGCCGCAAAGTGAATAGGAAGAACGGGCCTTCTTTCTCCAATGCTTGATTGAAGCTGGCCAGACGTTTGCCAAACCGCTGCTGAATCGAATCACGAAATAGGAAGCGGCTTAGCACGAAGGCCAGAGTTGCCCCCGTCGTGGATGCGAAGCTGACGAGGAGAATGCTGGGCATGAGACCAAAATACCAGCCATATACGAGCGTCAGCACCGTGGCGCCTGGCAGCGACAGGCCGGTCACGACCACGTAGATCAAGAATGCAGCGCCATAGACCAGGATAGGATGTTCTTGTTGGAACGCGCGCAGCTGGGACTCCTGCTTGGCGAGACTTTGCAAAGTAAGCACGTCGCCGAACTGCGCGTAGGCGACAACGATGACGACAGCGACGAAGGCGAGTACGGCCACCTTCTTCGCCCACCGGATTCGGTCTTGCGGCTGAGGATTCGCAGCGTCCGGCGTCATGGCCGTAGTCCTTTAATGATTGGCGGCGAGGCGATTGAGCCGGCCACTCGCGATTCGATCTGATTGCGTTGAACGATATGGTTGTGACGTGCAGTCGTACGATTCCTTACACAAAGATCTGGCGGAATCTCGGCTGCTAGCAGCCCGCTCGAATTACCCACGATTGACACTTACTCGCGGAGGAGACGAAAATGTTGGTGTTGACCAGAAAGAGGCCAGCAGATCGTGAACGGGGGTAGCGAATTACCTGGGCTCGATGATGGGATCGACGAGGAAAATAGCAGTGGATGGGGAATTCGTCGATCACACGAACCACGAGATCTACGCCGCCGGTCTGGATCTTGTTCCCCGGGTTTCTTCGCTGACGTTGCTGTTGACCAGGACGAAGGCGTGACCCGCATCCCGGCCGCGCGAAATAGCCGTAAAAAACACAAAGAGTTACAAACAAAAAAAGGAAAATGGAAGCGAGTCATTTCTTTGCGTCTTTTTGTGTTTCTTGCGGCAATATTCTGGCAAGATCGCGGAGTTGCGATTCAGCTTGCTGCAGACAGTTACTGTGATACAAAGATGTGGGTAAGGACAAGCCCTAAGCCCTTTTCTTGGAAGGGCGTGGTGAACCTAAGTCCTTGTTCGTTTCTGCGATCGCGTCACCGAATCGTTTTTAGTGCAGTCGGACATGCCGCTTTGCAGCACCCTGAATGATAACCACGGGGCGCCCCGGAAAACCACGCCCATCACTTCGTTCTGAGCGTGCCACCCGTGCCTGTCACCGCACAGCGATTGCCTTCCGAACGAGTTGTGAGTTCAAAAGTTGCGCGAATTGCGCGATCGAAAAGAAACACAGGATTGCCAACGCCGCGTGTTTCATGTTCATGTCCTTTTTCCATGAGTCTGTCCTTGGGCCGATCGAAGTCGCTACGAAGGAACTCATGCGACGGGGGTATCAGCCCGCGCACGCGGAACTTCTAGATTCTACAGACTGCGGCCGCTGTTTCCGTGCCTCGGTTCACACAGCTCATGGAATCTCAATCGCCCCACTATTTGGTTGTGCACGAAGACGTGAGTGGAGATTTCATATTCTTGCCATGGACGATTTAGGGCAAAAATATGAGATGGCAAGAATATCTCCGATGCAATCTTCACGCCAGTTCTTTCGGTGTCGCAGGCTGCGCCAACCGCGTCGAAAAAGAGCTCGCGGCGGTCTTCCAGGCCGGTCAAACTCCATTGACCTGCCACTCGCGGATATCCCGAGATCTGAGCCTGCGACCAACTTGGGGCTCCTGAGTTTCTGACAAATCGTGTAAGGATTTGCGATCGTCTCCGTCTTCCAGGCAGACGATTCCTGGATTTTCACCTCAAACGTCACGGAAGACCAAGGAGATAGAGATGATTCGGACGATTACACGCGCTGTCGCCGTCGCTTTCCTGATCGTAGTTGCTAGCAGCCAACCGGTTCATGCGGGGGCCAAAGTCTACGTTGGTTCACAGGTCGCCGCGGGCCGACAGGTGTCAATGGATCGCATTGACCATTCTGCCTGGGATGCGATTCTTCGCAAGTATGTCGATACTGATGGCATGGTGGCGTATCGCGCTCTGCATGGGTCGTCGGCTGATGTGCGAGCGCTTGACGGCTACTTGCAGACGCTGTCGACGGCCAGCCCGCGGATCCGTACCTCCCGTGACGGACAACTCGCCTTCTGGATCAATGCCTACAATGCTCTCACCGTCCGCGGGATCCTGCGTGAGTACCCGACCACCAGCATTCGAAACCACACGGCCAAGGTCTGGGGCTACAACATCTGGAAAGACTTGCAGCTCCACGTCGATGGTAAGCCCTATTCGTTGGAGCAAATCGAGCACGAGATTCTTCGCAAAACGGGCGATCCGCGGATTCATTTTGGCATTGTGTGCGCGTCGATCGGTTGCCCTCGGCTGTTGAACGAGGCGTATGTGGCCGGCCGAGTCCAAAAGCAACTTGAAGCCAACTCACGAGACTTTTTCTCCCGTTCACAGAACTTCCGCTACGACCAGCGAAACGGCCGCTTCTACCTCTCGTCGATCCTGAGTTGGTTCGGCGAAGACTTCGGCAGCAACCAGGCAGCCCAGCTCCGCAAGATCGCAGCCTGGCTGCCGAACGAAGCCGCTCGGCAGGCTGCGAACCAAAACGCCGTCAGTGTCAGTTTCCTCGACTACGACTGGAGCCTGAGCCAGCAGGCTAGTCCTCGAACGGCGCGACGTTAGACTGCAGCCGCGACCGGCCAGCAAGCACGCCGGCCCAGCGCCGGCTTGTTTTGCGCGCCGAGCGGTGATTGCAATCGCCCTGATCCCCAACCAATCCGAGAAGCCCCAAGAACAGAATATTTTCACGTCTGAGTGTAAGGATTCTCACTTCGCTCCGTCACTCCTTGAAAGTCGCGAACCACTCAGCTCTTGTTCGAAGGAGTGTCCCATGTCAGAGAAATACTGGTTTCTGAAAAACTGCTCACTGTTCGAACAACTCGACGACCAGCAACTGGAGTGGATCGAGGCCTGCAGCCGCTCGAAGAACTTTCCCGCGAACAGCCCCGTCTACCTACCCGCCGAGAAAGCGGACTACGTGTTTCTGTTGGCCAAGGGCTTGGTCAAGGTGTCGCACCTGACGGCCGATGGGAAGGAGTCGATTCTGACGTTTGTGGAACCTGGAGAATTGTTCGGCGAGCTAGCAATCTTCGACGGCCAGCCGCGGGACGAGTTGGTAAAGGCGATGCAGCCTTCAACGGTCGTGATGATTCCGACTGAGCAAATGCATCGACTCATGAGCCAGCGGGCGGACGTTGCACTGGGCATCACCAAGTTGGTCGGACTGCGATGCCAACGCATCGAGCGGCGACTCAAGAATCTCCTGTTCTTGCCCAATCGACACCGGCTCGTGCATCTGCTGCTCGAGTTAGCCGACCAGTACGGGTTTGCCACCGACGACGGGATTCGTCTCCGCATCAAACTGTCGCATCAAGACCTCGCCAACCTGATTGGCAGCACGCGAGAGACAGTCACGGTCGTTCTCGGGCAGCTGAAGGCGGAGGGCAGTGTCAACGGCGGACGATGCAAGATCGTCCTGACTCAACCGGAACGACTTGCAAGAAGCGTCGATCGCCAACCGCCGCGCGTGTCGCGCCCTAGTCCACGCCTCACACCGGTGCTAGTAGCCGGCTAGGGGCGACAGAGTAGATTCCGGCACAAACCCCCAGTCGTCGTGTACCCAAGCCGTGAACGAATCGCTCGAGTGCTTACAGTCATGCGTGGCCTTTGCCCGCACCGATGAGGCGGCCTTGAAAGAGCTGGCTGCCGGCAGCGAACTTCGTACGTTTGCGCAGCGTCAGCCAGTGTACCTCGCATCGGATCGCGCGGATTCGGTCTACCTGTTGATCTCTGGCCGCATCGCCGTGGGGCACGTTAACGAACTTGGCAAGCGAGCATGGTTGACGTTCGTCCGCCCCGGCGAACTCTTTGGCGAACAGTCGCTCTTCGAGTGGCCGGCCCGCGATCAATATGCGGCGCCGTTTCAGATATCACGCGTTCTCATTATCCCCGCCAGGGTTTTCCGCCCCATCATCTTGGCCTGTCCCGAATTTGGCGCATCGATGCTGCGCCTGGTCGGTGAGCGGCTGATGCAAACGAACCGGCGTTGGACAAGGCAGTTCTATTTGTCGAATCGTGAACGTTTGATTCACATCTTGTTGGACCTGGCCGATCAATACGGCAGCCGCCGTGGCGACGTGATTGAATTCACGATCGACTTATCCCATGAGGATCTGGCCGGCTTCACCGGCAGCACGCGTGAAAGCGTTTCGGTCGAAATCGGCCGACTCCGCGAAGCCGGCCTGATCGCCTCATCGCGTCGCCGGCTCGTGCTGTGCCAACCGCAACGCTGGCTGGGGCTGGTCAGCCGCTAGCCGTCGACAACCGACTGGTTTGGCGGTTCTTGCGGAATCTTCATGGGCCCCGGAAAACCACGCCCATCACTTCGTTCTGAGCGTGCCACCCGCACCACCCGCACGGACCGAGGATGTTCCGCCTGGTACGGGTGGCACGTCCCTGAGCTCTTGGCGAAGGGCGTGGTGAACTTGGCATCATTGTTCACCGGTCAGATCAGAGACAGTGGCGCACAATTCACCGAGGTTGTCCATTCAGCATTATTCGTTGGGAACCGAACTCGGCCTTTCTCTCCGGTGCGGCAACGGCAGTCCTGTGACTGGGGGCTTGTGAATTCATCGACCAGTCGTAATCGAAGAACGCGACTTGCCCGTCATGACGGGCGGCGCGCTCGACCACTTGCTTCAGTGTCGGATCCTTCACGCGCGCAGCCAACCAGGATAGGTAGCCGCCCACTGGCTCCCAGTCACTTCCATACCAATTGAGAATGGGGCTTAGCCGAAGTACCTTGCCAGACGGATCGAAATCGACATAGGTGCGGTTATTGGCGAACAGCCGGCTTTGGTCTTCCAATTGGGTCGCGATCTTTGAGCCGACGTAGGCTTCTGGTCGAATTGTCGGGCAACTGCGCGCGGCACACACCAGTGCGACGTGTACACGCGGTTCTCGGTATCGCCCGCGAATCAACTGGTGTTCGATGTAGTTCAGGCTGACCGTTTGGCCAAACAGAATGTGTTCTTCCACGTCAAAGAATCCGAGATCGTCGACTTTGAACGAGCTCACCGAATCGCGAATTCCGTGAGTAATCACACCGTTGATGACGAGTGCGTTGTACGCGTTGCACAACAGTGCAAAACGCTCCGCATGGCTGTCGAGTTGGTCCGGCTCCGCGCCGCCCAACCGTCTGACGTAGGTGCGAAACAGATGGTCCCGTGACAGGCCGTCGTAATCCACGAGTCCGTTCTCGACGTATGTCTTCAACAAATAATCCCACAAGGCGTGGTCCGTGCCAGCAGCATCAGGATGCGGCGTCGGTTTGCTCGTTCGGCGAACATGATCGAAGGCGTTGTTTGCCACGACTAAGGGCACGATGAACGAGACAAGTGCCAGCCAGAACAGGGGACCGTAGTAAGAGTTTTTGTTGGTTGTCATACTGGTGGCGTCCTCCACAGGGTAGCGATCACGGTCCGAGCTTGTGAAAGAATCTTGTGGCTACAGCGAGATGCGTTTCGGGTGCCACTCGCTTTGCCACTGTTCGTTACGCGACGTGGACAATCGATTCAGCACTGGCAGAGCCAGTGGCACACAGAACGAAACGGACAACTTATTTCTTTACAAGTCCTTAGTCGCTTTTCGCTCCGCGTGACGAGCTTACGCCAGGCGGAGCGTGCCGGCGACTCTTAGGCCGCCGGCACTTGACGTCTCGTGCGTCTGTCTTGCGCGGTGAGCGGTCTGCAGTCGGAACTGTCAACGAATAAACCGTTTCGGCGGGAACGTCGCCCAGGTGCAGAATCTCCATCGGGCAGCGGACGACGCATTCGGCGCAGCCAGCAGATCCGGACGACATCCTCCAGCCGGATTTGATCCTCCTGGACTTGGGGCTGCCGGACAGTTCGGGACTGGATCTGCTCCGGACGATTCCGTCGGTTCCGGAACTCCGTACGACGCCGGTAGTCGTGTTGAGTTGCAGCGACGACGAGACGACGACGCGCGATTGCTTGGAATGTGGGGCAAACGCCTTCGCGCCCAAATCGGCCGGCCATGACGACTTCCATGCGCAGGTCAGACGCGTCGGGCAATTCTGGGTGGGCGATAGCGTGACAAGGAAAAGCGATCTACACCGTGATGATCCGCCGCCGGCATTGCCCGCAGCGAACAGGGCCACCCTGGATGAATTCCCCGCGTTCCGCCGCAAGAATCGGATCCTGCTCGTCGACGACGACAAGGGGCACGTCACGCTGATCCAACGCGCCCTGCGACGAGCCAGCATGGACTGCGTCGTCGACGTCGCCCAAAATGGCGCCGAGGCGATCGACTACTTGTTCGGCGTAGGGACTATGCGGATCGCGACTCGATGCCTGATTTGATCCTGCTCGACTTGAACATGCCCACCATGAACGGCCGGCAGGTGTTGGAAAGACTACGCAATGCCCGCCGACAAGACCAAGTAAAACTGCCGCCGGTCGTTGTCTTAACCTCGTCGGACGAGGCCTGCGATATCGACGAATCCTATGACTTGGGGGCTCAAAGTTTCATCCGAAAACCAGCCGAGCACGGGCGATTTGCGTAAGCCGTCCAGCAGACGACTCGTTACTGGCTGTCTTTACATGAGTCCGCAAACCGGGAGCCGGCCTGTGCATCACCGATGAGAGTTCCGAGATAGTGGTCTTACGCGTCAGAGCTATCGTTCGCGCCAGCCCGTAGGTCGCCGTTGACGAATCTCCAACAGCTACCCCACGGCGTAGCGTTTCAGCTCGGCGCTGCTCTGACAGTGCAGATTTACCGCAGGGCATCGCGAAAGACCACGCCCATCACTTCGTTCTGAGCGTGCCACCCGTGCCACCTGTACCCGGCGAAATCGACGATACCTGGCGCCTGAAACCCCTGATGACGGCGAATTACTGAAGTAGAAACTGCAGACCATTCGCCTCTGTTTGTCTGTTCTTCGCCTCTGCGGTCCTCTGCGTGCTCTGCGTTCAATTCAATCCGCGGCGACCTAAACCCAGAGTTCGCAGAGGGCCGCAGAGAAATGCAAGACCAACTTCTCCGTGCGGGAAAAGAGGTCCAACTTTACGGAAGCGATGCGCTCTTTTCCAACTCTTCGCGAATCCAGGAGAGTGCGGCAATGGCGGAAGGCCAGCCGACCGTCGTGATCGCCAACACTGCCACGTGTTGGAGTTCTTCGGGAGACAGGCCCGACGCGCTACCGCGTCGCGTGTGTAAGCGCACGGCGCCCTCTAAACCGCCGCCCACGGCGATCGCCAGCTTGACCAGCCGTTCGGCCTTCTCATCGAGTGGGCCCGCTTCGGCGGCCACTTGGCCTAGTTTGTTGTAGGCGTCCCAAACATCGGGGTGCTGCTCAATTACCCTTTGAACGATCTCAGGAAGTTCTGTGTGTCATGGTTCTTGTTCATCCATTCTCGAGCACCCAGTGCACGGCCGGCGGTTCAGCTCGGCGCTGATGGCGCGGTTGAATTTGATCTTCACCTTCTCGCGGTAGGTATGGAGTGCACGCTGAGATGCAGTTGGTTGGCGATGGATCATTGACCGTGCAACGTCCGACCTCGGCCTGGCATCGGGTGGAACGGAGTGCTCGCAGATTTACTCCCAGTAGCGTGCCTTGTCGGGAATCACCCATCGAATGCCGCCACGTGGGTCTGGCACATCGCCGTCGTACCGCGGGATCACATGGATATGGACGTGCGGAACCGTCTGGCCGGCTGCCAATCCGTCATTTAGGCCGATGTTGAAGCCATCGGGAGAGTACTCTTCGACGATCTTTGCTCGGACTCTTTCGACGAGATCCCACACTGCGAGCTGATCGTGCCGTGGCAACTCGAAGAGCGTCCGCACGTGCTGGCGGGGACCGACGAGCGTGTGACCTGCCGAAACCGGATAGCCGTCTCGCAAGGCAAATACTTGCTCCGTCTCGATGAGCAAGGATTCGGGCGCTCTGTTGCAAAACGGACATTCAGGCTGTTTATCCACTTTCTTACCTCGGTTCAGGTGGTTCCTCGATGGAAACGGCACTGCACATATGCTTACCCAACTCTTAGCTTACCCAACTTTCGATTCCGTGAGAAACCGTGGCGACGTAAGAAATGGTCGTCAAGAGCCGTTCGCTTCTCGGCGTAAATCAAAAACCGGCCGAGGTGAGCCTATACACGATGTCTCGTGGCAGTTCGCGAGGGCCGATCGGAGGCCTTCAGACCAACCGAATCTCGTACTGAGATACCGGTCGTTTTTGACAGCCGGATCGCGGGACGGTCGTATTGGGCCGCCGCACTCGGTTACTTTTCTCCGGCGACTGCCTCGGCAATGTTCTGAGAGTGGTCGCGGACGCGGGCATACGAGTTTAAAGCGGCCATGAAAGCAACACTCACCGAAGGAGCCATACCGTCGGCGGACAGCGCCACCAAGTGTAATCCTCGCAGCTCTTTGATTTTGTTGCGTATATGTTTGCCGGCGGTGCCAAGCATGGTGGAAACATCACGATTCTGCTGGTTGAACGCCTCGTTCACCGTCGCAACGTAGTCGGCGACCAGATCGTGTAATTGAAGTAGTTGTTCGATTTGCTCCTTGTCAAACCGATGCCCATCTTTGCGGAGGCGGCGGTCGAATTTCATGATGTCCGTGATGTAGTCACTGACCGACTCGTATTCGTCCGCAATGCGGATTTGCTCCCGGGCTTCCTCCGCCGCGGCGTGCGTGACGTTGCCCGACAGCAAGCTGGTGATAAACACCGCCACCTCGTCCTGGATGTTGTCAAGAACCTGCTCGCGTCGCTGCAACCGGTCGACGAGCGCTCGGTCCTGTTCGTCTTGACGCAGCAAGGTCTTCAGCCAGCCCAGCATTTTCTGGCAGCCGTCGCCCATTTTGAGGATTTCGCTGCGCGACTGTTCGATGGCTAACAAAGGCGATTCCACCATACGGATGTCGAGGTCTGTCAGGTGGGGCTTCTCTTTGAATTCTTTGGATGGCACCAGCCATTGGAGCAACCGCACAAACCAGGACGTAAACGGCAAGAACAGCAGCGTGTTGGTTACGTTGAAAATTGAATGGGTGGCCGCGATGGCAGCCGTGGTGTGAGGATACACCATTTGGCCGTCCTGCATGACACTATGGGTGACGTCACCATTGATAGTGGCTTGAATGAAGCCGGTATACCATTGAAAAATCAAAGTAATCCACAACACTCCAGCGATGTTGAAAATCAAATGAAAATAGGCGGCCCGCCGGGCGTTGACCGTTGCGCCCAGCGAAGCAAGATACGCCGTGATCGTCGTGCCGATGTTCTCGCCGAGTACCAGCGCAGCTGCCGTTTCGTACGAAATCACTCCCTGAAACGCCAGCGAGATGGTAACGCCCAGGGTCGCCGAAGACGATTGCACGAGCATGGTCAGTACACAGCCAGCGAGTACGCATTTCCACACGCCGAAGTAGCTGTCCGCTTGAAAGCGTTGAAACCAGGCTTCAAACTCCGACATGTCCTTGATGGCGGCACAGGCGTCCTTCATCAATTCCAAGCCGAAAAAGATCATGCCGACACCCATCAACGAGAGTGCCCAAAATCGCCAGCGATCGCCTTTGAGGAAGAGATAGGCCATCGCCATCAGGCCCAGCAGCGGAAGTCCATATTTGCCGATCTTGAGCACGAGGATCCATCCCGTGATGGTCGTTCCAATATTGGCCCCCATGATGATGCCAACGGCTTGTGACAACGTCATCACTCCGCTGTTGACCGAACCGATCACCAGCACGGTGGTGATCGAGCTGGACTGCACCACACAGGTGATAAGCGTGCCGACACCCATCGCCAGGAGACGGTTGTTCGTGACCGCGCTAATCATTCGTCGCAGGTTGGCTCCCGCGATGGCTTGCATCCCGTCGGACATATTCTTCATGCCCAACAGGAAAATGCCCAAACCACCGATGATTCCAAATGCGAGTTCGACTAGACTGCCGGAATCCAAGTGAATTGTCCCTACATGTCTTGGAGTTGCGTGGCACGGCTTCGCTGCGTGCGAATTCTACCAGCCAGCGAGTGGGATTGCAGCACGGCGAGCTGAGCTGATCTCGCAGCTGAACCCGGAACGGTATTCTGAGCGGGCCGCTCGACGTCGGAGCACGGCGCCGATCGCAAGGGCGCCGATCGCAAGGGCGCCGATCGCAAGGGCGCCGATCGCAAGGGCGCCGATCGAAAGGGCGCCAGTTGAAGGGGCGCCGATTGAAGGGGCGCCAGGTTGGCCAGCTGTACGGCGGATCTCACAACTGCTCACTCCGGTCTCGAAGGAGCCTCCCATTCTCGACGAAAGTCACTTTCAGCGTCTGTCCCAGTGGCTGGACCTCGAGTCCGAAGCGGAGACGAAGCGGCTCATCGACCGCCGTCGGCGAAGCACGAAGGCGGATCTCGAATCGTCCGGCGAAACTCTGATCGATCTCGCGATCGCCAATCACGAGCCCGGCCTGGCGGGCCAGACGCTGCTCACGCTGGTCAAACGCAACCGTACGCTGCGCCTGCCATGGAACCGGTTGCGAGTTGGATCGCCAGTCGTGCTCTCCGCCCAAGACGGTGACGATGCCCAGCCGGGAGTCGTCAGTGCAGCCCGCGGCGGATGGATCGAAGTTGCAGTCAACGAGTGGCCCGAGGGCGACCGCTTTCGTCTCGATCTGTCGACCGACGAAATCACTCGCAAGCGTCAGCAGGCCGCCTTGCGGCTGGCTCAAGATGCCCGCGGCCG
>Ga0310121_10003805_pt1 | contig 13624 bp, 11 predicted proteins | sample CB27_Tmax_986_MG_FD_203504 | JGI IMG/M metagenome (GOLD analysis project Ga0310121, IMG submission 203504) | Marine microbial communities from Western Arctic Ocean, Canada - CB27_Tmax_986 | ecosystem: Environmental > Aquatic > Marine > Oceanic | place: Canada: Western Arctic Ocean | collected... | reverse complement strand
GATCTTGGCTCTGGACGTTTACCGAGATCGAAGGCATCGAACCGACGAACAACACGGCGGAGCGGGCGCTGCGTCCAGCGATGATCTATCGCAAGCTCAGCTTTGGAACGCAAAGCGCATCGGGCAGCCGTTTCATCGAGCGGATATTGACGGTATCGAAAACCTGCCGAGTACAAAACCGCTCGCCATTTCAGTACCTTGTGGCAGCAACGAAAGCGCACTTCTCGCAGCAGACTCCGCCCTCACTACTGCCAACAGAAGAGACGGCCCCAACAAAAAAGGCCGCCTAAAACACTGCCACCCCGTGAACAGTTACAATGAGCAGAGACAGCCCTCGCTCAAATTCGTCGACAGGATGTGCAATCGAGGCGGATCCGGGAGCTCACACAACCCGGTGTCCCCGTACAAAAACTTTTCGTAATAGCGTTCCAGAAGTCCCGGCCTGGTGAGCTTGGGGTTAGAACGCATCCGCAGCAAACGCCTGGCCATGTTAGCGGTCGAAGTTAGCGGAAAGCAACGGACAATTCGGTTTCGCACATCCAGTTGAACAAAACGGACAATGTCATTGGCCACCTGCTGAAAGTCCTCGTCCGAGCCGCAATACTTGTCCCAGTTCAGGACAAGGTGGGCGCCCAGAATGCTTCCGCCCGAAACGGTCGTGATATGAGTAATCTTGGGCAGGATCTCCGCATCACGGAGAAAACGCACTACTCCAGATGATAAAGTGTGGCGCGGAACCCTCCACCGGACAAGGCTAATCCAACACGTTTCATGACCAGCACCACCTTAGCGCGGGACAATTATAGTGTCCAGCACGTTTGCAAAGTTATGGAAAGTGTGAAACCCCTCATAGAGTGGCGCAAACAAGCACCTTTTCGTAGCATAGTTGCTGTCGCGGTGTTTTCACCGCGAATCCTGGCGGAAGCGGTGTATCTCGGATGGATCGTAGAGATGCTGCGGATTTTATCGAGCGACTGCAGGGAATTATCCGAGGCATGGCTTCCTAGGCACACGTCAATGACGTTGCGCGGCGACGCGACGCTGATGCCGAGAAATGCCCGGTCTCCAAGAACACGACCACTTCACGTGCGACTCTGCGCGAGCAGGGAATCAAACCATGCCGTATCCGTACCAATGCATGGTCGCTTGCTGGAACGGCCAGCGCACTTTCCAACGGCACCACGTGATCTTTCGGCGAAGCAATCACACCGATCTCGAAACCGTCGGGCGAGGGCAACGTGTTAATGTAACTGTCGGACGCGTCGCTCAGTTCGTGCAGGTAGGGACATAACCAGCCGAGCCTCGGGGCCAGTCGACGCGCTGCATCCGACCCGGCGTTCGGTGTCCCCAGCATTACAATTCGACCCAATTTCGCTGGGATCCACTCCAGCAATGCGGTTCGGACAATGATGCCACCCATGCTGTGTGCGACAAGATGAATCCTTTCGGTTGCGTGCTCATTCTCCCAGCGACGAATCTCGTCCAACAATCTGCGCGAACAATCTTCAATCTTCAATGGACCCGAGGAAACTTGGATATTTCCAGTTGGAAACCTGGTAGCCGCGTTTGCGCAGGCGAGCGGCCAGTGGCAGCATCGGCAAAGGATTGGCCGCTACTCCATGCAACAGCACGACCGTCTCGTTTTCACGCCGAGTTGTTATTGCGTCACCAGTTACATCGATCTGCCGACCTTATCCCACTGCTTATCCAATCGCTGTGGCGAAACCGAAAAAATCGTGCCGATCGGTTGCGCGAAAGCCGACACGCGATACTCTTCAATCATCCAGCGATACATCTCCAACTCTGGATCGAAGCGCCCGGCTTGTTCGTCTTCTAGCTTTCGGTCCAAATACCGACGCCGCAATTCCCTGATTTCTTCAGTTAATATGCGATCTCGCTCTAGAGATCCACTGGTCAAACGCTCCAACCGGTAGCAGATCGCCTCGAAGTAACGAGGAAATTCTCGCAACCATCGCCAAGGGGTTTCTACCAGGAACGACCCTCCGGTCAACTCGGTCAGTTGCATTTGGACGTCCTCGACCGAGTACTGGAATCGTGACGCGTTGTTTTGTTCGACAGCTAACCGCACATCCTGGACCCCGCGCAACAGCTTCGGTAGCAATCCTGCCACATCTTGTGTCGCCACGCCAATTCGTTCAGCTGAATTGGCCAATCTGGTCGAGAATTCCTCGTGATTGCGGGGGGTTTTCTTTTCATCACGCAGAAATGCGATATCCGCGATCAGGTCGGTGAGTTGCCGGCGCAGGTCGTCGGCTGACATGATTTGCGAGACGTAGATCGTCAACTGGTCCATGTCCGGTAGCCAACTAACCTGGCTATGCAACTGTTTGCGTTGATTGAGCACGTACAGTCGCCGAAGTCCACCACGCGTGTAATGACGACTGGCCCAGCGCGATGTCAACAATCTGAGCTGCACATCTTCACCTGCGTCAATCAGGGTTGGGTGAGCCGGAAGGTCGACGCCGCCGCGCGACAACGTGACCGTTTCGTCGAGTTGTCCGAAATCCCAGCTGGTGATTCCGTCGCGTTTCCAGGTATCATCGCCGGCAACATCAATCTCTTGACTGGCCTCGACACCCAATCGCTGTCGCAGCTCAATGACGCTGCGACCTTCCGCCTTGACTTTACCGTCTTGGTCCGTGACGCGAACGTTCACTTCAAGGTGCGGCGATATTTTTTCCAGTTGAAAATCGGATACCGCAATTGGCTCGTCGGCGACCTCTGCCAGTCGGTGGGCGACACTGGACAAAAAGTCTCCCTGGCCGAACTCGATCTCACTGGCTACCTTGTGAGCCGTATCGGGAGCTGGGATCAAAGCCCGGCGGATCGATTTAGGCAGACTGCGGATCAGCGCCACGATCTTTTCTTCCAACAAACCTGGTACCAACCAACCGAGTTGTCCCGGGTCGAGATGCCCCAACGCGTCTTCCGGAACGGTGATCGACACTCCATCCTCCGATTCGCCTGGCGAAAACGCGTAACTGAGCGGTAGGTTCATACTGGCGACCTTCAACTCGTCGGGAAATTGCTCGACGGTCACCGGTGACTGATCCAGTTCAGCGAGGTCTTCGATCTCCATGTGCAATGGACGGGCACCGTGCCGCTGGGAAATTCGCAGCCACTTCCTCAGTGAATCAAGTCCCACGACGTCGCGCGGAATTCTGGCTTCGTAGAAAGCGGCAATCGTGTAGGTGTCGGTTAGGTATTCGGCGCGCCGCGTTTTAGCCGCTTGCTTGGCCAGTTGGCCAAGCAAGCGCTCGTTGTGCACATAGAACTTGTCGGTGATACTCAAATCTTGTTTGGCCAATCCCTCGCGAATGAAAATCTCGCGAGCGACCGTTGGGTCGATGTGCCCGTAAGGCACGCGCTGGTGGGCCACTATCGGCAGTCCGTACAAGGTCACCCGCTCGTAGGCCATCACCGAGCCGCTCTTCTGATGAAAGTGGGGATCGCTGTAGGTTCGCTTGACCAAATGCTCGGCCAATGGCAGCACCCAATTCGGACTGATTTCCGCTACGATCCGGCCATACCGCCGCGTCGTCTCCAACACCTCGGAGACCACGGCCCATTTCGGTTTCTTCTCGAACACACCTGATCCGGGCCAAAGAAAGAATTTGATTCCACCCGCTCCCGTATACTCGACATCACCACTGCGATAGGCGACACCCGACAGGAAACCAGTGAGCAACGCCCGATGCACGCTGGTTGTATCATCCTGCCGAGATCGCGGCTTCAGGCCTTGGGTGGCGGCCAATTGCAGTAGCTGGCGGTGGATTTCGGTCCACTCACGCATGCGGTTCAGCGAAAGAAAGTTTTGGGTGCACGCCTTGCGGAGTTGGCTGCGCGACAGACGCTCCTTCAGCTGGTGGTAGAAATCCCATAGCTTTAGAAAGCTGAGAAAATCAGATCGCTCGTCCACGAACTTGGTGTGGGCCTCGTCCGCAGCTTGCCGTTTTTCGTACGGACGTTCGCGCGGATCCTGATTCTCTAACGCCGCAGCAATAATGAGGATCTCCTCCAAGCAATTCTCTTCGTCTCCCGCCAGAACGATACGACCAATCCTTGGGTCCACCGGCAATCGGCTCAGAACTCGTCCGATTTCGGTCAATTCTCGACGTTCATCGACGGCTCCGATCTCAAACAGGGTCTTGTAGCCGTCACGAATCGTTTCGGGACGCGGAGGGTCGAGAAACGGAAACTCGTCGACCGGACCCAGCTTCAGCGCTTTGGCCTGGAGTATGACGGAGGCAAGATTTGTCCGTTGAACTTCCGGCGTAGTAAATTGAGATCGATTTTCGAAATCCGATTGGCTGAACAATCGAATGCAGATCCCATCGGCAACACGCCCGCAGCGGCCCTGTCGTTGGTCGGCGGATGCACGTGAAACCGCTTCGATGGGCAATCGCTGAACCTTCGACCGCGGCGAGTAGCGGCTGATCCGAGCCGTACCAGTGTCCACAACGTAGCGAATTCCGGGAACCGTCAGCGACGATTCGGCGACGTTGGTAGCCAATACGATTCGACGATGAGAAGCGGGTTGGAACACCTTATTCTGCTCGGCCGTGGACAACCTGGCATACAGTGGTAGAATCTCGGTTTTCCTGCTGCCGTCACCAGCAAACTTTTCAGCGCGTAGCCGCCTGGCCGTCTCGCGTATGTCTCGCTCAGTTGGCAGAAAAACGAGAATATGGCCCCGGTCGATCGCCGCCAGCTCGTGAACGGCCGCGAGAAGCCCATTGATTTGCTCCGAGTCCTGGACATCCTCGTCGGCCACTTCGAGTGGACGGTACCGCACCTCCACTGGGTAGGTTCGACCCGACACGCGAAGCACGGGCGCGGACCGATCGTCGTCGGCAAAGTGTCGGCTGAAACGCTCCGCATCAATCGTTGCTGAGGTAACAATGACCCGTAACTCAGGGCGATTTGGCAAAATCCGATTGAGATATCCGAGCAGGAAATCGATATTCAGCGACCGTTCATGCGCTTCGTCGATGACGAGCAGCTCGTATTGCTCGAGAAAGCGATCATTTTGGGTTTCCGCCAAAAGGATGCCATCGGTCATGAGTTTGATGAAGGTCAGCGGACTGGTTTTGTCCGTAAACCGAATCTTAAACCCGACATCGGTCCCCAAAGAAACACCGAGTTCGTCAGCCACGCGATTGGCGATCGAACGGGCGGCGATGCGACGTGGCTGCGTGTGTCCGATCAGCCCATGAATGCCGAATCCGGCGTCCAAAGCAATTTTCGGGAGCTGTGTCGACTTGCCTGACCCGGTCTCGCCACTGATGACAACCACCTGATGGTCGCGGATAGCGGCAGCAATTTCTTCGCGGTGAGCGAGGATGGGTAGATCCTGATCAAAGCGGACGTTCGGGCGTCGGTTCGACCGCTGATCAGCGATATTCAACGACCGCGCCAGAGCAGCGTTGAACTTCTCAACTAGTTGGTCGATCGGTTTGGCTTGCCGCTGCCATTGCTGAATGGTCTTCCATTGCCCGTGCAGCGCGTGGCGGTCGCGCAACATCGCTTGCTGGATCGATTCTTTGTTGGGCAATGGTTCCGACATTTTTGTTTACATCCTAGCGGAACCTGAGGTCACTAGCGGAGAGCAGATGGGAGTAAGTGGGGCGACGATCGAAGACCCGTCGCACAGCTGACAAAGACCGATCTTGCTAGCTGCCTCTGCCAGCTTTGTCTGGTTTCACCATTTCAGGTCGTTGCGCTGGGGCTAGCGGAATAGAGGACCGTGGGTGCGAGATGGTGCCACAGTTCCTGTTACTACGGTTAGGAAAACCGTTCTAGTCAGACCAGTCACAGTTAAAAAGTGGCTTGTGCCAGCCGATACTACGAGTGAGGCTCGTGCCGACGCTACGGGTCCGGTTGTAACGATCATTCCGTTCATTCAATTCCCGCGAGCGTGAAACCCATGAGATTGCCTGCCCCACCCACAATTATCGGTGTTGCCCTGGCCACCCTTCTTTCAACGAACTCTGTCCTGGTCGCTACGCCTGTGATTCCTGGAACAGGAACAGAAATCTCCTATGTCGGTGACAATTTCGAGGATGTTAATTGGGGATTCCAGCACAATTTCCCCAAGAGTTCCAGAGAAAACGACGAACGCACCCGTCGTCCGATGGGCAAGTCGTTGAACGGACGCTGGATTGAAGGCCCGGAACGCGGACAGCCTGACGACATGAAGGTCGTTCCCACGCCCGAGGGTGGCTTGGAAGACAGCCAATACTCGCTGCGCATCCGCACTTTGAACTCCGGCGTACCTGGTTGGAAGAATCACGATACGGAACAAGACGATCTGGTCATGAACAGCATAAACCGGATCGGGACGATACCGCTTTCCGAGATCCCCAACTGCGTCGTCCGAGTCTACTTGCCGCCAGCGGACCAGTGGGAGAACCGATCGGGTCCCCACTTTGGCATTCGCACGGCTTTGGCCACCAAAGTGACCGAATACAAAGATGAGAAACGCGGCTTTCGAGCGTTTCAACAGAAAGTAACCAAGTGGGAACCGTATTGGCCCGGCATGTGGATTCATTTTCGCAGCAAGACAAGCAAAGGTACCGAGGAGGATTCCGCATTCATCAAAGTTCGCGGCGATCGACTGGGACGCGACTTTAAAGTCAAAGAAATCCCGTCGGAACAGTTCGGATGGTGGACGTTTGGTATGTCCGTAACCGGTGACGGACAAGTTCACTACTACGCCAGCCCCGGGGTGGACAACCTCACCGCTGCGGATCACCTCACATCTCAGTATCCGTATAGCTTTAATGGATTAAACTTCAGGACGTTTTTCTTCAACTCCTGCAATCGCAACGATGGTAGATCATGGTCCACGGCGTTTATTATTGACGATCCGCAGCTGTTTCTCGTGAGGTCGCAACGGGTCGAATCGCTGGTCGCCAGAAAGATTAGTCGCAACAAAAAGTCGACGGCAAATAAATCGCAGTCGAAGCAGACAAAGCGGTAAATGATTAAAACCCCGCAGTGCGTTGGATCGTCCAGTAGGCTGCGATTCCACCGATTGCCTAGCCGGGATGCGACAAGCCCGCTCTGGCGGAGTCAGTTGAATGCGTCGACTGACCGTAGCGATGAATAGAGCTGCTGCCTCAGCTCGTAGGGTTCCCTGGTCCCCGGCGTCCTATTTCACCCGCTCGATGCCGTTCCATCTCCAGGAGCAGTACTTCTTGATTGCGCGAACTATTCTTGACATGAAACGTATATAAAACTATCCTTTTTAACATAAAACGGTCTAATGTATAGTGTGTTATTGTAGTTTAACGGTTTTTATTTGGCTTCTGAAAGAAATCCAAATGAATTTTACGGAGAGATTAGACAAGCGTCGCCAAGAGCTAGGAATAACTTTTGAATTGCTGTCTAAACGTAGTGGAGTTCCTATTTCCACTCTAAAAGCCATCTTTAAGAAGGGTGTCGAGCACGCGTCGTTTGCCAACGTTGCCGCGATCGCCGGTGCGCTCGAGGTTGGGATTTCAATCTCTAGTGAGCTGGACAGTTATTCCTTGTTGCACCAACAAGCAGTTAAAAAAGCTCGTGAGTTGGTTGGAATGGTTCAGGGAACGTCAGCTTTGGAGGCGCAAGCCGTTGATGCAAGCCAAATTGAGCAAATGGTTCAACAGCTTGTCCATCGCCTGATGGCCGGTTCACGACGAAAGTTGTGGGCATAAACCATGGAAACCTGGGATCTGAGCGAAGGCGAAACACCGATTGATCCGTCTTATCTCAAAGACAAATCGATCAAAACACGACCTGAACTAAACGTTGGCGAGGCAATGAATATACTCAAGGCGTTTGAAAAATACCTTCTGGGCAAGCCGTCCAAAAAGCTTGCCCCTTTTGATTTGAATTGGTTTCAGCAACTGCACGAAGAAATGTTCTGCGACGTCTGGGACTTCGCGGGGACATTTCGTCAACAAGATCAAAACATCGGAATTCCCTGGAAAAACATCCAAACAGAACTTTATCAATTGGCAGGGGACGTCACGTTTTGGGAAGAGAACGAAACTTACGACACATTGGAAACATCGGTTCGCATCCACTATCGTTCGGTGTGCATTCATCCCTTTCTCAACGGAAATGGTCGATGGTCGCGGCTGCTGGGCAATATTTACCTCAAACAAAATGACCATCCGCTCGTCCGCTGGCCGGAAGAAACGATCGGAACAGTAAGCACAATCAGAGATGAGTATTTGTCTGCTGTTAAAAACGCGGATACGGGAGGTTTTCCAGAGCTCATCGAACTTCACAGAAGGTTCACTGAATCTGCAACCCAAAAATGATGCTTTCGCGATAGCTGATGGTTGATTGAACCGATGAGCCGGCGGCGCTAGCGGCGGATTTAAATAATTTGCAAATTCGTGTTACCGTCTCGACGATAACACGTACGGCTCAGTTCTCAGACTCGAAGTCGCTACTGGGTGAGCATGATCACCAGCTCTGGATGATAGCTCCGCGTCAGGCTCTCTCCCCCTTTTCTTTCAACGGCTAACGGTTAGATTCGTACTTTTAACCGACGGATGTCTTTCCTAACGGCAAGTATGGACCATGGCTGCGCGATGATATCTAGTTCCGCATCGAGACAACCAGTCGATTTGCTTCCTGCCATCGAACAGATGTGGCCCCAATCGGCCAACTGCATCCAATCGATCGAAAACACCTGCCCGGCAGGCTCCGCGTCTCCGGTGTTCACCGTTAACGGCCAGTACACGGCGCGTGGGTGGACTGAATGGACTCAAGGTTTCCAGTACGGCTCCGCTCTATTGCAATTCGACGCGACGGGCGACGAGCAATTTCTTGAGTTGGGCCGTCAGCGGACGCTGGAGGTGATGGCCCCGCACCTTACACACGTTGGAGTTCACGATCACGGATTTAACAACGTCAGCACGTACGGCAACCTTTGGCGTTTGATCGGCGAGCAGCGAATCGAAGAAGACACGTGGCAGCGGCATTTTTACGAATTGGCCCTCAAGGTGACTGGCGCCGTGCAAGCCTCTCGTTGGTCGGTGACGCGTGATGGTACGGGATACATTTGTTCGTTTAACGGCCCACAGTCGCTATTCGTCGACACGATCCGCAGTTGCCGGGCGCTGGCCCTTGCGCATCAGTTGGGGCACGTGCTGATGGGCGAACAAGACGAAGCGCATTCGCTGCTAAAACGTCTTGTCGAACATGCCAACAACACGGCTCGCTACAACATTTGGTACGGCGAGGGACGCGACGCTTACGACCTTCGCGGACGCACGGCTCATGAGGCTGTTTTCAATACCAACAACGGCGACTACCGTTGCGCGTCGACCCAACAGGGCTATTCGCCACATAGTACCTGGACGCGTGGTTTGGCCTGGGCCATGTTGGGTTACACGGAATTGCTGGAGTGGCTGGCGACGCTATTGGATGACCAGCTCGATGGACACAATCGCCAAGAAATCGAAACGACCTTCCTCAAGGCAGCCAGGGCGACGTGCGATTTTTACATCCAGTGGACCCCTTCGTGCGGTGTGCCCTATTGGGATACGGGAGCTCCCGGACTGTGGCAACTGAACGATTACCTCCATCAGCCGGCCGACCCGTTTAACGATCACGAACCAGTTGACAGCTCGGCCGCCGCGATCGCCTGCCAGGGACTGATGCGACTCGGTCGCTACCTCCAGCCGCAAGACGCAGCGGCGGCCGATCAATACTTGCAGGCTGGACTGGCTGTGTTGGCAACGCTGCTTGGTGAGCACTATCTGTCGCAAGATCCCTCTCATCAGGGGTTATTGCTGCATTCGGTTTACCATCGACCAAATGGTTGGGACAATATTCCAGCCGGCCAGTCGGTACCGTGTGGCGAATCGTCGATGTGGGGCGACTATCACCTCCGCGAGGCAGCGTTGTACGTCCAGCGGCTCGCCCGCAACGAGACCTATCACACCTTTTTCGGTCCGCCTATGCCTTTGGCGGAAGAAATATCGTAAACCTAACGACGAGGCGCCCGGTGTTGGTACGCCCTCTAGTAAACTCAAACTGGACGGACCACTAGTTGGTTAGTGGTCGTAGGACCATGGAGGCGAGTGCATGTCGACCAGTGACAAACGAGTGGCCCTGATTACGGGTGGCAGCCGAGGAATCGGCTTCGGTATCGCTGAGGCGCTGGCTCATGAGGGATGGAATCTGGCAATCAATGGAATGCGCGAAGCGACACAAGTCAAAGAATCCACGGACGCGTTACGTGCGCACGGAGCCGACGTCCTCTATTGCCGCGGAGATGTTGGCAAGTCGGCTGACCGTGAGTCCATAATCCGAAACACACGCGAGCATTTTCGTCGGCTCCATTTGCTGGTCAACAACGCCGGCATCACTTCACCGGGTCGTAAAGACATCCTCGAAGCGACGGAGGAGGCCTACGACCGCGTTATGGATGTAAATTTGAAAGGGGCTTATTTTCTTACCCAACTCGCCGCCCGCTGGATGGTCGAGCAAAGCGAAGAAGCTTCCGAGTTCGCTGGATGTGTAATCAACATCAGCTCCGTTTCCGGCGAGATGGTGTCGACCAATCGAGGCGACTACTGCATGTCGTGGGCCGGACTGTCGGCGGCCACCAAGCTGTGGGCCGCAAGATTGGCTGAATTCGGAATTAACGTTTATGAGATTCGCCCTGGCATTATCCGCACAGACATGACCGCCGGCGTCACCGAGAAATACGATCGACTGATTGCCAACGGGCTGACCGTCGAGCCTCGTTGGGGGACACCGGAAGATGTTGGACGAGTCGCGGCCGCGTTGGCGCGTGGCGAATTTACATATGCCACCGGCAACGTCATCATGGTGGACGGTGGATTGACCATCTCACCTCTCTAGCCCGGATTACTCACAAACAAGCGATTGATGGCACGTCTAACCCAAGATAAACGATTTTACATTCTCTTAGGCGGCTTGGTCCTCTTCCTGATCACGTTACCGGTGATTCACCAAATTTTTCCGGACCTAGCGCCGCGCACCATCAAGGTTGTTGTGACCGTGTTATTCACTCTGATGGTCGGCTCCGCTGCGGCGCCGTGAGCCGCACACGATTGACGAGCGCTATCGCCACAATTCTGGGACTTCCGGTCATCGATTGTTGCGTTGAGTATGTGTGCTGGTTCGACTGTCTCAGATCTGTGATAAGACCCCTGCCGGCTTGTCCGGCGGGTGAATGAGTTTGAATAGCTAGCCTGAAAACACATCTCTTCCCGCCCCCTGTCCAGCTTGCCTGGCAGGAGCGCAAGTTTTTTCGGCGAGGATCTAACCCGCGCGCTGCGTAGAACTTGCTGTGGTGAATTGATGATCACGACTACGACGGTAGAGCGAAATAGCTTAAAAAAACTTCCGTTCCTGCCAAACAAGCCGGATAGAGGATGCTGTCAATTGATGATTCGTATCCAGCTGCAAAAACTTTGGCTCCTGCCAGGCAAGCTGGGCAGGGGCCGACAGTATTTGTTCACGCGTTACGAAGTCAGTCCACGTATCCGAAATAGGACAGTCGAACTAGACACGAGGTCCGAAACCCGACTTCTGTGTGATGGCTCGTGCACGTTGAGTGCCGAATCATATTGGCTTCCAGCCGCCGTGTCCGCTAATCATGTTCGGCTGGAAGCCACCGCTACGGGCCCGACGAAGATTTATAATTAGAATGGCGTCAGCCGGGCAAATAGCCGTGTCGCATGAACCAGCCGAGGGCATCTTCCACCGTTTGACATAGCGGTCGGTTGCGAAACCCTAATTCTTGCTGGGCTCGGGCACTGGAGTAGCTCCGCGGCAGATTCGCGATTTTCAACGCTCCCGAATTGACGACCGGTTCTTTCCCAGTGGTCCATCCCCAACAATCACCCGACCATCCGGCAATCGCTGAGGCGATTGGGCCAACTTGTCCCCAGGGATGGCGGGCTCCCGCGACCTCGGCGAATAGACGCCAGCCATCAAGATAGGACATCGACTGGCCAGCCAAAATGTACCGCCGACCGGCAGCTCCCTTTTCGACCGCTGCCAATATTCCTTCGGCCACGTCTCGCACGTCGACCAGGCTAAAATGACCCCGAGGCGCAAACCAACCTCGGCCCTGTGCCACTTCGACCAACATGCGTCCTGATGATGGTTTCCAATCCCAGGGCCCCAACATAAAACTCGGATTCACAATCACGGCCTCCAAACCCCGAGAAACCGCGTCCTGAATCATCGCTTCGGCCTCGTATTTGCTGAGCAGATAGGGCGTGTGGATGCTGGTATCAAATGAGGTTTCCTCATCTGCCGGGGCATCGGGGCTGCCGACCCCCAAAGCATCTGTGCTGGAAACATGTACCAAGCGAATCGCTTCCTCACGAGCCGCCGCCGCCACGTGACGCGTTCCCTCGACATTGATCGAGCGAAAGTAGTCTAATCCAGTCCGGCCTATCTGGACCAGGGCCGCACAATGGATGACCAGTCCCACTCCGCGCACCGCCTCTCGGACCTCGCTGCTATCACGCGTATCACCATGGACAATTTCAACGTCCAGGTCTGAAAGCGGTCGAGCGCTCGAACTTTTTCGAACCAGTACCCTTACAGACTGGCCTCGCTCCAGCAGCAGTCGGACAACGTTGTTGCCGACCAGTCCGGTCGATCCGGTGACAAGGGTTAAGTCTTTCATGTCGTTCTCTTAACTCTGGTCCAAAAACGGCGGTACCGAATGTGATGATGTCCGGACCATGTCGTCGATAAATTGCACCAATTCTGAGGATGGTAACGCCGACGGCAATCGCCATCACTGGCCGGTCCACGTACTCCGCTCAGCCTCAACGAAGTGGACTTTACTGGTCATGTCGATTGCTGCGATCGGATTGGTGCGGTTATTCCAAATGCGCCGGTCGAATCGCGAACAACGCAAGGATTATTACGGTTCTGTGGAATTCTCAGGGCAAAACAATTTCCATCCTTTGGGGTGTCGATACTCTAGGCACAGGTCGGACAATCCGACGATGCGATTCAGCCTCTACGATCCCGCCATGCAACAGATTCATTATGGCCCTGTCGGGCCGAGACCAGGAGACTCGACTATGTTTCGTGTAGGGAAATCGCGGTCGTGCGGAGCAACGCCGCTAGGGAATTTGAATCGCGAAGGACGTGGTCTATTGGTTGTAGCCGAAGTCGTAAGACCAGGGCTCACAACATGCAATGACTTGCTAGTTTGGGGTTTCCGATGATTTTTGAATCTTGACATTTTTGGTACTAGTTGATCCAGCTCGAATTCGTTGAAAACGCATTTCTGAATCACTGAAAAACAAGGGTTTTGGGAAGCCAGCAATGCATGTTGTGAGCCCTGGTCGTAAGACTTTGGACGCGACGGCGAAAAAGCCAAATTCTTAGTGGGTAAAGCGGAGGCTGGAGGGTGATCCAGCCACCGCCTCCCCGTTGTCGCGATGGGGTCGGTTCCCCATATTTCCCGTGGTGCGGCTTTCCCGCTGCGGGCGACCCCCGTTTCATTGCCTCTCGTGTCAAGCTTCCGCCGAGGAGGGTCGGCACGATTGGGTGAGGAGTCACGTCATCGACTCTCCCATGGTGGTTGCGGTGAAGTCAAGCA
>Ga0310121_10003804_pt1 | contig 13625 bp, 12 predicted proteins | sample CB27_Tmax_986_MG_FD_203504 | JGI IMG/M metagenome (GOLD analysis project Ga0310121, IMG submission 203504) | Marine microbial communities from Western Arctic Ocean, Canada - CB27_Tmax_986 | ecosystem: Environmental > Aquatic > Marine > Oceanic | place: Canada: Western Arctic Ocean | collected... | reverse complement strand
ATCCTTGCCGTGTTCGTTAAGGAACGTGTACCAGCCGTCCAGGTTCTCGCCGTTGAACAGCGGGATCCAGCCGTTGCTTTCGGCGGCAGAGGTTGGAGCAGTGAATGCCGCGAAGACGATCGCGAGGAACGCGACGCCGAAGATGAATGACGAAGCACGAATGACTAAGGGCGACTCTGTGCGGACTCCTCCCTTCCACCGACACGGGGTCGGTGGAACGGTGCGCGGAGTTGCCTGCCAATGGTGCCTCGCGCGAACAGCGACAGTCCTTAGGATTTCGTCATTCCTTCGTCATTCGTCATTGGGTATTTCGTCATTCCCATTCGGCTCACTCATTATTCTCCACCGACTCGTTTCCATCAATCCTGGCCAGGGCCCTCAACAGGTCGGCGTCCACTTCATTGCGATGCCCAGTTTTCGGCAACCTGCGTGCATCGTAGAATAAGAACAATTCAGGGCGCTGCGATATCGAGCATGAACAACAGCAGGGATGTAAAATTAACGTATGACGCTTTTTAGCCGCACCCATGCAATCCATCCCGTATTGTCCGTTATTTGCAGCATGTAGCCGCTACATCTGCTGATCGTCGTTGCGGAGATCAACTCTGCGCATGGCGACGAACCAGGTGCTGCTTCCGCCGAGTCGGTTGCGACTTCGACGAAATCGATTTCGTTGCAGCCCGGGTTCCGTGTTGAACTGCTTCGTTCCGCCGGAAAGGACGAAGACTCCTGGATCAGCATGACCTTCGATGACCAGGGAAGACTGGTCGTCGGACTGGACAATACCGGCGTGGCGCGGATGACGCTGGCGGACAATCCTCACGACATTCGTTTCGAAAAAGTCGAGTCGACACTGAGTCACTGCCGCGGCGTGTTGTACGCCTATGAGAGCCTGTATGTTTCCGCGACGAACAGCAAGGAATTCTATCGTCTGCGCGACACCAACGGCGACGACAGGTTTGACGAATCCACCCTACTGAAGGAATTTGACTATCGCAGCCGTTACGGGCATGGTACCAACCAGATCGTGCTCGGGCCGGACGGGTTGATCTATCTGGTCATTGGCAATGATGTCTCCTTCCCTGCCGCACGTCACCCGACTCGCCCTATCGGGATCCACGGAACGATCATCTGCTGCCCAATCCGCACGACGCCGGTCACGACAATCGAGTCGGCTACATCCTCAGGACCGATCGCGATGGGCGGGAATGGGAGGTCATTGCCGGCGGGTTGCGCAATCAAGTCGACCTGGCGTTCAATCGCGACGGCGAAATGTTCACGTTCGACGCCGACATGGAATGGGACGTGGGACTCCCCTGGTATCGACCGACACGCGTCAACCATCTTGTCTCGGGGGGCGAATATGGGTGGCGGTGGGGGACCGGCAAGTGGCCCGATTATTATGAAGACAGCCTGCCCACGAACCTGGATGTCGGACTCAGCTCACCCACGGCCATGGTTTTCGGCACCGACAGCGCCTTTGCGAATCGCTATCGTGACGCGCTGTTCATGGCTGATTGGCAGCACGGCCGCATCCTGCTCGTGGACCTGATCCCGACCGGAGCGAGCTACGCCGGACGATTCTCGCTGTTCCTGGAAGGGGCTCCGCTGAACGTCTGTGACATGCAGTTTGGTCCGGACGGCGCTCTGTACTTCATCACGGGCGGGCGAGGTTCTCGGTCCGGGTTGTACCGGGTCGTTGAGGTTTCGGGCGCCGACGGTAATGCTCCCCCGCAGGCGTCGGACTGGCCGACGGAAGAGCAGCTGGCAGAGGTCCGTGCCGCGCGGTCGCTACGTCATCGCCTGGAGACGTTTCACGCCGGCGGTAGCGCAGACCGCGCGACCGTTTTGCCGCCGCAGGGAAACGACCTGCCGACGACAGCCGAGACGATTGACGTAATCTGGCCGCAACTGGGCAGCGAAGATCGTTGGCTTAGGTTCGCCGCGCGCAAGTCGCTCGAACGTCAGGACGTCTCCGCGTGGCGGGCGCGCGCATTGCAAGAAACAGAGCCGGCGACTTCGTTGACGGGGCTAGTGGCGCTCTGTCGCCAGGGCCAACCGACCGACCACGACGCCGCGCTGGCGCGGATCGAAATCGGCGAGCTCGACGATCCACAACTGCTGACGCTGCTACGGACCTATCAGCTCTGTTTCATTCGTCTCGGGCAGCCGACTGACGAGTCGGCCGCGCGCGTTGGGGCTCGACTGAGCGAGTCGTATCCACATCCCAGCGGCGCTGCGAATCACCTGCTGCGCGAACTTCTTGTTTACCTGCAGGATCCAATGGTGGTGGACAAAACGGTACAACTGCTCAGCGGTGGCTTGGCTCAGGGGGGAACAGATCCGAGCAATACGGACGTTAATCCTCGCGAGAACTGGCTGGTCCACCGAGTCGCGCCGCGCAATGATCGACTGGTTACAGCAGGCCAGTACGTTTCGCGGAGGACATTTACTGCCGGAACAGGTGAAAATCGTCCGCACCGACTTCCTCGACTCTTTGCCCGCAGATGAACGTAGCCTGCTGAGCGACGAGATTGCCCAACTGGATCAGCCGGCAGAGCAGGTGGTCGAGTTGACGAGCCGACCGTTCGTGCAGCAGTGGAAGTTGGAGGACCTGGAGCAGCGTCTGGATGAGGTGGCCGCGGGCCGCTAGTACCACCGCGGGCGGCAGGCGTTGTTGGCTGCCAATTGTTTGAAATGTCATCGCGTCAACGGCGCCGGCGCGCAAGTCGGTCCGGATCTGACGAGTGTCGGCCAACGATTTGATTCCCGCGCGATTTTGCAGTCGATCCTGACTCCGTCGCAGGTGATCGATCCGAAATATGGCCTCACCGCACACGTGCTGAACGATGGCCAGGTCGTCATCGGGCGAGCGATCAACGTGGGCAGCAATACGATCAGCGTCGAAACGGATCCGCTGCGCCAAACGAAGGTTGTCGTCGACCGCTCGACGATCGAAGAATCCTTTCCGGCGAAGATTTCAGCGATGCCGACGGGACTGGTCGACGTATTGACCGCCGAAGAGATACTGAATTTACTGGCGATCTTGAAGTACGGCAACAATCCCGATGCCCCGCCATTCGGGGGTTGAACGATGGCCGGCTTGTGGCATGAATGGCCTGGGAGACTTTTTTTTGAGAACGGTGTAGCGGATGGAATTAGGTATCATCTGGGACATCCCGCCTGGATCGGGTTCTCGGCCTGGGACCTGATCATGCCGCTGTTTTTGTTCGTCGTCGGCGCGGCGATGCCCTTTTCCGTAAGCCGCCGGATTGAATCCGGCGAGCCGAAATCCAAGCTGTATGCCAAAATCATTCGCCGAGTTGTAATCCTGTTCGTGCTGGGCATGGCGTATCAGGGAAACCTGTTGGACTTCGACCTTTCTACGCTGCAACTCTATTGCAACACACTGCAGGCGATCGCAGCGGGTTATCTGATCGCGGGCATCGTGATCCTGAATCTGCGCGTCGTCGGACAACTGGGCGTGCTCGCGGCTCTGCTTGTCGTTTATTGGATGCTCATAATGTTCGTTCCCTTTGGCGGGCATCCGGCAGGCACGTTGGAGCCGGACGCCCATGTGGCGTTAGCCGTTGACGACCTGATCCTGAGAAACTTCGGCGACGGAATTTCGTACACCTGGATCTTGAGCAGTCTGGGCTTCGGCGCCACGACGTTGCTGGGCGTGCAGGCTGGAAATCTTTTGCGTTCCGGGCTGAGCCCCGTCGCCAAGGTGTTGCGGCTGGTCGCTTGGGGAGTCGGTTGCCTGGCAGCGGGATGGATTTGGGGAAACTACCTGGGGTTTCCGCTGATCAAACACATCTGGACCAGTTCGATGGTTTTATGGGCGGCCGGCTGGTCGTACTTGCTACTGGCATTGTTCTACGGGCTGATCGATATTCTCGGATACCGCCGCTGGGCCTTTCCGTTCATTGTGATTGGTGTGAATGCCATCACCGCCTATATGGCGGCGCGATTCATTCCGTTCGACATAATCAGCGAAAATCTGCTGGGAGGGTTGGCCCGATTTGTCGGATCGCCCTGGGACCAGGTGCTCCTGTCGCTGGGTGCTCTTTCGATACTGTGGATAGCGCTCTTCTACATGTATCGAAAGAAGACGTTTGTGCGCATCGGATGAAGTGTGCCTTCGTCTGTCGTCCATTTCAGCGTTTGGATTGAACCGCAAGCAGCGTAGCGGACGGGAGACGCGTCGTTTAACCGCGACCCAGAGGTGTCTGCCGCATTAACCGATCCATCGGCAGCATCCGTACGACGGCAGGCACCGGCGGAGAGCGGCGCGGCGGAGAGAACGTGGATCCAGTCACTGGCCCGGACGCGCTCGCCGCCGTCGATTGCCGATCCATGTCGGATTGCAATGGAATGTCCGCGGGCGGCAATCGACTTTGGGTCGCGGTTAAACGAGCGATTGTCACTGCGCGGTATTGCAGTTACGACTTGTGAGAAATATGCTGAGTAGTTCGGAACCGTACCACGCCCAAACCCGCACCACGCCCCAACAACGTCCGGCGGATGAAAAGGATGTTCAACCATGTACTCGTCTCCCATTTCAAACCATGCGCATCGTCACGTGACGGCAGTTTTCTGTTTCGGGCTGGGTGAACACGCGGAAAAGGTGCAATACGAAGTATCCTGGACCAATGGTAAGAAACAAACCGGCGAGACCGCTGTCGACCGCATGATCCGAGTTGACATGGAGTGAAGGGCCGCGGCGCCAACTCCGAGGATGCCTCCCTTTCGGCGATGGAACCAGAGCGCTACAAGTAGGGAACTTAACGCGTTAATCCCGCCCCAGCCAGCAGCGTCGCTGTCCGACGCACTCCCACATTTGTTCCGCCGCGGACGTCGGTCGCGCCAGGGTCCGGCAGACAGCGACCGTTCACCGCTCGAAGTACTGGACGTTGGCCGGAAACAAACTCGTGACATCGGACAACCGCGGCTTGTTCTGCTGGCATCGTCTAGCGAGTCGCTGCAGTCGTTTACGCGTGGCGACACGTTTCCCACGGATAAAGGCCCCTATGGAGTGTTCACTTCCTTCGTGCTGCACGCGATGATGCATTTGGAAGCGCCCGTTTCAGCCGACGACGTGTATCAGCATGCATCCAAGGGCATGGAGATTTTCTTCGGCGAGGCCGAACAGGTACACGAGCCGTTCCTGTTCGAGAATTCAAATGAACCGGTTTACTTCAAGACGATTACCACGCCTCATCGGGGGCTAGGCCGAAGCCTGACTTGAAGTAATCACTCATGTGATCGTTGGTCTCTGCCTCGTTCCACATCGTGACGTCATGCTTTTTGCATAGCTGGAAAAACGTGCGGAAGTACGGACGAGTGCGGCGGGCGACTTCGGGATCAATCGGCCGTCCCAGGCCGGTATTGGGGTAGGTCGTCGGCGTGTACCAGACCCAGGTCAAGGCTTCCTCCAGGGCGGCCATGTAGGCGCAGATTGAGATCTTCTCCACCCGGACCCGCACAGTTTCATTCTCGGCCAGTTGCATGGCCTCGGCAAAAGCGTCCAGTCCGCCGCGAATCACCGGCTCGTCGATCCCGTAATCTTCAGCCCGGCCCCACCAGGCCTCCTGGATTCCCTTCGCCTCGGCGCTGTCATGCAACATGTTGATGTACCGGCGGATCGGTGGCGCCGCCTGGCCATAGTGAAGATTCAGAAACTCGCCTATCAACTGTTGGCCGCTCTGGTTCGGATCCCACAGCAAGCGGCTGGTCACGTAGTTTCGCAACTCGGAAAACTGACCGCCCAGCGCGTTAAACGCACCCTGCATGAAGATGCCTTGGATGTTGTTAGCCACGAAGAACCGAATGTTCGGCTCGAGCACCCGCATATTGGGCGTGGCCAACAGGTAGGTCGAGAAATTCGTGTTGTAGTACCATAAATGAACGTGATCGCAAATCTTTCCCCAACCTTCCAGGTCGCGGCGAAACTTCACCGTTTCCTCATAGTCGGAGTCCCGGATCGGATCGGTCACGCTGCAGTCGTGACTGGTCAGCTGGATGACCACGTTCGGACGCGGTTTGATATTCTGGGGAGGTTTTTGCGAGTAGTAGTAAGCCAGCGTACCCACTTTAACATGGGGGTGTTCCCTGGCCACTTCGTCGGCCACGCTGTTCACGAATGTCAGCAGCGCGCCCATGCCTGACTCCTCGCGATCATTGATCGCCGAGCACTCAGCACAATGGCAGTACAGCCCGCTGTCACTTTGGCTGACGGCGATGGACCGCCGCCGCGGGTTGGCCGCCAGCTCGTCCAGCACGGCATCCGTAACGATTTGCAGTACGTCCGGATTGGTGAAACAGATTTCGGTATCTTGCGCATCGCTGGTGACTTGAACCAGTCGTCTCCCGTCCACCAGGGCAAAGTATTCCGGGTGCTGGGCGCCGTACATCTTGGTGGGGACATACCGGTACAGACTGTGATTGAACAGCACCGAATCCGCCGTGCCGCCCAGTTTGTCCTGCTGAGTCACCGCGTTGCAGCGGAGCCTGGCGGCAAAGCGAGGCGCATCCGTTCTGCCCTCGGTTTTGACAAAGACAGAGTTATCCATCTCGGCATAGGCGCTCCAGCGAAAAATGATCGGCGGACGGTAATACCGATCGACCGGTCCCACCACGCGCCAGTCACCTACCGGCGGGACGTGTGTGTGATCAATCGTCAGGAAGCGCACACCCAGGTAGTCTTCCAGGAACGTATAGACAGCGTACAGGGTGCCGCGAGGACGACCGCCGGCGATGGCGATATTTCCGTCCCGGATCAGGATGCGAGAATCTTCATCGCCGAGGTCTTCAATTCCGAAGCCCACGTTGCTGGAGCCCATCGCCTCGCCAGCACCGATGAAGATGTGTCGGTCCGCCCTGTCGACCTGGCGAACGATCGGGAGTTTCACACCACTCGCCCGCAGGAACAATTCCTGGAATTCTTCTACGGCGAATATTTCACTGGGGATCGCGTCCTCGCTGACAACGATGTCCCAGCCATTGAGCTGTGCCAGGTTAACGCCCGCGGGAATCTTGGCGCTCGCCTGGTCGATTCCGCAGACGAACACGGCAATCTGGGCAACACAAGTTAAGATCGTGATGTGCTTCATATCAATCCAGGATCGCAGATCAAAGTGTGTCCGTACAGTTGGGGCCCGTGTAGCTGGATTTGCAAAAAATTCAGTGCGTCGCGAGCGCCTTCCTGAATTCCCACAAATCCAGCTACCTTTCGTACGAATCCGCTCCTGTAATCCAGTAGACGTGCCGCTCGAGTGGCTCGAACGTGTCTTGGAATTCTCCCCCGTCTAGTTGTCGTGTCCGGCCTTCGAACAGCACGACCACCTCGCCCGCCGCTCCTCGGATGCGGAACGTAGCACGCTCGTCGTTCTCGCCCGTATTGAGCGTGATGACATACAGACCGTCTGGCGCGGCATACGCCGTGTAGTCGATGCCCCGGTTGTCACAGGCAACTCGCTGCCGCACCTCCGGGTTGGCCACGATCGGCGTGAGGGTCGCCAGCTCGTGCGAGAGAGATGGAAACGTTTCGCGCAACTCCATGTTCATCGTGTAAGGCCCGCCGAAGTAAAGTAGCATTTTAGCGCCCCCGATCAGCGAGACATACGTCACGAATCGCTGCTCTGCCGGCGAGTGCTCGCGGATGGCGCTGTGCCAGCCGTGGAGTCCGTTGATGTAGCCCACCAGCTTGCCCGTCTTCATCGCCTCGGCACGCATGTCGCGGCAATGGCCGCCGATCGTCGACCAGGCCTGTGCGGAACTTTGTTCAAAACAATTGATGTAGTATCCGTCCAACAGACAGACATCACCGGTGACCTCGGTCATCCGGCTTGTCCAGCCGTGCCCTCGGTCGCACCAGTTAACGAATACCGGATGGTACGGATCCGCCTGGCCGACGCTGTCGCAAAGCCCCTCCAGCCATTCGATCTTCCTCAACAGCGGTTCGTCGTAGACCCACCAGGCCAACAGGGCAGGGTGATCCTTGTGCCTGGCAACCACATCCAGCAGTTCGGCCTCCCATTTCTGCCGGTCGTCCTCGTAGTCGTAGCTCTTGTAATAGATGATGATCCGCATCCCCAGCGACTCCGCGTTGTCCATCACCACACCCAGCTTCGCTTCCGCTTCCTCCGTCATGAACGGCTGGTGCAGCATGTAGTAGGCGCAGTTGAACCCCATTTCGGCCTGCAGCTCGAATATTTCGCGACCGGGCAGGTCAGGCGTCTGGCGCTGGTACCAGGCCCGCCATTGCGACTCGTGCATCCCCCCGATGATCCCATGCGGTACGAAGGGCGAGTCATCGACCAGGAGTACGCGATGGAGTCGGTCGATTTTCACCGCGTTGGCCTGCTCAGGAAGTTTTGTCACGACCAGGGCGACCTGCTGCCCGCCGACGCTGAGTGCCAGTGGATGTTGGCCTACAGGCAGCGAGGCCAAATCGATCGGGATCAGGCCTGATGCGGGCAGCGGCGCTTCACGTGCGGTACCGTCCAGCGTGAACCCGACGGCCGATCCCTCAGGCGCCTCCACAAAGAGCATGGCTTGCGGTTCGGTGGTGTAAAACGACCTGTCGAGATAGGCGATCAGTTCGCCCTCCGGCTGCGCATGCCGAGTCACGTGGTCGAACGCCGATTCGACGGTTGGTCCCAGATAGCAGAATCGCTCGACATCGTGGAATCCGTTTCGCACCGGCGCCAGGCAGGAATACTGCTCCGCCCCGTTCCGCTGGGCCCGGTAGCGCGCCAGGTTGATCCGCAGTGGGTCGCCAGGCGCCGCCCGCAACGAAGAGAAAGGGATGGCTATTTCAACGGACCACGAATCACCCTCCCCGCGCGCCGTGCAGTCCCACTCCGGGTTGAAGCTCCGCTCGAATCCTTGTGCGTCGAACCTGGACCCCTGAGCATTGACGGCGAAGTGCCGATAAGCAGATCCGTCGGCGTGCGCTGACACGAATACCTCGACGCAGTCGTCCGCGAGAACTCCATAATCGTCGTGCGGCGACTCACGGGCGATCAACCTGGCTGTCGGCTCGTGGCAATGGACGGCGAGGTAGAGTTTGTCGGCATCGCGGCAGATCGAGGCCTTGGTGCCCGGTTCGGCGCGATCGCCCCCTTGCCCGCCCCAGCCGCCGTCCTCTTCCGCGCGTTGCAGCAGCGAGAAGCTGCCCGTCGCGGCGGCCTTCGTCCAGGCGTCGTCCTGGAACATGCCGTCGATGATCGGTGCAGTTTCGACCAACGGGCAATCGAGCCGGGGAATGGCCTGCTTCCGCCGTGGATTGTCGGCGGCGGTGCCGTTTGCTTGCGCGCGGTCCTGCTCGCGCGGCCGCCACTCGGTCGGCGAGTCGCCCAGTTCCAACTGAGGTGCATTGACCCACAACGGTCCGCTCCCTGTGAGCCGCATGTACATGAACGGTTTGCCAACGTCCTGCTCCGCCGTGCCGGTCACGTGATACCTTTTCCATGCGGTGCCCACGGTGATCTGCCGCGCCTGATTCGTCCCCTCCCAGCCGCCGATGTGCATCTCGAGTTTCGTATCCGGTGCGGCGCTTTTGAGATACGCCGACAGCGTGAAGGGCGTCCCTTGAGCCAACTTCATCCGACGCAGGTAGCTGGTCAGCAGGCCGGCGCCCTGGCTGAGCTTGATGCTTCGCGTGCCGGGGATGTAGTGGTCGTCCACCGGCTGCCAACAAGCGGGCCAGTCGTCCCGGTCGGTGCCGCCGTACCAGTTCCACCAGTCGGGCGCAAAGCCACTGCCGGACACCATCATTCCCGAGTTGGGCAGCAGGTTGCGGCTCATGGCCCGCGCGCCCTCCTCGTCTTCCACAACTTGCAGCCGAATGTCATCGAACACGACATTCCCAGGCCGCGTGGCGAAGTAGTACAGGGCGACGAAATCGGAGCCGGGGGCGCCGGTGTACGTCTTCTCGATCGTGTACTTCCGCCAGCCCCTGGTGGCCGTGATGATCTTCGTAAGTTGCTCGCAGTCGCGAACGCTCAGGTAGACCTTCTCAGCGTCCGTGTCGCTGCGGATCCACGCGCTCAGCGTATACTTCCGTCCGGGTTCAAAACGGACGACCCGATCGGTCTGGTAGAAGCTGATCCCGCCCGCCGGAAGCGCGTCGCACTCGATCTTGATAGCCGATTGGCCCGAGTGAGGATTCTCGATCTCCCGCACGTAGCGTCCCTCCGCCTGACCGAAGATGTTGCCGTGCCAGTCGGCGGGATAGGAATAGGTCGCGTGCTGTTTGTACTCACCCTCCAGCCCACCGTTGACGATCAACTCATCGCCTATCTCGACGGTTTCCTCCGCACGGCACCAACCGGCCAGGGCCAACACCGCCACCAACGTCATCGTGGTTTTCCGGTTCATGTTCCGATGGGCAGCAGCTCAATTCCGTCGCGCTGCTCGTTGACACGGAGTCGAACCAAATAACATCTGTTGGGCGTCGATCCGGACATGATGTAACTCATCAGGATGGTTTCGTCGTCCATCAGGAACAGCTTGCCGTAGCCATAAACTCCCGGGTCGATACGAATGGGTGGCGTCCAATTGGCACCCCCGTCCGTGCTCAGGAACATGCATTGACCCTGGCTGCCTCCTGCCGTGAGGACGATCGTGTCGTCCGGCAAAACGACCAGGTGCGGAGCGAACACGTAATCGGGCCCCACCTGGCCGACTTGCTTCCACTCGACACCGTCGTCGTCGGAAACCAGGGTGCCACCGTCCCGGCGCAGGACCAGGACCAGCCGCCCGCTGGACAGACGACCCAGGTCGCCCTCGTCGGTGTCCTTACCTTCCCGGCTGATTTTCGAGACGATTTGCCAGGTCAGGCCGTCGTCGTCCGAACGGTGGATCGTGCCGTACAGGTGCTCGACGCCATCATCTTTGTTGTAGGACATCCACAGGATGCCGCCGTCGTGAAGCTGCAGGCATCTCGATCGCCCCCGCGTGTAGTGTGTGCCCGCGCCGTTCAGCGGTACGGGCTCGCTCCAAGTCTGGCCATTGTCCGTGGAACGGATGACCAGTTGCAGCGTATTGCGCAGCTGATGACCCGGCGGCACCTCGCTGACCCCGTACCACGAGGCCTGCTGGTTGACGATCTGGATCACGGTGCCCTTATTCGTCACGAAGGTCACGCTCGGGCCATTGTCGATTTCGTTGTTGAACAGGGTGACCGGTTTGGTCCACGTCCTGCCGTTATCGGAGGAGCGTACGGACATGATCCGCCCGCCGGTCGGGGCCTGGTGATTCCGATCCAGGAACCATTTCGCGTAGCTCTGCTGGAGTCCCTCGGACAGGACAAAGGGCGTGGCAAAGGAGACGTGCCAGTACCCGGCCGAATGCACGAACATCAGCTGACCGTTGGCCAGGCGGACCAGGTCGCCCGGCCACCCGATGAAATCGCCCAGGCCCGGAAAATCGTCCGGACGATTGTGGTCGTGGCCGACGATGCACGTGCGGGCCTCGTCGAGGGGTAATCCGGTGGGCACGTCCGAATGCGACTTGGCGCCCTGCGGCTGAATGAGCGGTTCCTGCTTGTCATCAGCGTGGGTGCTGACGGCCGCCACGGCGGTGACCAGCAGTGCGCCTGCCACGACGATCCATTTGCCTGTGGACATCAGCCCTGATCCTCCATTCTCGGTACGGTTTCTGGTTTGTTAGGAACGTCGGCCTCTCCGTATTAGATTAAACGACAAAACATACGAAAGAGCAAGTTGCAGGTACATTGAGCCGTCGTTTTCGCTAAATCACTTTCCGTGATTTGCCACATAATGTTACCAGCATGTCTCAGTAACACCTTAGCCGATTGGCGTCGATTCGTAGGATGGATTGGCCGATTCGGCGAACAGCGCCCCGGCCACCACGATTCAGGACGTGCGTATAAATCATCGTTGTCCTGACGTCCCTGTGGCCGAGCAGTTCTTCGACGGTCCGGATGGGCGCGGAGAAAGCGACCTCCTCGAGTTACGGGCAGCCACACGGGCCGTGCCTGTAATCGTTCGATTCTCGACGCAATTCATTCGCCGATTTGGACTTCTGCCCGGTCACTGTCCCACCCGACGGGATTACGGGGCACTCCGAGGCGTACCGGGAAACGGATGCCGGATTCGTCGCCACCGGGGGCTGTGTCTAATTCGGTCTTTATTCAGGGCGCGCGGCTCAAATAACGAATAACGAGGCCTGGCCCACAGCTCTCCTGAAACGGCGACGCTGGGACTCGGGCTCGGAAAGGAGGCAGGGCTCAGGGGGCGGCAGCGCTCAGGGGACAAACGGATTCGGCTTCAGCCCCATCTTCGTGTGCTGCGCCTTGAGGTCTGCCGCGTGTCGTGCCAGGAGTTCAGCATCGGGCTGGCAACGCAGGCTCTTGTACACGAGCGCGAAGCCGCGGCGGTGGCGAGTCGACGAGCGATTTGGGTCGGCGCGATGGATCAGCCAGCCGTGATGGACCACAGCGTCCCCGGGTGCAAGCTCGATCGGAACCTCGCGCGCCTCGTCGGCAGGGCCATAATCCGAGATTCCCTGCGAGAACCCGAGAACGTCGCTGGGAGCGTGAGGACGACTGCCCTCCAGGTGGGAGCCCGGGAGGTAGCGCAGGCAGCCGTTCTCGGGGTCGCTGGGGTCGAGGGCGAGCCAGATCGTCAGCACAAGAGGCGGTTCCAACTTGAAGTAGTAGTTGTCCTGATGCGGAGGCGTAGGGTGTTCCGTTTGTGGGGGCTTGTTGAACCAAGTCGGTGAGTCGCAACGGACTTCTTCGCCCAGTAAGGCCTCGCCCAGCCCCTTCCACGCCGGATGATGGACGTAGTCCCGGAAGAACGGGTCCGCGGTCATCTGCTGGACCTGTTTGAGGGTCTCCGGCCGCGAGCGGTCCTGGTAAAAAGCGTGGGCGTCCGGGAGCCCCGGAACGACGTCCCGGATGTAGCGATCCAGGTTGTTGCAGACCTCCGTGCGGTCCGTTGCGGTGAGGAACTGCCGCACGATCACGAAGCCGTCGCGGTCAAAGGCGGGTTTGTATTTTATGAAGGCGTCCACGGGCGCAGCGAAAGACGACAAACAACTTCGTTTCATCCTGTTCACCAACCCCGGCTTCTGTCCAATTCATAGAACCCAGGCCGCCGCCTTACAGGGGCAGCGCGATTTAAGTTGAGCGCAAATCTGCTCTCGGCCATTCGCGCTCAACTTAATTCTCACGGACTCTCTCGGCGAATGCAATGAGGCATGATGACATGAACACCGAAAGAGAGCTGCGTCCCTTCTTCTTCTACCTTCTTTTTTCGCCCGGTTGAAAATCGTCGGCATCACATTCACGAGAACTCAGTTCAGAAGACGGTAAACAATGCGGTAAAGACTTCGGGATTGACCAAGCGTGTTATGTGCAGAAGTGTTATGTTAATGACAAAGTATTCCGGAGATGTCACCGGGCAAGGCTCAATCGGAAAATATGAATCCAACTGCGCTGCTTGGGCAAAGATCGAAAGGAACCTCAGTCAAGTAATTTGTTCTTCGTAACGAATGGATATTCCCATGAACATACGCAAATCGACCGTCATCGCTGTCAGCCTTATTTCATTGCTTGCGTCGCAACTCGCAACCGGTACCGAGGTTCAATT
>Ga0310121_10003803_pt1 | contig 13637 bp, 13 predicted proteins | sample CB27_Tmax_986_MG_FD_203504 | JGI IMG/M metagenome (GOLD analysis project Ga0310121, IMG submission 203504) | Marine microbial communities from Western Arctic Ocean, Canada - CB27_Tmax_986 | ecosystem: Environmental > Aquatic > Marine > Oceanic | place: Canada: Western Arctic Ocean | collected... | reverse complement strand
ATTTGAGTTGCCAAACGAATCCTTTGTGCCTCACCGCCACTTAGTGTTTTTGAGTTTCTGTTCAATGAAAGATAGGGTAAGCCCACATCAATAATAAATTGCAAACGCTTAGTTAATTCTTTTATAATCTGTTTTGCAATTTTTAGTTCATTTTCTGTTAATGATTTTTCAATAGCAAGCACCCAGTCAGCAAATGAAGAAATATCCAAATTAGACACTTCATTTATGCTTTTACCAGCTATCTTAAATTGGGAGGACTCAATATTTAGCCTACTCCCATTACAGATTTTACAATCGTGTGCTGACATATATCTCCCTGCCCATTTTTCAATAGACTTCACGTGCGGTAATTTGGATTGTGCTTCAATAAAATTAACAATTCCTTCAAAATGCAACTTATGGGTTTTGGAGATGCCTGCTGATTTTAGTTTTACTTTTAAATTTTCGGTAAGCCCATACAATATCGCATCCATCCCATCTTTTGGAATTTTATCGATTGGAGTATTTAAGTTAAAATTATGCTTTTTTCCTATCAATTCAATTTGTCCTAATATCCAATCTGATTTACGATTGGTAATAGGAGCTATTCCTCCTTTATTAATACTTAATTCCTTATTCGGTAATATTTTTTCTACATCTACTGTTTTATATTTTCCTAAACCATTACACGTTTTACAAGCTCCTTTTGGAGAGTTGAATGAAAAGGAATTAGGTTCAGGATTTTTATAAGCAATTCCTGTTTCAGGACACATTAAAGCTCTTGAAAAATACCTTGGTGTTGTAGCTGATTTTTCAATTACCATCATCACACCCTCTCCATCTTCCATTGCTAGTTTCAAAGAGGATATCAAGCGTTGGTTGTTTGAATCCGTTACTTTTAAACGATCAATCACTACCTCAATATCATGTGTTTTGTATCTATCCAGTTTTAGTGTTGGCGTAATATCAATAATCTCACCATTCACTCTTACTTTTAAATATCCTTGCTTAGCTAATTGATGAAAAAGCTCGGCATAATGACCTTTTCGTGAGCGGACAATAGGCGCTAAAACATTTATGACTTTATCTTTAAAATCTATTTCTATTAAATCTAGAATCTGATCGTCAGTAAAACGCACCATTTTTTTGCCAGATTTATACGAATAAGCTGTACCCACACGAGCATAAAGTAAACGTAAATAATCATAAATCTCAGTAATAGTTCCTACTGTTGATCTTGGGTTTTTGGATGTTGTTTTTTGTTCAATAGCCACAACAGGACTCAAACCCGTAATCTTATCTACTTCTGGGCGCTCCATATTTCCTAAAAACTGACGTGCATAAGCATTAAAAGTTTCCAAATATCGTCTTTGCCCTTCAGCATGTATAGTATCAAAGGCTAGTGATGATTTTCCACTACCACTTTTACCTGTAAAAACCACTAGTTTTTTTCTGGGTATTTTCAAGTTCACATTTTTCAGATTATGAACACGCGCTCCATAAATAGAAATAAACTCTTTTTGATTTTCCATCTTACTTTACTGAATCAACTAGATTTTCAAAATCTTTAAAAATTAATAAATCAGTATCTGTTGGAATTTTTAAAATATACTTTCTTCTTGATTTATCTGGCAAAGAAGAGGCTCTCAACCAAGGATTAAACTGCTTCAGTAATTTGTAATTTACCCCCTGTATTTTTGCAAAATCACTCAAATTAGCTATTGTTGAATCCACTTCTAAAGTTTTATATTCTGGCATTACATATAAATCTTTAGTACGGAATATAAAGCCATATTTTTTAGGATTTTCCATTATCTCTTTTACAGCAATAATCCGAAATACATATCTTGCTGTTTCAGAATTTAAGTGAAGATTATAATAATTATTTGTCCTTTGTTTTTCTATATTTCTTCTAGCCCCATTTTTTCCCATGTTATATGATGCGGCTGCCATTGTCCAATTCCCAAATTTATCATAAGCATCTTGCAAATAAGCACAAGCCACCTCTGTAGATTTTTCCAGATTATAACGCTCATCAATTTCTGAATTAACCTCTAGCCCATACTCACGAGCTGTTCCTTTAAGTATTTGCCAAAATCCTGCTGCTCCTGCAGGAGAAACCACATTATCCAATCCGCTTTCAATTAAAGCTAAGTACTTAAAATCATTAGGAATATTATTCTTTTTAAGAATAGGTTCGATAATAGGAAAATATTTATTTGCTTTCTTGAAAAACAACATAGTACTGGATTGCCAATAGGTATTTTTGAGTAATTCTTTATCTAGTCTTTCCCAAATTTCAGGAGATTGAATTGGAATTTCTTCTCCTGCAAAATTCAATCCTTCAGGTTGTAAAATTGCAAAAATTCCGTATTTCATATTAAAATGTTGCTGATGCAACTCATCATTACTTTTTAGTTCAGCAGCATAAATAAATAGCTGAACCAAAACAAATATAAGCATTAATGAACCCAAAAAATAAAAGTGTTTTCTCTTCATTTAAAATTTACTTGCAAAATCCTTAAAATTACCAGCTACCAAATCCTTTTCTGAAACCAAAGGATCATTAACTTCCCAATTAATATTCAAATCTTTATCATTCCAAAGCAAAGCTCCTTCAGATTCCTTATTATACACTCCTGTACATTTATAAGCAAAAATCGTATTGTCTTCCAGGGTTACAAATCCATGAGCGAACCCAGGTGGAATCCAAAAAACAGTCTTATTTTCTTCTGACAACTCTACTGAAAAGTGTTGGCCATAAGTAGGTGAATCTTCTCTAATATCTACAGAAACATCTAAAACAGCTCCTTTAATTACTCTAACTAATTTACCTTGAGCATAAGGAGGATTTTGAAAATGCAAACCTCTTAACACTCCTTTATTAGAAAGGGATTGATTGTCTTGGACAAAATCTATGTCCAATCCAACTTTAGCAAATGATTGTTTACTCCAGCTTTCAAAAAAATAACCTCTTTCATCTCCAAAAACTCTTGGTTTTATTACTAGTAATCCTTTTATAGGAGTTTTAATTATTTCCATTTCTTAATTTATTTTTTCCAAAAGCCAAATATAGAAAAATGAACTACTTATTTTTAAGGAAAAGTAAACAATATTTGTAGTTTTGCCAACAAATTTTAAAAATAGATATTATGAATAAAACAGTACAATTATTAATCGTTGGTTGTGTAATTATTTTGGGTTCATGCTCAAATAATAAAACTAACAAGACACCAGCAACAGAAATAGAAAAAGTAAGTTACAGTTATGGTGTAGTCATAGCCTCACAGGTAATGTCTCAAGGGTTTGATAGTCTTGATGTAAATGCGTTAGCAAAAGGATGTAATGATGTATTAGCTGGAGATAGTTTAGATATTTCAGAAGAAGATGGAATGAAATTATTAAACGAGTTCTTTAGGGAAATTCAAACTAAAAAACAAGCTGAAGCAAGCAAAGCTGGAGCTGATTATTTAGCTAAGAATGCTACAAAGGAAGGAGTGATCACAACTGCAAGCGGATTACAATATGAAATTATGAATTCAGGGAGTGGAGCAAACCCAACTGTTAACGATCAACTAACGGTACACTATCACGGCATGCTAACTGATGGGACTGTATTTGATAGCTCTGTGGATAAAGGTGAGCCTTTCAAATTTCCTTTAGGACAAGGTAAAGTTATTCCAGGTTGGGATGAAGCATTGCAACTTATGAGTATAGACGATAAATGGAGATTAACTATTCCATCTAATCTAGCTTATGGAGAAAGAGGAGCTCCAGGCAGTCCAATTGGACCAAATGCAACTTTAGTATTTGAAGTAGAACTTTTAGCAATCAACTAATTCCCTAAAAAAGTAGACAATAAAAAAGCCGAGCAAATGCTCGGCTTTTTTATTTTTTTATCTAGCAATTTTGTTTCAGTAATATAAATCCATCTTTTTACTTTTTCTAATAAAGATTCTATTGATTAATATTGGTAAAACGCAACACTACAAAATAAAAAAATTATTTTTGACGGAAATAAATTTGAATTGGAACGCCTGAGAAATCAAAATGTTGACGCAATTGATTCTCAATATAACGCTTATATGGGTCTTTAATATATTGTGGCAAGTTTGCAAAAAACACAAAAGTTGGAGTTGCCGTTGGCAATTGCATACAGTACTTAATTCTAATGTATTTTCCTTTAATTGCCGGTGGCGGATGCTGTTCAATTAAAGGCAACATCACTTCATTGAATACAGAAGTAGCAATTTTTTGCGATCTATTTTTATGTACTTGAATAGCCTCTTCCAATCCCTTCAATAATCTTTGCTTATGCAAAGCAGACACAAACACAATAGGCACATCCGTAAAAGGTGCTATTTTTGCTTTAATTTGTTCCTCTGTCTTTTTAGCAGTTTCAGTAGATTTATCTTGTAAATCCCATTTATTTACTAAAATAACAACTCCTTTTTTGTTTCTATCAGCAATATGGAAAATCCTTTGATCTTGCGATTCAAAACCTCTAGTAGCATCAATTACATGAATACAAACATCCGAGTGTTCAATAGCCCTAACCGAACGCATAACCGAATAAAATTCTATATCCTCATGCACATTTTTTTTCTTTCTAAGCCCAGCAGTATCCACCAAAGTAAAATCAAAACCAAATTTATTGAACTTAGTATTTAAAGAATCACGAGTAGTACCAGGAATATCAGTTACAATATTTTGTTCCTTCTCAATTAAAGCATTAATAAAAGATGATTTTCCAACATTTGGTCTGCCAATCACTGCAAATTTTGGTGTTTCATCATCATCTGGCTCTACATCATCATCAAAGTGTTTTAATAATTCATCTAATAATTCCCCTGTTCCACTGCCACTAATAGAAGAAAATGGAATGTATTCTCCAATCCCTAAATTAAAAAACTCCACTGATTGTTCAAGCAAGCTGGTATTATCCACTTTATTTACCCCAAGCACTACTTTTTTATTGGATTTTCTGAGCAATTTAACCACTGCCTGATCCAAATCAGTAATTCCTGCTTTTGCGTCAACTAAAAACAAAATTATATTTGCTTCATCAATAGCCAATTCAACTTGTTTTCGGATTTCAGATTCAAAAACATCATCACTACCATGGACATAACCCCCAGTATCAATTACTGAAAACTCACGCCCATTCCATTCTGTTTTTCCATAATGCCTATCACGTGTCACTCCACTTTCCTGATCAGTAATGGCTTGTCTACTTTCAGTAAAACGATTGAAAATTGTGGATTTTCCAACATTTGGCCTTCCTACTATTGCTACTATATTACTCATTATTCGTATCCGAATTTTTTTAACTGCTGATTATCATTTCTCCAATTCTTTTTTACCTTAACTGGGGTTACTAAAAATACTTTTTTATCTAGCATTTTTTCTATATCTCGTCTTGCTTCAGAACCAATGCGCTTTAATCCTAATCCTTGATGCCCAATAATAATTCCTTTTTGACTCTCACGCATCACATAAATTATCGCTCTAATTTTGATGATTTCTTCTTCTTCAAAAAACTCCTCTACCTCTATCTGTACAGAATAAGGAATCTCTTTTTTATAATGTTTTAATATTTTTTCACGAATAATCTCTTCAATAAAAAAACGTTCTGACTTATCTGTAATCGCATCTTTATCATAATAAGGAGGAGAAACAGGCAACATCTCTACCAATTTTTTCTTAATAACATCAAGGTTAAAATTATTTAAAGCAGAAATCGGCAACAGTTCAGCATTTGGCAATTCAGTTCCCCACCTTTCCATTTCCTGAGCTACAGAATCTTGATCCGCTAAATCAATTTTATTCAACAACATCAAAATAGGAACATCTGTTTTTTTCAATCTTTCAAAAAGTTTCTGATCTTTAAGACCTCTCTCCCCAACTTCAATCATATAAATAAGTACATCAGCATCCTGAAAGGCTGAATACACAAAATTCATCATATTTTCTTGTAACTTATATGCAGGCTCAATCACTCCTGGCGTATCAGAAAATACAATTTGATATTCTTTTTCGTTTAAAATTCCTAAAATCCTGTGACGAGTAGTCTGTGCTTTATGCGTAATAATAGAGAGTTTCTGTCCAATTAGAGCATTCATCAAAGTAGACTTCCCTACATTAGGGTTGCCAATAATATTCACATATCCTGCTTTGTGTTCCATTTTGCAAAGAAACAAAAAAAGGATAACCGATTGGTTAGCGCTTTATTATAATTTTAGTTTATTTTACTTGGATAAATTGAAGCCCACCATTATAGAAATTCTTGCTCCAGTTGGATGGGTTACTGAATATGCCGGAGAAGCAGGAGAAACTTCTACTTCTAAATCAAGATCTGGATTGCAATCATACTCTGCAAATTCTTCATCATGCTTATATGTTCTATTCTGACTAGGCACATAGGTGATATTTACAGGCACATTTAATTTGCCAAATTTGAAGTTATATCCTGCCCCTATTAACATAGCTATACCGCCTAATGACAACTCTGGTCCTACTGAAAATTCAATTCCTTTAGAATGACGCAAACCAACCATAGAAGACACGGAAGGCAAAAACATTCCTTTTTCCATTCCACCAACTAAAGCAATCCATTCTACAATACCTGTAACATTACCCCCATCAGCAAATCTAGATTCCCATTGCCATCCATATTGCGACATAACTGCTCCATATTTTCCTGTTGATCCAGTCCATTCTTCTCTAACTTCATCAGAAAACATACTTACATCTTTTCTTAAAATACTAGCTAATGAACCTGAGGAAACCATAGTAATTCCAATTTTTGGTCCTGCTAATTTTTCTATTTGCGCTTCTACGCTTAAAATGGAAATACTAAAGAAGATTATTGTAATTGTTTTTTTCATTCTTTTATTTCATTTAGTATAAAAACATAAATTCAGATTCAGCAGCTACAACTATTAGAATGATTAAGACTAATCCAGCAAGCCATCCTAATGCTAAGGACTTTCTAAAATTTTTCTTATTAATAAATAATAATGCGAGTGGCAAGCCATAAAAAATAAGAAGGGGCATTGTTAATATCCCTATAATAAAACCCCAAGCATCTAACTTAAAAGATTCAGGATCAGCATCTACAATTAATGCTTGTGTTTCTACTGGGAAAGATGCAAAAGCAAAAACACTAGCACACCCAAACAAACAAAGTAATATTATTTTTTTCATTTTTTAAATTTCTGCACAATTAATATTACTTACTTAGATTAAACCCTAATGTAATTGAAAATCTATTACCAGTATGATAATCTACTGTATATGCTGGTGTTTTTATAATGTCTTCCCATTCACCAGTACCCGAATTGTACTGAGGATCTATTTCTTCTTCAATACTCTGAGACCCTTTTCTTCCAGGTACAAAAGCAATATTTACAGGGATATTTAAATTTCCAGATTTAAAGTTATAACCCATCCCAAATACCATAGCAATACCTGACAATGATAAGTTAGGGCCAACCGCAAATTCAATACCTGAAGCAGTTCTCGCTCCAACCATTGACGAAACAGAAGGTAAAAATTTACCTTTTTCCATTCCACCAACTAAAGCGATCCATTCTACAATACCTGTAACATTACCGCCATCAGCAAAACGGCTTTCCCATTGCCAACCATATAGAGAGGTTAATGCTCCTTTAGCGATATCATTATAGTTTTCCGGTAATTCTCCCATCTCGTCAAGTTGTAGATCACCATTTAGGAATGAAGATCCTGGGCTGGCAGAGATATATACTAAGCCTAATCTTGGCCCTGCTAGAGATTGAATTTGTGCGTTAGCTGTTAGTAATCCTAATCCTAACGCAATTGTAAATACTATTTTTTTCATTTGTTATTTTTTAATTAATATAGTTTACTTACTCATATTAAAGCCAAGTATTAATGATATTCTAGCTCCTGTTGGTCCATTATCGTCATCTCCCCATGCAGATGATTTACCTGGCACAAATGCTATGTTTACAGGAAAGTTTAAGTTTCCTGATTGAAAATTCTTTCCTACTGTAAATACCATTCCTATACCTGAAAGAGAAAGGTTGGGTCCTCCTGCTACTTCAAAGCCTGATCCTGTTCTCACACCTACTAGAGACGATACTGCTGGCAAGAACATTCCTTGTTCCATTCCGCCTACAAGCACAACCCATTCTACTAGTCCTGCAACGTCACCATCATCTAAAAATCTATTTTCCCATTGCCAGCCATATTGAGATATGAATGCCATTTTCTGGTCTTCTGTATAATCGCCATTATGACCCTCTGCTCTATCGTTGATGAAATCTGCAGAGCTACCATGTGTTAAGATTGTAACCCCAATTCTTGGGCCTGCTAGTTTTTGAATTTGTGCATTAGCTGTTAAAATTCCTAACCCTAATGTTAATATTAATAGTATCTTTTTCATGATTTTTTATTTAATAATTAATTCTTGGGGCAAAGATAAAGTATAAGAAATAACTTATTATGCTAGGCATAGTACTTTTATTTTACTAGATATAGAAAGCTACTTAATTGCCTCTAATTGCTCAGCAGCTTGTTCCCACTCTCCTTCCAAATCTTGCAGTTTCTGTCTGTTTTTTTCGTATTCATCAAAAAAACCATCTTTTTGAGATAATTCCTTGAACTTTTCAGGATTAGCCAAATCAGCATCTATTGCTTTTTGTGATTGCTCAAGAGTTGCAATTTCTTTTTCTAATTTACTAATTCGGTTTTGCAACTGCTTTATCTTTTTCTGCTGATTCTTTTTATCAGCATAGGTTAATTGCTCTTTTGTTTTATCCTCTTTTATATTTTTTTGATCCTTTTGCGAACTTTCTAATTGCTTGAAATTTTCCAAATCTTTTTCAGAAAGAAAGGTGTCAATATCACCAATGTATTCCTTAATATTCTGGTTTTTGAACTCATATACTTTCTGAGTAAGTGCTTGTAAAAACTCTCTATCATGCGATACTAAAATCAAGCTACCATCATAATTTGCTAATGCCTTTTTCAATAATCCCTTTGATGTAATATCCAAGTGATTTGTTGGCTCATCCATAATGAGTAAATTATAAGGCTCTAGTAATAATTTACACAATGCTACTCTAGCTCTTTCACCACCGGAAAGAACTTTTACTTTTTTCTCAACTTCATCATTACTAAACAAGAAAGAACCTAGAATTGAACGAACTTTTCCAGCAGTATCTTCAGTAGCTGCTTGCTCAATAGTCTCAAGAACCGTTAGATCTTCATCCAAAAATTCAACTTGATTCTGAGCGTAATACCCCATTTTTACCTGATGACCTAAGGTGATATCTCCATTAAAATCTATCTCATTAACAATCATTTTTGCCAGAGTTGTTTTTCCTTCACCATTTTTACCAACAAAAGCAATTTTATCTCCTTTTACAATTTCCAGATTTACTTTAGTAAGTACATTTAAATTATCATATGATTTTGATGCATTATTAACCACCAAACTTAATTTTCCGGAATGAGGAGCCGGTGGAAAACGGAATTGCATACGTGCAACATCTTCTTGTTCAACCTCTATTATATCTAGTCTTTCCAATTTTTTTATCAAAGTTTGTGCAAAAGCAGCTTTATTCTTTTTTGCTCTAAATTTATTAATTAACACTTTTGTTTCTTCAATAAATTTATCTTGATTCTTTTTTGCTTGAATTTGTTTTTCTATCCTATCCTCTCTTAAAGTTAAATACTTAGTATAAGACGCCTTATAATCGTTAATCTTTGAGAATGCTACCTCAATAGTTCTATTTGTTGAAGCGTCTAAAAAGAACCTGTCATGCGAGACTAAAACTACGGCACCACTGTAATTCTTCAGCCATTTTTCCAGCCACATAATGGATTCAATATCCAAGTGATTGGTTGGTTCATCTAATAATAATAAATCAGGTTTCATTAATAAAATTTTAGCTAATTCAATTCGCATACGCCAACCTCCACTAAACTCAGTAGTTTGTCTTTCAAAATCGTATTGAGTAAAACCTAATCCAGTTAATACCTGACTAATTTCAGCAGCAGTATCATTTCCTCCTGCCATTCTGAATCTTTCCTCCAATTCATTAAATTCACTTATAATTTCCAGGTATTCAGCGCTCTCATAATCTGTACGCTCAGTAAGTTGTTTGTTGGCCTGATTCATTCTTAATTCTACATCATTCAAGAATTCAAAAGCTGTTTGAGCTTCTTCAAGCACAGTTCTACCATCTTCAAAATCCAAATCTTGCCTTAAAAAACCAACTATTATTCCGTTGGGAACAGACACATTTCCATTATTAGGTGTTAACTCTTTTGCTAAAACTTTTAGTAAAGTTGATTTTCCAGCTCCATTTTTTCCGGTAAGTCCAATTCTATCCCCTTTATTTACCATAAAAGAGATATCTTTAAAGATGTCCTGCCCCCCAAAATAAAGGCTTAAATTATTTACTGATACCATGGCCGCAAAAGTAAACTTTTTAATCCCCAAAAATAATTTTATTATAATGATTGGCAAATTAATTTATAGCAGTATCTTTGCAGCCATAAATCGCGGGGTGGAGCAGTTGGTAGCTCGTTGGGCTCATAACCCAAAGGTCGCAGGTTCGAGTCCTGTCCCCGCTACAAAGTAGAAGACCCCTTAATTGGGGTCTTTTTTATTCAATGATTATCTTCTTTTCTACTGTTCCATCATCATAGATGTAAAAGAGGGGGGTGTTCTTAGCTCCTTTTGTTTTTCTTCCTAAGACGTCTATTACCCGGATAAGTTTTTTGTTTGTAACAGATATTATGGTTACAATGTCTGTAGTATTACTACACCCTGTAAAGACTAGATTATTAACAGACCATAAATTATTCCGATAACCATTGGTAGAATTTAAAGCATCTATCATTCTGGTTTTTTGTCCTTCAGTAAACATAGAATAACACTTACTATAATCCATAAAATTCTCGTTATTTACCGCAACATATCCAGAACAAATTATACTTGTATCTGGACAAGGATGAGTTGATGAGCCATAAAAATCTACTGGGGGAGTGTCTGAAACACCATCACCTGGTAATAAACAAGCATTCTGAAAAGTATGTTGTAAATTTAAGTAATGCCCTACTTCATGAGTCAATACTCTTGCCATATATGCTTGCCAATCAGATGGAGATGAGATAGAAGTAGATCCTAATCCGTATCCAAGGTATCTATGATTATATACAATTCCATCCGTACCTTGATTGGCATTAAAAGTTGATGGATATGTTGCGTAACCTGACTGAGATGTACTACCATCATCAAAAGGCTCATTTACAATCCAAATGTTTAAATATCTATCACATGGCCAAACCGATATTGATTTCAATAAAGGATCCATTCCATGATAATTATTATAATGATATGTAACTCCAGTTGTTGGCAATCCGGAAGGGTCTTTTGATGCTAAACAAAACGTGATTTCAATATTAGCAGCAATATTCTGAAATAATGGATCTAATGAGTTAAACTCAGGATTATTCCCATTAAAATCTTCATTCAATATATCTATAGCTGATTGGATCTGAGGATAAGTTACTTTCTGTGGATTACTAAAGTCATTTACATGAAATACTACCGGAATAATATAATTAGTTTTTCCAGGAATTATATTTTTTTCTTTTTGATTTAGATGATCTTTTGTTTTATTTAGTTTATGATTATTACTATTCTTTGAATAAATCTTAAACATCTCATTTGTTGCACATTTATAATATGTTTGCCCAAACCCAATCATAGGCAAGCAAAGTAATATAAGTAGTAGTTTTTTCATTGTTAAATTAATTCTAATATCCTTTCCATATCATTCTTATATCTTTTTAAACTACCTCTAAAAGGCCCAAACATAAGCTTAGCTAGATAATCTATCTCATTGATGAAAATTGAAGAATTTATATTCTGTTTAAGAGAATTCTCTATTGAAGGATGCAATTTCTTTTCTTTGTTAGTGAAATTAATATACAGCCAAGCATCTTGAATATGATTAATACAATTAACTTCAGTAGTCCTAATAACTCTTTCCATTTCACGTTCAAGGCTCAAAATATTACCCTCATACATAGTAATAATTTCAGATAACACCTTATTTTTTTTTATATCATAATCAAAATCTGCATCTCTTAATAAACGATATCCTTCTTTTTGAATAAAAATTGTTTCAGGATAAGCAAACAAAAAACTATGCAAAAATATCTTTTCATCCAAAGACAATTCTTCATGCTTAATATTAGAATGTAGTAACCTAACCATAAGATTAGCTTTTTTCTCTAATATTGGAATCTCTTTATTAATCATATCAATATCTTGCCGCATGTTCTCTTTTACAATATCTAAGATGCTTCTTATTCTTCTCTTTGTCTTTCTCTTATCATTTAGATTGTTAATAAAAAGTGCTATCAATACACCAAATACAACAACCAGCATATCTAGAAGATAATGAAAATCTGAATTAAGTATGTCTTGTGTAAATTCCATAAAACAAATATATATAAGCTATAGTAATGTTCTTTAGTTAATAGTATTTAAAGTATTATGATCTACTTTTCATAATATTCTCATATGCTTGTTGAACAAGTAAGAATTTCTCTTCTGCAAGTTTTACAATGTCATCACTCACTCCTTGTAACTTATCAGGATGATATTTTATTACCATTTTTCTATGAGCTTTCTTAATCTCACTATCTGAAGCATTCTTATCTATCTCAAGAATTTTAAACCATTTATCCAAACTATTTGTACTGCCATGAGTGAGAAACATTGACTGAATAGATTCAAAATCATACTGATTTATGTTAAGATACCCCGCAATTTTCTTTATTAACTCAATCTCAGAAGGATGTATCTCATTATCACTTGCTGAGACTCCAAAAAGGAAATGAATAATTTGTAATCTTGAAGCATGATTTACATAGGAATTTAGTTGTTGACAAACAGGGCGTAATTGAGAGGATAATGATTGTTTGTTAAGTTTATTAAAAACCTCAAAGTATTTATTTGCCTTCTGAACACCAAAAGTATTTGTAAAAAATTTCTTAACGTATTCTAGCTCAGCTTTTACAATCTTACCGTCCGATTTAATAACCAATGACGATAATATTAAAAGAGAGAGCTCATAAGCTTTTGCTTGGTCATTCTTACCATCAAAAAAACTTTTACTAATATAATAGCCAATTATTGCTCCTATTGGACCTGCAAGAAACCATCCTGCTCCTATTCCCACCCATTTACCTAAAGACATATTTATAAATTTTAATAGACAAAGATATACAAGAATAAGTTATAGTAATACTCTTTAGTTAATAGTATTTAAAGCAGTATTACTACCTATATGGCATACTTCATAATAATCTTCTATATGATCATAAAGAGCTCCTATCTCTAGTAAGTCCCTTTTAAAAGAGTTAGATATTTCAATGCTTCCTACGACTAGATAAGAAAGATCCCTTAATTAGGGTCTTTTTTATTTCTAAAGTACAACTTTTAATATTTTAAGGAAGCTATTTTATCTTATTGAAGGATTAATTTCTTATTAACCACACCATTATCAGTAGTGATTTCTAAGAAGTAAATTCCTTTAGTATAAGTAGCTAAATCAATTACTTTAGTATACTCACCAACAAACTGTTGTAAG
>Ga0310121_10003802_pt1 | contig 13638 bp, 15 predicted proteins | sample CB27_Tmax_986_MG_FD_203504 | JGI IMG/M metagenome (GOLD analysis project Ga0310121, IMG submission 203504) | Marine microbial communities from Western Arctic Ocean, Canada - CB27_Tmax_986 | ecosystem: Environmental > Aquatic > Marine > Oceanic | place: Canada: Western Arctic Ocean | collected... | reverse complement strand
GTTCTTTTATTAATTGGTTCTTTATTCGATTTGATTGATGGTTCATTAGCTCGCAGATTAGGAAAGGATTCCAAGTTTGGAGCTCTATTGGATTCGGTTGTTGATAGGCTTTCAGAGACGATCGTTCTGTTAGGACTTCTCATTTTTTACATCGGGGAATCTTCAGATATAGCAGAGATTCTTGTGTATGTTGCGATATCAGGCTCCTTTATGGTCAGCTATCTAAGAGCCAGATCAGAGGGTCTGGGGATAGAATGTAGCTCGGGTATAATGACTCGCCCTGAGCGTGTCATAGTTATGGGTGCAGGCCTCATTATTGGACAATGGATATCGATAGCAACTGTGATTTCATTGGGTATCATAGGATTTCTTACTATTGTGACTACGTTTCAACGCTTATTGACTGCCCGAAGTAAGTTACGGAGTCAATAACAGATTAACAGGTATCTATATTTTCTAAACCAGTCCAAGGGCCAGTGTGTTCACCAAGTCGGAGTATTTAGGTGCGTTCAACAATATCAGTCCAAGAGTTTAAATCCATACTCGTATCAGAACTGCGTCGTGGGAAGTTGCTGTTCCTGCTGTTCGTCCCGTGTCTTTTTGTTTTTACGAGTTTATCAGTTTACGCTGACGATAATAGTCCAATTGAAGTACTCTATTCAGGAGCAATAAGCGAATTTCCGGAGGGGATAAGATTTCAGTTAAAGACGAGCTCAGATAACAAGATTGCATCTATAGCTGTAAGATTCAATACTGGCCAGGGAACGACTGGCTCATATAATTACTTAAAGTTTGAAGAGGAATTCGTAGTGGACTCCGAATTGTTTTGGCGAACAAATACAAGTACGCGTTACATTCCACCAGGAACCGTAATCAGATATCACTTTGAAATTGAGGATAATGCCGGTAACTCATTTATTACAGAGCCTACTGATTTCATATACCATGATGCCAGGTTTACGTGGGATGAACTTTCACGTGGACCCGTGACGGTTTCTTATCATGGCCCTGTTCAAAAACGAGCCCAGCTGGTTTTGGATGCTACGATTGAGACTTTACAGCACATGGGACCCATACTGGGAGCCGATACTGAAGAACCAATTAGAGTAACAATGTATAATAATGTCAAAGAGATGTTGGTAGCTCTTCCTCCCGGAAGTACGACCATCAGGCGAGAGCTAATAACCGAAGGACAAGCCTTCGTTAAAGTAGGGACTCTTTTGGTACTAGGCGGTGGACGCGGTGCAATAGGAACGACTTCACATGAAGTGACTCATATTCTAACTCATAGAGCAGGCGACAGTGTTTATAGAACTGTACCTTCATGGCTTGATGAAGGGTTGGCTGAATACGGCAATATCGATCCAGGATTTTCTTACGATATTGCCCTTGAATTCGCCATTGCAACAGATAGACTCCTTCCTATTACGTCACTGCCTGTTTTACCAGGTACTCCTGACGACATCATTATATTCTATGGGCAAGGAAGAAGCATTGTCCGTTTCATGATAGAAGTGTTCGGTGCCGAAAAAATAAAAGCTTTGATGGCTGCTATGAAATCTGGCAGGAATATCGATGATGCAATAACTTTGATTTATAACATGGGGCGGGTGGAACTTGAAAACCGGTGGAGAACTGCAATTGGAGCACCATTGTTTTCGCCAGAAGGTAGAGAACGTTCCGTACCTACACGTATCGCACGGCCTACATTGCAGCCTTACAGCTTAACCCCACAGCCAAAAGCAAATAATATTAGAAGTACCTCTCTGAAGTCCATTGAAATGGAAAGTATTGAAAAAGAATCTAATGATGATTCAATAAAACTTGAAGAGAATGTTGCCATACATAGTACAGACAATGGTAATTGTAGCTCGTTAAGAAATGAACAGACGCGACGGAGACCTATGGGTGTAGTTAGTCTTGCATGCATGGTAAGTTTCGGAATCCTGAGTTTTAGGCGGAATAAGATCCGTTAATCGCATGTAATTGTGATTAATTATTCAGGCAAATTCTGTCCGGAAGATACTTCTATCTTTTAAAACTATGATTAATGCTTCTAACTGGTCTAAAGGAAAATCTGTGAATGGTGCAGGGGCCCAAAAGCGTTAAGTTTCTTAGATGTTCTCTCGTGCCGTAGCCCTTGTGTTTGGCGAAGCCATATCCTGGATAGTCATCGTCGTTATTCCGCATAATTTTGTCACGGGTTACTTTTGCGATTATGGATGCGGCTGCTATTGACATGGAAATAGTGTCCCCATGAATTATAGGTTTTTGATTTATTGGTATCGTTGGCAGAGTCAAGGCATCAATCAATAGGAATTGAGGTCTTACCGCTAAGTTTTCTAATGCGCGCTTCATGGCTAATCGAGTTGCCTCTAAGATATTAATGCGGTCAATCTCAATAGATGAACTTTTGCCGACTGAGATTGCCAATGCGTGCTCGTGTAGGCGACTATAAACGTATTCCCGCTGATGAGCGGACATTCGCTTACTGTCATTTATTAGTCTTACCCAATTAGCTCTGATGTTGGTAGGCAAGATTACAGCAGCTGCCACCACAGGACCCGCTAATGATCCCCGCCCAGCTTCATCAAGTCCTGCAACTGGTTCGTATCCTTCGCTTATCAAATCAGATTCTTCAGCGAATGAGGGGTAGACCTTACGATGTGTTGACATGGCTTGTTAACCGTGTGCTTAGTTATTGATACCCTTAAGCATGCCCCTAATATAGGATATCTGGCCCAAATGCTGACTTTCCTCGACGATGATATGACTCAACATCTGACCAATGCTATATCCGGGGCGCTTATCTGGTTCAGGGCAATAGTTTAATTGATCTTGTGATATTTGGGTTAAATAGTTTCTAGTTTCCTGTGCGACGATCCGATAGTAGCTCATTAACACATCTATATCATACACTGGGAGAGTTTTGACCTCGTCCGAGGTAAATCCGTAGCCTGTCCCGTCTCGCGGCAATTCAAGCTTTCGATACCAGGAATGCTGTATCCATATTTGTTCGGTGCCTTTGGCAAACTGATGTATCCAATTATCTTCTACTCGTGCCATATGCCAGACAGCAAAATCTATATGATGTGACTCAGGAGTAGGTTGATATCGTCTTTCTTCTTTGGTCAGACCATCCAGTAACATAGGCAAAGCATTAAAATATTCGTCCAGTCCGATCCGTATTAGTTCTTTAGCGTTCAATTTATTTCCCCCCTCGTATCGGGCTCCTCAATTTCTATAAAACCACCTCCTATTACTTTTTCATTATCATAGAACACTACTGGTTGTCCTGGAGTCACAGCACGTTGAGGTTCGTCGAAGGTTATTTCAGCCCAGTTACTGAGTGGGTTTATATTTGCCGGCATTTCAGAGGCTTTATATCTAATTTTGGCCGTTGCTCTGAAGGATTGTGAAGGTGGGTTATCGGATAAGTAATTTACATTGGATGCCCATAATTTGGAACTGTACAGATCTTTTTCGCTGCCTAATATAATTTCATTTTTCTCTGTATTGATCTTAGTCACATACATTGGGGATTCCGAGTGCATTTTAAGGCCAAGCTTTCTTCGTTGACCTACAGTAAAGAACTGTATACCTGGATGATCTCCCAAAACATCACCAGTCAGAGACACCATATGGCCCGGTTTTGGTTTACTTTGCTCTCTAACAAATTTGCGATAATCTCCGTCTGGTATAAAACAGATATCTTGGCTATCAGGTTTATCTGCTACAGGAAGTCCCGCATCTAACGCTATTTTACGAATGTATTCCTTGGGGAACTTTCCCACAGGTAATAATAGGCGTTGCATCTCAGGTTGGTTTAAGGTAAAGAGGACATATGATTGATCCTTTTTTTCGTCTATACCTTTAAGTAATGTCAGGCTATTATCTTCTTTTTCAATTCGGGCGTAGTGGCCGGTTGCTATATAGTCCGCGTCGAGAAACGTGGCCTTTCTAAGGAGAAAATCGAATTTGATTTTATCGTTGCAAGCTAGACAAGGATGAGGAGTACGACCATTATCGTATTCTTTTATGAAATAACTAACGACATGTTCTTGGAATTCTCTTTCAAAATTTAAAAAATAGTGAGGAGTATCAATAATTTGGCATACCCTTCGGGCGTCCTCTACATCTTCGATTGAGCAGCAACCTTTATGTGTTTTACGTTGATCGGTATCTTTAATTGTCCATAGGCGCATAGTAACACCGATTACCTCATAACCTTCCTCTTTCAGTAACAGTGCTGCTACGGAGGAATCAACTCCTCCACTCATGGCTACTATAACGCGTCCTTTACTCATAGTGGACAGACTAGCACAATGACGGTCCCGGTATCAATCACTATAATCGATAATTGACCAAAAGGTTAATTATTACTATAATCCTTATATGACAGAGTCACTAAAGCCAATAGATCAAGCCCATTTTGTAGTCAACTTAGCTTCCGATAAAAAAGCCTCTGATATTGTCATTTTAGATATTAGAGAGTTGAGCGATCTTACCGACTATTTTGTACTTCTTACTGGTGAGTCACAACGCCAAATAGGAGCGCTAGTAGAAGATATAAAGCAAGGTCTAAAGGAAGTCGGGGTCAGATTGCATCATTCTGAAGGAACTACCGGGTCATCCTGGAGACTACTTGATTACGGGGATTTGGTGATACACGTATTTGAATCTACGAAGCGTATCTATTACGATATAGAAGGTATGTGGTCCAAAGCTCATGAAGTGGTCAGGATTCAATAATCCATTCTTCGACGTTCTTTTGGTATTCTAAAATATCTTCTGCTGTGAAGAACAGGCGTATTTCTTTAGTGGACGAGTTTATAGAATCCGAGCCGTGGATCAAGTTTGAACCTATAGACATAGCGAGATCGCCTCTGATTGTACCTGGAGCAGCCTCAACTGGATTAGTAAGCCCCATGAGGGTTCTTACTATCTTTACCGCTTCGTTTCCTTCAAGTACTAATGCAACTATTGGTCCAGAAGTGATGAATTGCACTAGTGCTTCGTAAAAGGGTTTATCGATGTGCTCTGAATAATGATTGCTGGCCAATTCTCTTGTGACATCCATTAGTTTCATAGCAACTATTTTCAGTCCTTTGCCTTCTAGCCTTGTAATAATATGTCCCACTAAGTTTCTTTGAATAGCATCCGGTTTCAAGAGAACCAATGTACGTTCCATTTTGAGAACTCCTTAAAGTATTATTTCTTCGACAAGTTATTTATGGCTAGTGTTATTTGTGAGCTACGTAAATAGAACGGTTCTAGAGTTACAGGATCGTCGCTGATTGCCATTTGTGATTTCCTATATGCCAGACGTGCAAGTACACTAATTTGTCTAGTTGGTGGAACTAAATATGGTAACAAAACATTAGGACCATGAATTTCCTTTAGGAAATCAGATAATTCACGTATTGCTTCACCACAATATAGTGCTGAGTCGGATTCATACGCGAGCTGCTCATGGCTTATTGATTCATATTGTGGAGTCACTTCTGTATTTTGCATTCCAAATCGCCCTATGTATACTTGGGTTCTACCAGCCTTAATTATTGCATTCACCCTGTATCCTAGGTTGAGATAGGGTTTCGATTCTATTTCCAAAGTGTTGATTGCTACTATCGGGATCTTCAGGCTATATGCTAGCGTTTTTGCGGTACTTATGCCAACTCGCAGGGCACTGAATGCGCCCGGACCCTTAGCTATGAAGATAGCTTTGAGTTCACCTAATGCAACACCAACTTGATTCATCAATGTTTGTATAGAGGGTACTAATTCTACAGAATGGTTGCGATTAGAGCGCCAAGTATGTTCGGAGATTGTTACGCCCTCAACAGACAGACCGATTGAGGCATATCTGGTTGAGGTGTCAATTAGAAGTTCCATATCGCTAACTACCTAGGTATCATATCCATTTTTATAGTATCAATGGCAACAGCATAATGCCTATCATTGGTTTCAAAGAGCAGCATTCGAGTTGTTTCGCTTACATACGTCATCGTTATTGTCAAATAACCTTGAGAAAGAAGTTCTGATCCTTTGTCTGCCCACTCAATGACAGAGACGCCGTCGCCGTCTAAATATTCCTCTAGTCCAAGATCAGCAATTTCCCTTAAGCTATCAAGTCGATATAGATCCATGTGGTATAGAGGGAGACGTCCGTGATATTCTGACATTAGAACAAATGTCGGGCTCCTAGCATACTCTTCTACTCCTAATCCCCAAAGGATACCTTGAGTGAGACAGGTCTTTCCTGAGCCTAGACCGCCGATGAGCAAAATAACGTCACCGGGATGGGAATAATTACCTAAAATTCTCCCTATTGACTGGGTCTCCTCAGGAGATCGGGACGTCACTTGAGCACTCTGACTGTAAGTCATTCTGGATGCCTCGACTGGGGAAAAGTGTTATCATATTTTCACATCAGACGCCTTCATTATATTGGTTATATATTATTACCTCAAGGTTGGTACACTTTGCGAGCACTAGTGATAGGAGATGTTCACAGTAATCTGGAAGCTTTTGAAACTGTTATACGCGATGCAAAAGAACGTGGAGGGTTTGATCAAATATGGTCACTGGGTGATCTAGTTGGTTACGGACCGGATCCTGTTGCCTGTATTGACCTGTTAAGACAGCATGAATATAAGGCTGTAGTAGGGAATCATGACTTGGCGTCCATTGGGAAGCTGAGCTTGGAGGCATTCAATTCATTTGCCGCAGAGACAAATAGATGGACCTCCAGCCAATTGCCTGAAGATTACGTCTCTTTTTTGATGGATTTGCCCCTAAAATTAGAGATTGGGGAGTTCACATTAGTCCACGGTAGTCCTCGTGATCCCATCTGGGAGTATGTTGTTTCTGTACCAACTGCAGTGGCAAGTTTCATGCATTTCGATACTTACCAGTGCCTTCTAGGCCATTCGCATATTCCTTTTATATGTAGACCAAAAGAAGATGGGGCCATGTTTCTTGAATTCCCTGAGAACACCAATATTAAATTAGGTACCAATCGCCTGATTATCAATCCCGGAGGATTGGGCCAGCCTAGAGATGGCGATCCCCGAACATCGTATGCACTTTACGATTCTAATAACGATTCGATAACCCATTATCGAGTCGAATATGAATATCGCAAGACACAGGAAAAAATGAAATCTCTAGAACTGCCGGAATTTCTTATAAAGAGATTGGGCGAAGGGCGCTAAACCCAATCATGGTAGCTCTTCTCTTCTACACGAACTGCCAACTAAGAATTACTGTATAGTCGTGGCGACACAGGATCCCGATTACGGGATTTGCTTTTACGAACTGGTAGGCCAGAGATTGTTTTCTTTAATTTCGCAATTGCCTTTGACGATTTCAGGTCAATTAGTAACCCAGATATATTGGCGTCCCTCAATGTTTCTACATCGCTCGACTTAAGATCTGTAGGGACTTTTAATATGAAGTGTTTGTCGATGCGACTTCGTACCATTTGAAAGTTGATCATCTTCTCTAAAGTAAGAGGGAGTGAATTATCTTTAGAAATAAAAAGCACGCCATCCAGATTGAGGCAATCGATAGCATTAGATAAATTATTGTTAACTTCATGGTCAAGAGTTATTATTTTTCCAATACTTTCATCACTTAATAATATTGCAGGTGTCTCACCTATATCTAATACCATAAAATCGCATCCTGTTTCTTTTAATTGAGATAATTGAGTTACAGTTAGGGAATGAGATCGCACTCCCCACAAACGGCCTGTTAACAAGTTTGAAACGTCTTTTAAAGACGCAAATTTAGATGAATCTATCGATACTAAAATAGCATCCACGTTGTTGTCTATATCAATCTCATTTTTCATAAGATCTTCAGAGACTATCCCTCCAATAATTATCATGTCAGAGAAACCATCAGTTCCTTTAGAAACCGTACCGAAACCTATAGGAGACGAAGTTTCACGGCCAACTTTTTCCAAGCGTTCGACAAATATGCTCATAAAAATACCTCGATTGTATGAATTCTTTTACATTACAGGTTTATCATGTATATTTTCGTGGTAACGGAGATTAAATTCAATACCCCAAACGAAATGGAACTTAAGGATTCGATTTTAACAATAATGAGTGTGGTATGGATTGATTGATATGTAAATTCTACATAGTGGATTTGTTTAGCTCAAGTCGGTATTATACTGATAATCCACTGAAATGCTACTAATTGGCTGTCTAGGACTAGGAATTTGACAACTAAGATACATCAGGGAAAATCTCTGCAATACCTAATTATAGAACCTAGTTTGTATAATCCTGAAAGGTCTTATCCTTTAATCATTCTTTTACACGGATTTGGATCTCATATGGGTGATCTAGCTGGATTATGCCCTTTATTAGACACACACTCGTACCTGTATATTTGTCCTAATGCTCCCCTCCATATAGAATTGTCACCTGGGATGCAGGGATATGCGTGGTTTCCAATGGGCAACGAGTTTACGCACGAATCATTCAATAATGGACTAGATAAAATTACTGTATTCATGAAAGAAATTTGCGAGAAGTACGACATACAAACCGATAAAATAATTTTCGGTGGATTCTCCCAAGGAGGTATGATCGCCTATCATTATGGCCTAAGTAATCCCGAGATGATACGAGGCGTCGTTGCGTTAAGTTCTAAAATACCATCTACAGAATGCTTACAAACATCTCTTCCTGAGAATAGGACACAGAAGATATTTATATCGCACGGAACACGAGATGTTGTAATACCCGTGAATTATGCTAGAAGGGCTCGTCAATTCCTTGAAGATGTTGGATATCAACCCACATATAAAGAATATGACATGCATCATGAAATTTCTACTGAAAATATCGGAGACTTGTTAAAATGGCTCAAAGACGTTATACCGTTAAACGAATTTGACCCGGAAATGAATGAGCGAGAGTAGGTACCACGATGAAAACGATTGAGAATAGGATCTTATCTAAAAACAGGCGTGGATATAAAGCATTAGGGGTCAACTTCGTATTCCCATCTATAGAGACTCTAGAGCTTATAGGGATGCTGGGTGGATTTGATTATATATATATTGATGGCGAACATGGAGCCTTTACACCTGAGACTATTGATTCGATTTGTCGAGTTGCCTGCGGATTGGAGTTGACTGTAATTGCCAGAGTACCTGATATACAACCATCCACTGTTATTAAATTTCTCGATAGAGGTGTAATGGGAATTCAGGGACCGCATATAGAAACAAAAGAACAGGCACAAGCTCTAGTTGATGCTTGCCTCTTTTATCCCGAAGGTAATCGTAGTTGGGGAGGGGGTAGAGGTACATTTTACAATAATTCTGATCTATTAAATGCTCCCAGTAGTGAAAGAACTGAATTCATGACTAAGGCTAACCAAGAGATGTTTATTATGGCTCAACTGGAGACAATCACGGCCTTTCAAAACTTAGATGAAATACTTCAAGTACAGGGAATAAACGCTTTTACGTGGGGACCAAACGATTTGGCTCAATCGATGGGATATCCCGGTAAGCCGGATCATCCCGATGTTCTGGGTGCTCAAATAGAGGTTTCAAAACGTATAAAAGAGGCTGGCCATGGTATGTCTTACGATAAATTACACGAAATCAGGATCCATAACTTAATTGTCCAAGGTGCGAAGGACTTCCTTCGAAATAGTAAAGAACTTTTACGTACTGATATAGTCTAACAAGGAGAGTCATTTGACTAATATGAGGGTTGCTTTGCATGACGGCAAAGGTAAGATGCGACTAAGAAAGATAGACCGTCCTATAGTCGGCGATCGAGATGCTTTGATACGAGTGAAGTCAACAGGTATTTGTGGATCGGATCTCTTAAACTATGCTGAAAACTTAACTCACGAGACATCCCCTGGAGGTCATGAAGTTTCTGGCGAAATAGTTGAAGTTGGTAAAGCCGTTGATGCAAGTAAGATTGGGCAACGAGTGGCTGTCGAAACTATAGGTCAGGGACTGAATTGTAAAGATTGCTGGTTTTGCCGGCAGGGCCAATTTCGTCAATGTTCTAATAAGGCCTTCAATGAAGGAGGAGGATTCGCCCAGTATATCAAACGGAGAGCAGACGGCTGCTATCCAATAGGTGAAAGTATGGATTGGCAGGATGGTGCATTAGTGGAACCATTAGCAGTATCAATCCACGGACTGCGTAGAGGTCAAATAAATAGTGGTGACACGGTGGTCATATTAGGATCGGGGACAATTGGTCTTACGGCAGTATCAGCTGCTCGGGCCATGGGTGCGGGCAAGATTTTTGTTACATCTATGCATAAACACCAGGCAATCATGGCAAGGACTTTGGGAGCAGATTATAGTTTTTCACCGGATGATGATGAACTTATTGAGGCAATATTAGGAGTTACTGATGGTAGAGGCGCTGATTTAACCCTAGAGACCGTTGGAGGTTCGAGCCAAAGTATCCTACCGCAGGCTATAGAGGTAACACGAATGCAAGGACGGATCTCTATATTGGGTGGATTTCATGTGCCAATTATCTTGGATTGGATGAAACCTTTGTTGAAGGAACATACCATATATTTCTCATCTTGTTACAGTGTTATAAACGGGCGACATGATTTCGAAATGGCGATAGATTTTTTGTCTTCTACCATGAGCCCGCTGAAGAAAATTGTGACACATATCGTCAGTCTACAAGATATTCAAAAAGGTTTCGAAATAGCATCAGATAAAACCTCGGGCTCCATAAAAGTTCAGGTGCACCAAGAGTGATTCCTCATTTTATATTAGGTTGTTGTGTGTAAGGAAGTCGAAATCACATCCTTTATTCGCCTGAAGTATGTGCTTGGAGTACATCCAGCCGTACCCGCGTTGATAGTGTTGTTTTACAACCTGAATTTCAGCGCTTCGCTCGGTCATTTCTTCCTTGGAGATCAGAAGATCTAATCTTCTGTTGGGGACATCTAACTCGATTATATCGCCTGTCCTCACGATTCCCAAAGGTCCGCCGGATGCTGATTCAGGTGATATATGAACAACTACCGTCCCGAAAGCTGTTCCGCTCATTCGAGCATCACTTAATCTGACCATGTCTCTTATGCCTTTAGAGAGGAGCTTTTTGGGCAGGGGTAGAAACCCCCATTCAGGCATTCCTGGGCCACCTATAGGTCCCGAATTCCGCATTACTAATATATTCTCTGGGTTAACATCTAGTCCTGGATCGTCTATTTTTTGTTCCATATCTTCGTGGCTGTCGAATACTATAGCACTACCACGATGTGTAAGCAGACTTGGAGACGCAGCGGCAGGCTTAATTAGCGCACCTTGTGGTGCTAAATTGCCATATAGGACTGCCAACCCCCCTTCCTCTTGTAAAGGTTCCTGTATGGTTTTAATAAGATCGCTGTTATAATTCTTCACGTTTTCAAGTTGATAGCCTAAAGTTTGGCCCGTAATTGTGGGCGCGTCTAATTCTAATAAACTTGAAATTTCTTGTAACAGAGCCGGAATTCCACCAGCATAAAAGAAATCCTCCATCAGGAATTCTCCCGACGGCTTCAGATTTAATAGGAACGGCGTTGTACGTGATAAATCATCGAAAATCTCAGACCGCAACTCTATTCCAACTCTACCAGCTATGGCTATTAAATGGATAATTGCATTAGTAGAACCACCTATGGCGTGGAGAGTACGTATGGCATTTCTAAAAGCTTTTAATGTAAGAACCTTTGAGGGGCGTATATCATACTTGACGCAGTCAATTATTTGGCGTCCGGCCCATTCAGCAAGTTGCGCGCGACGAGAATCTACAGCTGGAATGGCAGCATTACCTGGTAAAGCAATTCCGAGTGCTTCTCCCATCGCTGCCATGGTTGATGCAGTTCCCATTACCATACAATGGCCCGGGCTTCGAACGATACTTCCCAAAACATCTGTCCATTGGTCCATTGTGATATTTCCAGCTCTCAACTCGCTGTGATAACGACGACAATCGGTGCACGAGCCTAATTCCTCACCTCGCCAGTTCCCTTTAAGTTGTGGACCGCCGGTAACAAGTATCGCTGGTATGTCCGCGCTTGCGGCCCCCATTAGAAGGGCAGGGGTTGTTTTATCGCAACCACCGAGGAGTACTACTCCGTCTAACGGATTAGCCACAATAGATTCCTCTACATCCATGCTCATTAAATTTCTATACAACATCGATGTTGGTTTCATGTTGTATTCCCCAAGAGACATTACAGGGAATTCCAGTGGAAACCCACCTGCCTGCCATACTCCTCGTTTAACCGCTTCTGCTAACTGGCGAAGATGGGAGTTACAATGGGTCAATTCACTCCAAGAATTACATATCCCAATTATAGGTTTGTCTTTATAATCGGATTCACTGAAACCCTGAGCGTTAAAACCAACAGCCCTGAGCCACGAATAAAGTTCCGGGGTGTTAAACCATTGACTACTTCTTAGAGCAACTTTTTTACGTGACATGTAAAACTCCCGGAATAGGTGTATTGAATATTGTCCGAAAAAACAAATAGAATTTGCGGATCGATTTTGTTATAAGAGGCCACTGGATTAACTGGAGTGTAAATTTAAAGATTTGTGTATGAGCTCTCCACATGTGTGAACTTTGACATGTTTAATCTGAAGCCTCCTGCGTTTTTCTCTAAGAATTTGGAGAGGAGGGCTGCGCAAATTGTTGATCTCTCCATTTCTTTAAAGTATCCAAACTAGGTGGTGCTACAAAGAATACTTGAATATCACTTGGGAATTGAATGCGGTGATCTTCTCTACAGAAAAGAATGGCGGTTTCGTCTTCCAATAAAGTTTCATCAATACGATTACTTGAGTATTCAAAACGTTTCTGGGTAGTCTCTTGGTAGCTTTCATAAGCTAACTTCATTACCTTTTGACTTCTTAGCAATCCCATGGATATACATGTTTGCCAATCCCAATTTTCTTCCCAAAGATCCTTATCCTCGGTTTGTTCAAGTGAAGCAGTCGAATTGGAGAGAGCTTTTATAAATGTCAATCCTTTGGGATTTAGGTTCTCGATTAGAGACAATCCCTCCTCTCCACCTATGTACAAGTTTTCATGGTAAATGTGAGATATGGATCCTAGAGATCTTTCCAGCTTGTCAATCTGATCCCTAATCTCGGACCAGTAACGATCTAATATACTAGTCCCTTCGTCTGGTATGTTAGGAGGGAAAAAGAACGTAGGGACTAAAAACAGTTTCCTCTTTCCCTTAAATTGATTAACTGCTGGTTTCGGTAATTGAGTTATAGGGGTTGACATTAAAAAGGCACTCCTATTGATATGTATTTCTTCATTATGTCGAGACTTCACACACCTATTTTTTCTATACGAACAGCACAAACCTTGTATTCTGGTATTTTAGATGTAGGATCAAATGCTGCATTTGTTAGAAAATTAGCTGCGTGTGCTTTAAGTTTTACGAATGGTACAAATATTTCTCCAGTCCTCATTTTTTCCGTGAAGAGTGCACGCCCCTCTAACACACCTCTCTTTGATTTAATCTTAATCCATTCACCATCAGCAACATTGTAGTTCGATCCATCTTCTTCACTCATTGATATCTGTAGTTCAGGTGCTCGTTCCAAAAGAGCATCGG
>Ga0310121_10003800_pt1 | contig 13641 bp, 7 predicted proteins | sample CB27_Tmax_986_MG_FD_203504 | JGI IMG/M metagenome (GOLD analysis project Ga0310121, IMG submission 203504) | Marine microbial communities from Western Arctic Ocean, Canada - CB27_Tmax_986 | ecosystem: Environmental > Aquatic > Marine > Oceanic | place: Canada: Western Arctic Ocean | collected... | reverse complement strand
TTTTCCGGGAGAGTGATCCCTCTAGTCCGATGGTCGACGTCGTCGAGCACATCGTTCCGGCCCGTTACAATGAAAACTCGGGGTTGACGCGCGAGATCACGCGGGACACTCGAACGTTCGATTTCGATCTGGAATAGGCCATCGTACGTATTGTCGACAGCCTGGGAAGGCCATCGTACGCAAGATGTCCAACGGTTCAGCTACAGGGAGATGCCGAATGCGTCGCCGGACGATCACGTTGACGATTTTGACTTTCTTCTGCGCCGTTCACGTGACGCTTGCGGCGGCCGATATCCGACCGGCGCAATTGAGATGCGAGTACCGCGAGAACCCCCTGGGAATCGGCGGCGAGGCGCCACGGCTCGGCTGGATCGTGGTTGCGACAGATGCCAACCGCAGAGGGGCGGGGCAGACGGCCTACCAGATCGTCGTGGCCAGCAGCCAGGAGCGACTTGACCTTGATCAGGGGGATCTGTGGGACAGCGGCAAGGTGACCGGCGACCAGACGAGCCAGGTCCCGTACGACGGCCAACCTCTACGCCTGGGACAGTTGTGTTGGTGGAAAGTTCGCGCTTGGGACCGCAGCGGGCAACCCTCTCCGTGGAGCAGTCCTGCCACCTGGACGATGGGACTCCTGGGTGAATCGGGCGGGGATGCCCAATGGATCGGACCCGAACCGCGCCAAGCGGAGGTGGAGGATAATCCAGAACGGCTCGAAATGTCGCCTGCCATGTGGGACGCTCGGAAGGCAAGCCTGGCCGGCAAGCTGGGCGAACCCGATGGTCCGCTCCCGCTGTTGCGCCGCGAGTTTGACGTTACGAAGCCCATTCGGCGGGCGATTGTATCCGTTTGCGGGCTCGGGCACTACGAGCTGCGACTTAACGGAAGCAAGGTGGGCGATCATGTGTACGACCCTGGGTGGACCGACTACTGCAAGTCGTGTCTCTATGCCACCTACGACGTGACCGACCAGATCCAGCGGGATGAGAACTGTCTGGCAGTGATGCTGGGCAACGGCATGTATCACGAGCGGGGAGTTCGGTTCTACAAGTTTATTGGTTCCTTCGGCTCGCTGAAGATGATTCTTCGCCTGCGACTCGAGTTTGCCGACGGCACGACGGCGCAGATTGTGAGCGACGACACCTGGCGATTGGCCCCGGGCCCAATCATTTTCTCGAGCATTTTCGGCGGGGAGGATTACGATGCGCGCCTCGAACAGCCCGGCTGGGATCAGCCCGGTTTCGACGACGTCGGCTGGCAGTCGGCCGTCGTCGTCGACGGTCCCGGCGGACGGCTGGTGGCCCAGTCGGCTCCACCGATCAAGGTGATCGAGGAGTTCGAGCCGGTGTCAGTCTCTGAGCCTGCTGCCGGTCTGTTCGTTTACGACCTGGGCCAGAATTTTTCGGGCTGGCCCGAGGTCTCTCTTCGCGGTCCGGCTGGAGCGACGGTGAACATCCTCCCGGCCGAGGATCTCGACGAACAGGGGCTGGTCAATCAACAAGGTTCGGGCGGTCCCTGTTACTTCACCTACACACTCAAGGGCCAGGGGATCGAGACGTGGCATCCGCAGTTCACCTACTACGGGTTTCGCTACCTTCAGGTCGAAGGTGCGGCGCCCGAGGGTCAAGCGGACGGTGAGACTCCAGCTCTGGTAAAGATCAAAGGCCAGTTTACGCGATGTTCTGCCAGTCGCGCAGGAAATTTCGTCTGCTCCAACGATCTGATGAACCGTATCTATCATCTCATCGACTGGTCGATCGGAAGTAACCTGCAGAGCGTACTTACCGACTGCCCCCACCGCGAGAAGCTTGGCTGGCTCGAGATTAACCAACTGATGGCGCCGTCGATCATGTACAACTACGACGTGGCCGCGCTGTATGCCAAGATCGCCCGCGATACGACCGAGTCTCAACTGCCGAGCGGTCTGGTCCCCAATATCGCGCCGGAATACGTGATCTGTCCGGGACCGTTCCGCGATTCACCCCCGTGGAGTAGCGCCGCGGTGATCATTCCCTGGCAGCTTTATCAGTGGTACGGCGATCGCCGCATTCTGGACGAGTGTTATCCGACTATGAGGCGCTATGTCGATTACCTGACGAGTCAGGCGGAAGGACATATCGTCGCGCACGGCCTGGGTGACTGGGGAGATTTTCCCAGCGCAGAAGAACACATGGGTTGGGCCCAGTTAACGCCCATTTCGTTGTGCGACACCGCCTTCTACTACCATGACACCAGGATTCTCGCCCGCACGGCGGCGCTGCTGGAGAAACCTGACGACGCCCGACAGTACACCGAACTGGCCGACGAACTCCAAACTGCCTTCAATGGCGCTTTGTTCAATCAGCAGACGAACCAGTACGTTGCCGGTATGCCGATCGTTCCCAACGAAGTGCGACACCCGTTCAATCGTGGACTCCTCGACGCGAAAACAGACCGCTACACTTTCGGCAGCCACGTTTCTCAGGCGATGCCGCTGGTTATGGGGCTGGTTGAACCTGATCGGGTCGAGGCGGTTTTCGCTCATCTGGTCGGCGAAGTCCAGAAGCAGGAATTCGTCACTGCGGGTGACGTCGGTCATCGGTTTATGCTTCGCGCCCTGGCAAGGCGAGGGCGGAGCGATTTGATCTATGATCTGCATAATCGCACGAATGTGGCCGGTTACGGTTACCAGCTAGAGCAGGGACTCACTGCGCTGGCGGAAGCCTGGGATGGACGGCATACGGCCTCGCGGAACCACTGCCAGATGGGGCACATCCAGGAATGGTTTCACGCCGATCTGCTCGGGATCCAGCGCGACCCTGAAGCCTTGGCCTTCAAACGGATCGTCATCCGACCGCAGATCGTTGGCGACCTGCGGTGGGCCCGCGGAGCGTACGACTCGATCCACGGCACGATCGCCGTCGACTGGCAGCACGTCGGTGGCGAGTTGACCCTGCAGGTCACGATACCCGCCAACACGTCGGCGACCGTTTGCGTGCCGACCACGGATACGGCTCGGGTTCTCGAAGGCGGAGAACTGGCCGCCGAGGCGGAGGGCGTGACACCCGCCGGCACCATCGTGGGCGTTGCGAAGTACCAGGTTGAATCGGGCAGCTACATTTTCACCGCGCCCTGGAAATGATTGGCGCTGCTACCCCGCAAGGCGTCGACGTCCCTCAGATACGCCAGTTGCCGTACGATTTGACGATCCCGCCTTTCGTTCTGCAAATGTGGTAAAATCTACCTTTGTTCACTGCGGTCTTAACTCTTCGATGAGTTCATCCACTGCCATGCCGGACGACAAGCGACTTGGGTTCGCTGCCACGCACGCGCTGTTGGTGGCCGTAACGTTGAGCGCCATCGCTCGTGGCGCTGAGATCGGTGTGCCGCCGCCGGCGGAGCTGTCGATCGACTACGGGCGCGACGTTCGGCCGGTGCTGGCCCGCAGCTGCCTGCACTGCCACGGCCCGGACGAACAGGAGAGCAACTTCCGCGTCGACGTCCGCGCCACGCTGCTGGCCGGCGGCGATTCCGACGAGCCGGCCGTGCTGTCCGGCAACAGCACCGAGAGTCCATTGGTCCGACGGGTGAGCGGCGTCGACGAAGACCTGTTGATGCCGCCTGTGGGGGAGGGCAAGCGGCTCTCGCCGGACGAGATCTCGCTGCTGCGGGCCTGGATCGACCAGGGCGCTCCCATACCGGACAAGACCGGCGAGGAGTCGCTGGCGACAAACCACTGGTCCCTCCAAACGGTACTGCGTCCAGCGGTCCCCGACGTGGACGACGCCAGGATCGCCAATCCGGTTGATGCCTTCATCCTCGAGCGGCTGCGTGATGCCGGCCTGGCCCCTTCACCGCCCGCCGACCGGGCGTCATTAGTGCGACGACTGTACCTGGACATGCTGGGTCTGCTGCCCACGCCCGAAGTAGTCAGGCAGTTTGTCGCCGACGACTCGCCGCGCGCCTACGCCGAGTTGGTGGACCAGGTGCTCGCCAGCCCGCACTACGGCGAGCGCTGGGCTCGGCACTGGCTGGACGTGGTCCGCTTCGCCGAATCCGACGGCTTCGAGACCAATCATGACCGCCCGGATGCTTTCCACTATCGGGACTGGGTCGTTCGGGCGCTGAACGATGACATGCCCTACGACCAGTTCGTTTTTGCACAGCTGGCCGGCGACACCATAGGACAAGACGCGGCGACCGGATTCCTCGTCGGAGGACCCTATGACATTGTCAAGAGCCCTGACCCGACACTGACGTTGATGCAGCGGCAGGATGAATTGGCCGACATGATCAACACCACCGGCACCGCCTTCCTCGGTCTGACTCTGGGCTGCGCCCGCTGCCATACGCATAAGTTCGATCCGATTCTGCAGAAGGACTACTACTCGTTACAGGCGGTGTTTGCGGGTGTGCAGCATGGAACCAGAGAGATGCAGCTGTCGCCGGAGGGCGAGGAGGAACGTCGGCAGCAGGTGGAGCGGCTCGATGGAACCATCGCCCGCCTGCAGGCCGAGCTGGCCGAACTACAACCGGAATCGTTCGCCGGGCAGCTGTTGCTGGTTGACGATGAACACGCCGAGCGGACGTCGTTGTTGGCCGAAAAACAAGGCCACGGCGAGAATCCCGATGGCGACCAACGCGGCCAGAAATCTGATCGCGGCGGACCCGGGCGGCTGCCGAATATCAGTGGTGGTCGGTACACCTGGTGGAATAACCGGGCCGGCCTGGACGTGATGGCCTACCGCCCGCAGTCACCGGGACGCTGGCGGGTGTGGCTCTCCTGGGGCTGCGGCTGGCGGTCGCACTCGACGGATGCGGAGTACCTGGTCGACGCGGATGGCGACCTAGCGACGAAGGATGACCAGGTATTGATCGCCACCGTCGATCAGCAGAGGTTCCGCGACGAAACAGGCCAGCCCGAAAACCGATCGCTGTGGAGCGGTTTTTACAACGCGGGCGTCCACGAGTTGGGCCCGCAGAGCGTTATCCTGTTGCGCGGCGGCAGCCAGGGATCGGCAATCACCGCCGACGTGATCGTACTGGAGGAGGCAACTCGGACAGAGGCGCCAGACGAATTTGCTGCTCCGCGCCTGTCGCCACCGGTTCATGCCCGGCAGAACATCGAACGTTTCGTTCCGATCGAAGCGAATTTTGTCCGCTTCATCATTGCCGCGACGAATTCGAGCGAGCCCTGCATCGACGAACTGGAAATCTGGACGGCCGGCGACGCACCCCGGAATGTTGCGCTGGCCTCCGCCGGATCCACCGCTTCTTCCTCCGGCAACCATGCGGGAAATCCGAAGCACAAGCTGGAACACATCCACGATGGCCGGTACGGCAATGATCGCAGCTGGATCTCCAATACGAATGGGAGTGGCTGGGTTCAGATCGAGTTGCCGGAACCCGTATTGATCGATCGCATCGTGTGGGGCCGGGATCGAAAGCTCAAGTACGGTGATCGACTGGCCACCGAGTATCGGATCGACGTCGCGACGGAACCGGGTCACTGGCAGACAGTGGCCACGCACCAGCGTCGCGTCCCGTTCGGCCTGGGGCCGGCCGATGCGCTGCCTTATCGCACGATCGGCCTTTCGGCAGACGACGCGAAAGTAGCGGCCCGCCTGGGGAGCGAAATTGACCGACTGGAAACGGACCGTGCGCGGCTGCTCAACCGGCCGACAGTCTACGCCGGCAAGTTCACGCAGCCGTCGGCGACGCACCGGCTGTACCGCGGAGACCCGATGGCTCCCCGCGAACAGGTGCCACCGGAAACGCTGGCCGCGCTGCACGCACCGGTAGGCGCGCTCGATCTGGATGTCGACGCGCCTGAACAACAGCGCCGCGTCGAGCTGGCCAGGTGGATCAGCTCGACGAAGAACCCGCTGACGGCGCGGGTGATCGTCAATCGGCTCTGGCACTATCACTTCGGACGCGGGATCGTGGCCACGCCGTCCGACTTCGGAGCGATGGGTTTTCCGCCGACGCACCCAGGGCTGCTCGATTGGCTGGCGGCGGAACTGATGCAGCCTTCGTTTGCTGGCCACTCGGGGTCGGGTGAGGAGATTCAGCCGTGGTCGTTGAAACATATCCATCGCCTGATTCTGTTGTCAGCCACGTTCCGCCAGTCCAGCCGACCGAGGGCGGACGGCATGCAGGCCGATGGCGATTCGGCGCTGCTGTGGCGGTTCCCGCCCCGGCGGGTGGAAGCGGAGGCGATCCGCGACAACATCCTGCTGGTCAGCGGTGCGCTCGACCCGTCAATGTATGGCCCGGGTTTCATGTTATTCGAGCCCGACAACAACTACAGTCGCCACTGGGTCGCCAAGGACGAGTTTGGCCATACGGAATTCAGGCGGATGATCTACGCTCTGGATCTGCGAATGGAACACGATGCGGTGTTCGGCGCGTTCGATTGTCCCGACGGCGGCCAGGTTACTCCACGGAGGACCCGCTCGACCACTCCGATACAGGCGCTCAACCTGTTCAACAGTAATTTCGTAGTACAGGTGTCCGAGCAGTTCGCCCGGCGCGTGATCCGTGAGGCTGGCGAAGATCCGATCTCGCAGGTGCGGCGCGCGGCCGAGCTGGCCCTGCTCCGCAAACTCAATGACGAGGAGCTAGCCGACGCAACGTCGCTGGTTGAAAACCACGGCTTGCCCGCGCTTTGTCGGGCAATGTTTAATAGTAATGAGTTTTTGTTCATGCCCTGAATCCGCCGGGACTCTCCCCGGGGCTAGTTCGTAAATGACTCCATGACGATTCAACCTTCCCGACCGGCACTTGATCTGCTCAACCGCCGTGGCTTTCTCGCCCACACCGGCAGCGGCCTGGGTGGCGTTGCGTTGACGTCGCTGCTGGCGTCCGACGGCTTGCTGGCTGCCGGCGCGGGCAGAGCGGGAACCGGACCGCTGCGCCCCACGATCGACGCCGCCAATCCGTACGCCCCGCGCGAAGCGCATGGGGAACCTCGGGCCCGAAACGTGCTGGTTATCTTCGTCAGCGGGGCGCTCAGCCATGTTGATACGTTCGACTACAAGCCGGAGCTGGTGCAGTACGACGGCCAGCCGCTGCCCGGCTCGGACAAGCTGATCACGTTCCAGGGTGAAAACGGAAATCTTCGCCGGCCAATTCGCAAGTTTCGCCCTCGCGGCGAGTGTGGCAAGATGACCAGTGACCTGCTGCCGCAGCTCGGCACGCTGGCCGACGATTTCTGCTTCGTGCACTCACTGACCAGCAAGACCAACACGCACGGGCCGGGCGAGAACTTCATGTCGACCGGGTTCACGCTGGACGGCTTTCCATCGATGGGCGCGTGGACGACGTACGCGCTGGGCAGCGAGAACAACGATCTTCCGGCTTTCGTCGCGATCCCTGATCCGCGAGGGGTGCCGCAGGCGGCCGGCAACAACTGGGGGAGCGGTTTCCTGCCGGCAGCATTTCAAGGTACCGCCTTCAACGCCACCCAGCGGATTCGCTATCTCCAGCCTCCGCCGTCGGTCAGCCGGGCGACGGACGACGCGACCGCCGCATTTCTCAGGCGACAGAACGAGCGACACCAGCAGGGCAATTTCCCCGGCGATTCGCAACTGGCCGCGCGGATCGCCAGCTACGAGCTGGCCGCCCGGATGCAGCGCTCGATCCCCGAAGTGACCAACCTTGACTCCGAGCCTGAGCATATCCTCCGACTGTACGGGGCGGACAGCCCAAACGGGATCAAGGCTTCCTACGCACGGAATTGCATCCTGGCCCGGCGGTTGATCGAGCGGGGTGTGCGCTTCGTCCAGCTGTTCAACGGCGCTTATGCGATGGGCGAGGGGGTGGGGAACTGGGACGGCCACAAGAAGATCAACGAACAGTACCCGGGCCATGCAGAGATATTTGACCAGCCGACGGCGGGGCTGATCCGCGACATGAAGCAGCGTGGTCTGCTCAAGGAAACGCTGCTCGTGATCTGCACCGAGTTCGGCCGCATGCCGACCTTCCAGAAGGGGGCCTCCGGTCGTGACCATAACCCGTCCGGGTTCACCGTCATCCTGGCAGGGGCAGGTGTACGGGCCCCATACAGCTATGGCGCAACCGACCCGTTTGGCTACAAGGCGGAAGAAGACGTCGCCACGACGCATGATTTGCATGCGACCATCTTGCATCTGCTGGGCCTGAACCACGAGCGGCTATCGTTCTACCACAACGGCATCGAGCGCCGCTTGACCGACGTACACGGCCACGTGCTCAAACCGACGCTGGCGTGAGGTGTGGGACGAAAAGCGTAACGCATCGAATTCCCGCTGTACGTCGCGTATCGCCTTCCTTTCGTTCCAGTTGCACGCCCCAACCGGCATTGGTACGTTGTACAATGCTAAACGCCGATCATTCCCTCCGGAGATCTCCGCGATGCGAAGAACAACTCGACGTGATTTCCTGAAGAATTCTGCAGCGGCCGGTGCGGTGATCTCGGCGCCAATGATCTGGACGCGTTCCTCCGCGCGCGGCGAAGACGCGAACAGCAAGAAAACCGTTGCATCCATCGGAGTTGGCGGCAGCCGCGGGCGCTATAGCCAGGGAGGCTATATTGCTGGGGAAGCGGCGAAACTCGGACAGATGATCGCGGTGTGCGATGTCGATCAGCTTCACAACGAAGAATTCAACATGGAGCAGGGCGGCCAGCTGAACATGTACACGGACTACCGTGAATTGTTCGATGTGGAAAAGCCGGACATCGTAACGATTGGCACACCCGATCACTGGCACGTGCCGATCGCGATTCGAGCACTTCGCGCGGGCTGCGACGTCTACTGTGAAAAACCGCTGACGCTGACGATTCAGGAAGGAATCGAACTCCGCAACGTTGTCGAAGAAACCGGACAGATCTTTCAGGTAGGCACGCAGCAGCGCAGCGAGAACGAACTCCGTTTCCTGAAGGCCGTTGCGATCGTGCAGAGCGGAAGGCTGGGCAGCAACGTCAATGCCTACGTGTCCCTTGGCGGCGGGCCGCCGGATGGTCCGTTCGATTCGGCTGAGGTTCCAGACGGTCTCGATTGGGACATGTGGGTCGGGCCGGCTCCGTGGGCTGAGTACTCCGAGCAGCGCCGCCGTATGTTTCGATGGTGGCATGAATACTCCGGCGGCAAGATTACCGACTGGGGCGCGCACCACGTCGATATCGCTCAATGGGCCCTCGGTTTTGGGGACTCGGGTCCAGTCAAAGTGTCCGGCACCGGCAATTTTCCTCCCCAAATTCCGGACAATTTCAACTGGAACGCGTTCTTCGACGGTGAAGCCACGCTGCCGTCCGGTTACAACACGGCGACCGAATTCGTCGTCAATCTAGAATTCGACAACGGCTCGGTATTGAGCGTCCATAACCATTATCAGCGCGACGACGGAACCGAATTCGAAAACGGAATCCTGTTCGAAGGCGAAAGTGGTCGCATTTTCGTTAACCGCGGCAAGTTTACCGGCAAACCGCTTGATGATCTGACCGAAGCAGACAACTTGGACATCGAAGAACGCATGGTCGAACTCTACAAAGGCAAGCAGCCCGGCAGCCATATGAAGAATTTCTTCGAATGCATCGAAGAACGAGTCCAGCCGGTGTCCGATGTCGCGACGCATCATCGCACGATGACATCGTGCCACATGTGCAACATTGCCCTATGGCTCGGTCGCGATTTGCAGTGGGACCCGGAGGCCGAACACTTCATCAGCGACGATCAGGCCAACGCACTCATGACCCGCAAGAGCCGCGACGGGATTGTGTGAGCGACATCCATTTCACCCAGGACTTGTTGTGAAATATCGAAGTCCCTGTACGACGGCCTTGGAAGGCCATCGTACACCAATTTAAAACGCGTTTTCAGTGTCTTTCGGCCAAGGAGCTAACATGACCGACAAGTCGTTGACTCGCCGCAAGGTCCTTAAGTTAGGCGTTGCCGCCACGGCGGCCACAACATTTCCATGGCCGGCCCAGGCAAAATCAGCGGAGTCACCCAAGGCACTTTTCTTCACCAAATCGGCCGGCTTCGAGCACAGCGTGGTTCAACGCGTTGACGGTAGCCTGGGACATGCCGAGCGCGTACTGATCGACGCCGGCAAGAAACAGGGCTTCGAGGTCACTGCCACCAAAGACGGAGGAGTCTTTGACGGTGATCTGGATGAGTACGCCGTCTTTGTCTTTTACACGACGGGCGACCTGACAACTGCGGGTCGGGATCAGACGCCTCCCATGAGCGCGCGCGGCAAACAGGCGTTGCTCGATGCTGTCAAGGACGGCAAAGGATTCGTCGGCATTCATTGTGCCAGTGACACTTTTCACTCGCAAGGAGAACTGAAGGAGAACCAGGAGCAGCGGGATCCGTTCGTGGAAATGCTGGGTGGCGAATTCATGCATCACGGTGAGCAGCAGGCGGCCCAGATGACGGTCGTGAACAACGCCTTTCCGGGCATGGAGTCTTTGGGGGAGAGCGTATCGCTGTACGAAGAATGGTATTCCCTCAAGAATTTCGCGTCCGACATGCACGTTTTGTTAATCAATGAGACGGAGGGGATGCGAGGAGAAGGCTACCGGCGACCTCGCTATCCTGCGACCTGGGCACGTCGACACGGCAGTGGCCGGGTTTTTTACACGTCGATGGGGCACCGGGAAGATGTTTGGCTGAATCCGATCTTCCAGGATATCATCGTGGGCGGGATTCACTGGGCGATGGGCCGGGTGGATGTGGACATCCCACCCAACATCGCACGGGTGACACCGAAAGCCGACGTGCTGCCGCCGTCATGAAACGTTGCGGTTGCCGACTGCTTGTGTCATTGTTTTCGAAAGGTAGACGGCTATGAGTGATTCGGAAACTTCTGTCTATCGCTTGGACGGGCTGGTTGCCGTTGTCACCGGCGCCGCCCAGGGCCTGGGGCTGGGAATCGCACGGCGGCTGGGCCAGCTGGGGGCCCGCGTCGTGATGGCCGATCTGCAGGCGGAAAAAGTACAGCGAGCCGCCGAAGAGCTGAGCGATCATGGTGTGCAGGTCCTCCATGCCGGGCAGCTAGACATTACCGACAGCTCTCAGGTTGCGACCTTTTTCCAAGACGTGGTCGATCATCACGGTCGCTTGGATGCCCTTGTCAACAACGCCGGACTGGGGCAAGACGTGGCACCGGTGGTCGATTTGAGCGACGAGCAGTGGGAACGCGTGATCCGCGTCACTTTGACCGGGACTTTTTACTGTTGCCGGACGGCAGGTGGCATTATGGAGCGCCAGGAATCGGGATCGATCGTCAACATCTCGTCCATTAACGGACAGAACCCGGCCGCCCTGGTGGCCGCCTACAACGTTGCCAAGGCGGGGGTGATCAGCCTGACCAAGACGCTTGCCCTGGAACTTGCCGCCTACGGTGTACGGGTGAACGCGGTCTGTCCGGGTCCGGTTTATACGGACTTCAATAAGACGGTTATGGCGCAGCGCTGCGAATCGCTGGATATATCCGAGGATCAAATGATCGAGCGGGTACGGCAGGCGATTCCGCGCGGTCGCTGGGGTGAACCCGAGGATATTGCCCACCAGGTAGCGTTCCTGTGCAGCCACGCGGCGGACTGGGTTACGGGTGAAGTCCTGCGGGTCAGTGGTGGCTTGGAAGGTGTGTCGGCCGCCCCTCCCAAACGTACCCGCGGCTGAGTCGCAGTCGAGAGAATGCAAGAATATGGATTCCTAGCAATCGATTCGAATCGTTGGCATCTGTGGCATTGGCCAGATGGGGGCTGCGGCGGCCGTCTGTTTCCGCCGCGCCGGCTATCACGTGCTGCTCTGGGCGCGGAATCCCACTAAGTTGGCCGCCGTCGCCGAGACGATCAAACATTTGGATCGTTGGATGGACGAACATGTCGGTCCCCCGCTGCGGGAAGGTGGTGAAATCCAGCGGGTCGATTGCCTGGAAACTCTTGACCAGCAGGCCGACCTGGTGATGGACTGCATCGCCGAACAGATGTCGCAGAAGGTCGATCTCCTACGAAGGATGCCCCTGTCAAAGGGACGCGAGTCCATCTTCATCACCACGACCAGCGGATTGAGTATCACGGAGATGGGGCGGCAAAGTGGCACGGGGCGCCTGCTGGCCGGTACTCATTTCTGGAACCCGCCCCACCTGATGCCCCTGGTCGAGGTCATTCGAGGCGAGGATACGGCCGCTTCGGTTCTCGAACTTGTGGCAGGAGTGGTCGAATCGATCGGCAAGATTCCGGTGCGAGTCAACCGGGATGTACCCGGTTTTATCGGAAATCGTTTGCTGCACGCCCTCTGGCGGGAGGCCATGCACCTGGTTCAGCGCGGCATCGCCTCGCCCGAGGACGTGGACCGGGTTGCCCGCTTGACGTTTGGTCTGCGACTGCCAGTCATGGGGCCACTGGAAAATATCGACCTGGTAGGACTCGATTTGGTGAAAAGCATTCATCAGTACTTGTTGGCCGATCTGGCCGACGACCATGGCCCGCTGCCGGTCCATGAGCAGATGGTTCGTGACGGCCAACTGGGTGTGAAAACAGGCCACGGGTTCTACGACTGGCAGCAACGCGCCCCCCAACAGCTTGTCGAGCGTCGGGATCGTCAAATTGTGCGGCAGCTGGCCTATCTGAGGGAAATCGATGCCCTCTGACGCGGTGCACCACGACAGATAAATGGCTGCGTATCAGCCGTGAACTGGAAAAAATGACGGCTAACTGGCAAGGCCCGCCACCGTTGTAACGGTCTGGTAAGGGCAATCAGGCATAGGTGCCGGCGTTGCGCCGTCCGCCCCCGGTTAGGGCGTGAAGAGGAAACCCAGAGAAAACTGGGGCGAGCGGAGGCGAGCGGTGTCTGATTTACCGGCTGGCGCTGGAAGCGGGCCTGCGGGCGAATGAAATCCGAACGTTGACGCGGGTGAGCTTCGACTTGGACACGCAGCCGGCAACCGTCACCGTAAAGGCGGCATATTCGAAGCGCAGGCGCAAGGACGTACTGCCGCTACGGGCGTGCCTGGCGGACGACCTGCGGTCACACCTGGGGGCCAAATTGCCGCAAGCGCCGGCGTTCACGATGCCGAGGTCCGATAAGACTGCCAAAATGATCCGCTCGGATTTGGCAGCCGCCCGTAAGGCATGGATTAAAGCCGGCCAAACGTCCGTCGAACGAGCGAAGCGGGAACAGACGAGGTTCCTGGCCTATCGTGACGTAAACGATCTGGTGGCCGATTTTCACGCCTTACGGCATACATTCATCAGCAACCTGGCCAGCAGTGGGGTCCATCCGAAAACGGCACAAATGCTCGCTCGTCACTCGACGATCACACTGACGATGGACCGCTACAAGCACGGGATGTGGGAACAGATGGACGAGGCCTTGAGTCGCCTGCCGGATCTGACCAACCACGTCCAGAGCGGGCGAGCGACCGGAACGGATGGCAAATGCGACGTGCCGAGTGTGGCGCTTTGTGGGGCGCGAAAGGTCGCGGAACAGTGCAATACAGTTCAACGTGATGCAGTCAAACAGGGTTCTAACGCCGACGATCGGGACGACGACAAACCGGGAGAAACACGGGAAAAGACGCCAGAACCAAGCGGATGGGGAGGGATTCGAACCCCCGGTACGCTTTCACGTACAGCAGTTTTCAAGACTGCTGCCGAAAATGCGCAAGGGC
>Ga0310121_10003799_pt1 | contig 13642 bp, 16 predicted proteins | sample CB27_Tmax_986_MG_FD_203504 | JGI IMG/M metagenome (GOLD analysis project Ga0310121, IMG submission 203504) | Marine microbial communities from Western Arctic Ocean, Canada - CB27_Tmax_986 | ecosystem: Environmental > Aquatic > Marine > Oceanic | place: Canada: Western Arctic Ocean | collected... | reverse complement strand
CGTTACTATCTTGAGCATAGGAATGAATTATATTTAAGGTATTAGTAATTATTAAAGTAAGGATAAAAACAAAAATTTTAAAATTCATTTTATTATATGTTTCTATTTACCATTTATAAATGTTACAGCTGTTCTATTCTGAGTCCATGCCCAATCATTATGTCCTTCAACTGTAGGTTTTTCTTTTCCATAAGAAATTACTGCTATTCTATTTGAGCTAATACCAAGAGAAATTAAATAATTCTTTGAGGCTGAGGCTCGTCTTTCTCCTAGAGCTATATTATATTCCCTAGTTCCTCTTTCATCACAGTGACCTGTGATAGTTATAGAAAGGTCAGGGTTTCTGATTAAAAATTGATATTGCTTTTGCAAGGTATCGGCACTTTCATCATTAATAGTAGATTCATCATATCCAAAGAAAATTCTATCACCTACTTCAATTAACTCAGAGGATAGTTTTTCTTCTACTGTTAGTTCTACTTCATCCATTTGTATGGATTGAGCAGTATTATCTGTTATTTCTATTTCTTCTGTTGAAGTACTATTCTGTTTTGTGTTTCCACCTTCGGCATCTAGCAATAGGCTTTCTTGGTCTTTGTTGCTACAAGCTATAAAATATGTAAAAATTATAATGATTATGAAGATTTTAAAGTACTTTAACATTTATGTTCCTTAATAAATTATATATACAGCTATACTATATTATAAAAGCCAAATATTACATACTATAATAAATTATTTTTTTTAATTAGTTTAATTTATGTTTTTTGGGCTCCACGAAGGATCAGACGCATCTTCGGGAGTAATCAATTCTCTTTCTCTGTTACCTGTTATATCAATAACGAATAGTCGTGTTCTCATAGTGCCATCATTTTGAGGAGTTTGTCTGAAGAAACTTAAAACCCTTCCCCCTGGTGCCCAAGTAGGACCCTCTGTAAGATATCCTTCAGCTATTAATCTTTCTGCTGATCCATCAGGATGCATTAAGCCAATAAAGAATCTACCTCTAGTAAATTTAGTAAACGCTATATAGTCACCTCTTGGAGACCATACTGGAGTGGCATAACTTCCCCTCCCAAAACTAATTCTTTTAGGGTTTTTTCCATTTTTTTTCATTATATAGAGATGTTGTCCACCTGATCTATCAGAATTAAATACAATATTTTCTCCATCTGGAGAGAAAGAAGGAGACGTATCAATTGCAATACCTTTGGTAAGTTGTTTTATATTTTTGCTTTTAAGATTTAGAATATGAATATTTGTGGATCCGTTTTGAGATAATGACATTATTAAGTCTAAACCATTTGGTGAGAATCTAGGAGCAAAAGACATACCAGGAAATTCACCTAATATTTCCATTTTGCCCGTAAATAAATTATATAGATAAACACTTGGTTTAAGCCCTCTATTTATTCCATGATAAGAAAAAAATGTAATTTGTTGTTGATTAGGAGAAAACCTTGGAGTTAATACTAATGAGCTACCATCCGTTAAATATTGATGGTTAGAACCGTCTTGATCCATAATTGCAAGTCTTTTTATTTTATTTTTTTGTGATCCAGATTCTGATACATAGACTATTCTGGTGTCAAAATATCCTTCTTCCCCGGTTAATCTTTCATATATTTTATCGGATATAATATGCGCTATCCTTCTCCAAGACTTTATTTTTGAAGAAAGAGATATCCCAAACATTCTTTTTTCACCATATACATCCCATAGTTCAATAGTAACATTTATTTTATCATTTGTTTTTTTTGTTATTTTACCTGTTATTAGTGCTTGAGCATCAATAATTCTCCAGTCTCTAAACTTTGGGCGACCATTAAGTTGGTCTGGGTCTTGCATATAAGCATCTCTATTTAGTAGTTTAAATAAACCTGAATTTACTAAATTATTAGCAATTAAATTAGGAATATTATTATGTAATTGTAATTCTTTTAAATTATTCTCAATAGAAAAATATGATATTGCAATGGGCATTGCTTGAATCTTTCCGCCCATAATATCTATCTGAAGAGGTTCGTCTTGAGATAATGCAATATTAGGCTGTACTAAAAAAATATAACAAAAGGAAATATGGATTAATATAATAAGTTTTAAAACAAGTCTTTTAATTTTATCCATATATTTTCTCCATATATGTGTATTTTATTTATGTTTCGTAAGGTGTAAAGCGAATATCTATAATTTTCCAAGAGTTGTATTCTTCCTGAGGCAATTTAGTAAACTTTCCTAATTTTCGAATAGCACGTTGAGCGGCCTCCACAAAAGGTAAATAGGTTGAATCATCTTGAGCTTTTTTAAGGGAACTTTTACTTACGATAATTTTAGTTATTGTTCCATCTGGCATTACATATATTCTTAGCTGAACAGTTATATCATTTATTACTTTTAGGTCTGGAGCCGGTGGTAAAGTATAATTCTCTTTAATTTGTTTATAAACAATATTAGATATAGATTTTTGAGTTCTTTTTATTTCTTCTTTAGTTTTTTTAGGTTTAGTATTAGTTTTATTTTTTATGGGTTTTATAGGTTTTATAGGTTTCGGCTGGTTTTCTGCTAAATTTTTTAACATATCATCAAAAAGATTATCATTATTTTTATCTTTTGAATTATCTATTTTTTTCTCTACTTTTTCTTTAGGGGATATTATTTTAGGTTTTTTTTGTGGTGGTTTAGGTGTGATGTTTACTTTTTTTGTTACTACACTAATTTTTTTTTTAGGAATAGCCAAAGGCTTTTGCTTTGGTGGTGAAGGCTTTACTTTGAACTTCTTAACTTCTTTCACTTCTTTCACTTCTTTCACCTCTTTAGTCTCTTTTTTTCCTTCTTTAACTTTTTCATTTATAATTTCAATTGATATATAATCTATTTCTTTCGTTTTTATTTCTGGTAAAGTGATAGAAATAAAAACGAAAATTAATAAATGCATAAATAAAGATGTGTAGAAAGCTTTTTTCAATTTTTATTTTACAGTTTTTTGTTTTGTTAGTAAGGCTACTTTATTATAACCTGCATTTGTTATTAAACTCATTAATTCCATGACTTCACCATATGGTAGTTCTTCGTCTGCTCTTATAAAAATTCTAGACTGTTTTTTTAACCCAGCTATAGCATTTAATTTTATAGCTAGAGTTTCTGCTTTAACTTTATTATCTCCAATAAAAATTTCAGCACTTCTATTAATTGTTATAGTTAGAGGCTCATCTTGTCCAGGTAAAGCCTGAGATTCAGTAGTAGGCAAGTCAACTGATACGCCAGTAGTTAAAAGTGGCGCCGTAATCATAAAAATAATTAATAAAACTAGCATTACATCTACTAAAGGTGTGACATTAATTTCAGACATAGGCTTATTTTGAAAATATTTATGGCTTTTATTATTTATTTTCATTTTTCTGAACTCTCTTCCGATAGATGTCTAGATAGTAAAGCTTCAAATTCACTTGCAAAGTTTTGAAGTCTTAAGGCATAAGTATTTAAATTATTAGAGAGTTTGTTATATGCAATTACAGCAGGAATTGCGGCTACTAAACCTAGTGCAGTGGCCAATAAAGCTTCTGCTATTCCAGGGGCAACCACAGCAAGAGAAGTATTTTTACTTAAAGCTATAGATTGAAAGCTATTCATAATTCCCCAGACCGTTCCAAATAAACCAATAAAAGGAGCTGTTGATCCGACTGTAGCTAAAACTCCTATATTTTTTTCTATATTCTCTAATTCTCTTATCACTGCCACATTCATAACTTGATGAATTCTTTGTTGTAGATCTGCTTGTATTTTTTCATTTGATAAGGAATTGATTTTACTAGCTCTTGTCCATTCGTACATTCCTGCAACAAATACAGTTGCTAATGGATGCTTTGGATTTTGTTCTTCTGCCTTATATAATTCTTCTAGTGATTCTCCGGACCAAAAAGCTTCTTCAAAGGTTTCTGCTTGTTTTTTTAATGTAAAAAATTTTTTTGTTTTTTCTATAATAATGCTCCAAGACCATATGCTTGCTATTAATAAAATGAGCATAGCAATTTTTACAATTGTATCAGCTTGAAGCACTAATCCCCAAAACGATACGTCTAATGGCATATCTGAAATTAATTCACTTTCCATTTTTACTCCTTAGGGTTCACATTAGTATTTAATTTATTTAATACAATTTTAGGCAATCGAGAAGGTTTACCTTTAATATTTACTGATCCTAATATTACGTCAATCTTAGCTATTAATGTCATTTTATTATATATTGTTTGCTCCATAATAATTTTAGCGGCAGTTATTTTTAATATCACACTTTTTATTTTTAATAAGTCGTCTAATATAGCTGATTTAAAGAACTCAATATATAACGTTTTAACAACAAAATGAATATTATGTTCATTTTTTAATTTTAATTGTTCTATTTTTATTTTACGTAGCATCTCAGTTCTTGAACGTTCAGCGAATTTTAAATAGTTTGCATGATAAACTAAACCTCCTGCATCAGTATCTTCATAATAAACTCTAATATTATTATCATGCTTTAATATTGAGATTTTATTTATTTTTTGTTTCATTTTTATTGATAACTTTTATATTTTTTTGAGAAATAATTTTTCTAAAGCAATTTTTGTTGCCATTCTTCCTCTTGGGGTTTTTTGCAAAAAGCCTTTTTGGATTAAATAGGGTTCTATGACATCTTCTATAGAGTCTTTTTGCTCACCCATCTGGGCCGCCAGCGTTTCTAAGCCTACCGGACCTCCATTATGGTCATTGATTAGGTGGTTTAAATAATTTTGATCCATTTGATCCAAGCCGTTTGAATCAACCCCTAACTGAAATAATGCTTGATCAGCCATTTTTTTATTAACTTCTGTATGTTCTTTATTCATGGAAGTTATTATATCTCTTAATCTTCTAACTAGGCGGCTTGCTACTCTAGGAGTTCCTCTAGATCTTTGGGCAATTTCTAGTGCTGCAGAGTTATCCATTTTTATTTTAAGTAGATTAGCAGACCTTAAAACAATTTCTTTCATTTCTGGAGTTTCATAAAAGTCTAATCTTGCAGGAATTCCAAAGCGGTCCCTTAATGGATTTGATAATAATCCAGCTCTTGTTGTGGCACCTATCAGAGTAAAAGGCTGAAGGTCTATCTTAACAGACCTTGCAGATGGCCCTTCACCTATCATTATATCTAAATGTAGGTCTTCCATAGCAGGATATAATATTTCTTCTACTGTAGTATTTAGACGATGTATTTCATCAATAAATAAAATATCATTTTTTTCTAAGCTAGTTAGTAATGCTGCTAAATCCCCAGGCCTCTGTATAATAGGCCCAGACGTAGACCTAAAGCCAACATTTAATTCATTTGCAATTATTTTAGCTAGTGTAGTTTTCCCTAATCCTGGTGGCCCATATAATAATACATGGTCAAGAGCTTCACCTCTTTTTTGTGTGGCTTTCATAAAAATATTTAAATTATTACACAACGATTTTTGACCAATAAAATGCTCTAGTTTTTGTGGCCTTAGAGCAAAATCCTTATTGTCTCTATTATCAGTGGTTACTGGGCTAATATCTTTTTTATCTTCTAAATTCATTTTCTTTTCTCAGAAATAATTTTTAATGCAATTTGTAACATATCTTCTACTTTTTTATTTTTATCTTCATTACTTAATTTTGATATAACGGCATATGCTTCATGATGTCCATAGCCTAGACCTATAAGACCACTTATAAGATCTTGAATATTATTAGTTTCTTTAGATTGTTTGTTGTTTAGAATTGAGATATTTAGAGTTTTATCCTTTAATTCTGAGCAAATTCTTAATGCGCCTTTTCTACCTATTCCAGGAATGCGTGTTAATGAAGTTTTATCCTCAGACAAAATAGCCATTTCTAATTCCTCGGGTGTCATTATAGATAAACCCTTTAAAGCAGTTTTTGCTCCCACTCCCTGAACTTTTAATAATAACCTAAACCAATACTTTTCTTTTTCTTCTTTAAAACCATACAATGTAATTTGATCTTCTCTTACTATTGTCTCAATCAGTATTTCATCTAATTGACCTTTAGAAGATAATTTATTTAGTACTTTAGTAGGGCAAAAAACTATATAACCAACTCCAGATACATCAATGATCACGTAATCTTCACCTATTTGATCTATAATTCCTCGTAATTTTGCAATCATTATTAATTCCCTAAATTCATTTGATGTATTTTAGAATTTGCAAAAATAGTGTGACAAATAGCTATCGCTAAAGCATCTGATTCATCTTCAGTCGTTATAGCACATCCGGGCAATAACAATTTTACCATAGATGCTACTTGATCTTTTTTAGCTCTTCCTGATCCCGTCACAGATTGTTTAACTCTTGTAGGAGCGTATTCAAATACGGGCATTTCATTTACAGAGCAGATTGTTATTGCGGCACCTCGAGCCATACCAAGTTTTAATGTAGACTGACCATTCATATTTATAAAAATCTCTTCAATTGCAGCCACAGAAGGTTTATATTTTTGAATAATAGAATCTAAACCTTGATGAATTTCTTTCAGTCTTTCTGAAAGGTTTAATGAAATTTTAGGAGAAATATTTCCACTAGCTATCCAGGAAATTTTATCATCTATAGAATTTATTATACCCCAGCCAGTATGGCGCAATCCTGGATCTAAGCCTAAAAGGCGCATCTATTTTCCTTCATAAATAAGTATTTAGTTATTGTTTATCTTCTCCATAACTTCTTCTGTAATATCCAAATTAGTATAAACTGTTTGCACATCATCATTATCCTCTAATATATCTATAAATTTTAATATTTTTTCTGCTTGTTCCTCATTAATGGACTGTAATGTTTGTGGAACCCACTCTAGTTTGGCACTAATAGGATCACTTATTTTTTTAGTTAAGCTGTCTCTTACATTGCCGAAGTCTTCTGACATGCAAATTGCTGTATGCTCAGTAATATCGCTATTTATATCTTCAGCACCTGATTCAGCCGCTAGCTCAAAAAATGTATTTTCATCACATTTTTCAGTATTAAATTTAATAACACCTTTTCTGGTAAAAACAAAACTTAGGCTTCCAGTTTCTCCTAAGGCTCCACCGTTTTTACTAAAAGCTGAGCGTATTTCAGATGCTGTCCTATTTCTATTATCTGTTAGAACATCTATAATTATTGCAATACTACCTGGCCCATACCCTTCATAGCGTATCTCTTCATATACAGCATCATCGTTACCACCGATTGCTTTTTGAATAGCTTTTTCAATTCTATCTTTAGGCATATTTTCGGCTCTAGCATTAATAATAGCATTTCTTAATCTAGGATTTTTCTCTGCTTCTGGTAAGCCAGTTTTAGCAGCCACGGTTATTTCTCTTGCCATTTTTGAGAATAACTTAGCTCTTTTTGCATCTTGTGCCCCTTTTCGGAACTGAATATTTTTAAATTTTGAATGTCCTGCCATTTTGATCCTAATATTATTTCTAATATATTTATTATACTTATTTTTTCTAATTATAAATTTTTTTTATATTTTTTTAGATACTCTATTAATCAATCGTGGCCCTATAATAATGGGTTCAATATGTACTGCCATTCCAGTTGCATCATTAATATTTACTATTACTCCGCATAAAGTCGCTACTCCAGAACTTACATTAATTCTTCCTACTGGCATTTTGTTTTTAAACCTTGATACCCAACCTTCTTTTTCACCACCAATCACTGAGTCATAATCTCCACACATGCCAGCGTCTGACTGATACGCTGTTCCTTTTTCTAGAATTTGAGCATCTAATGTAGGTATATGAGTATGGGTACCAACTATAAAACTTACTTTGCCGTCAAAAGCATGACCTATTGCCATTTTTTCTGATGTTGCTTCCCCATGTACGTCTATTACAATTGCATTCACTTCTTTCCTTATTTTATAGTCGCTTATAATATTCTCTATTGTTTCAAAAGGATCATTCAGAGGATCCATAAATAATCTAGTCATTACGTTTATTACCAAGACTTTTCTATTCATTGAGTCTTTATAAATTACAAAGCCTTGTCCAGGAACATTAGGTGGGAAATTATGAGGTCTTAATAGGTTTGGATCTTTACTTATATATGGAATAATTTCTTTTTGGTCCCACACATGATTTCCTGTTGTAATGACATTGACACCTAATTCATAAAATTCTTCACAGATTTTAGGAGTGATTCCGAATCCACCGGCAGAATTTTCTCCATTTAAAATTACTGTATCTATTTCAAGTTTTCTTTTAAGTTCAGGAAGTTCTTTTCTTACAACTTGTCTTCCTGCTTTACCCATTACGTCCCCTAAAAATAGTATATTCATGGAGCATTCCTCATAATTTAAGCTTCTTTATATATAAATTCTTCTGTAATAATAGCATCCATACATATATCATGTTTTTCCATAGGTACTGATTCTATTTCTTGAGTAGAATATGCAAACCCTATCTTAATAGCTTTTTTATTATTGAGGAGTATTTTATCATAATAACCTCCACCTCTACCCAAACGATTAAGTTTTTTATCAAACCCTATTAAAGGACATATTATTACATCAGGTTTTTTTATTTCTCTATTTTTTAGTAGAACCCCTAGTTTATTAATTTCTAATTCTGTATTAGGTTTCCAGAGTCTAAATTTAATATTATTTTTTTCTGTAGAGGCAATAGATATTATTATTTTATATTCATTTAGAGCAGCTAAAGAAGGTCTGGTATCTATTTCTGATCCTATAGGCCAGTAGCAGGCAATTTTATTATTCATTGTTAAACATTTTTTATAATTTAAAAAATGTATCAAATTACGGGCTATATTGTTCTTATGTTCTTCTGATTTTAAATGAAATGCTTTTCTTTCTCTAATAAGATTATTTCTTAATTTCTTTTTTTCTTCAGAGTAACGCCGCTTAGACCGAATTTTTTGAATAACCACCTCGGAGCCTAAGTTATAGGTGGGAATCGCATAACAAGACCACGGTCTTGACAGAGGAGACTCCCGAGTGATTAGAAAGGTCCTGGAGTTTTTCTATTTTTCGCATCCTGCAGCTATTACTCCAAATAAATTATAAATTATTAGTTTAAATATAACAAGGTAACATAAAATTATATATTTATATTAGGTCTTTTTTTCAATTTTATTATATATTTTTTCTAATTTTTTAGTGTTATTATCTACAATTTTTATGGCATCTTCTATTACATCTTGGTTTTTATCAAGAATAGTTATAGCTGCTAAAACCATTAATTTTACATCACCTATTTGTCCTAAGCTATTAGCTATATTAATAACTTCATTGTTTAATAAAATTGCTAATTCTTGTACTCTTTCTTCTTCACCAGGGGAACAAGCAATCTTATGTTCTCTATTATTTATTGTGATGTTTACCTCAGACATTTTTTTTGCTTTTTTCTAATGAATTAATTTTTAATAATATTTTTTCTAATTTATTTAGAGTGTCTGCATATTTATATTTTAAATTTTCATTCTCCTTTAAAAGGATGTCTTCAACTTTTTTATTTCGCATAGGGTTATTAGTATTGCTAGAAGTAATTACAGAATTCAATTTTTCTATTGAAGAATTAAATTTATCTAATGATGATTTTAAGTCTTTCATATAAATATATTCCCAATTAAAATATTTTTGTCTACAAAAAATAAATAACATTGTATTTTTTTTTAATTATTTCTTATAACAGAATAAGATGAATTAACTTATATTTGCAATAAAGTAGAAAAATAAATACATATTAAAATCTTTAGGATATCAAAAATATTATGGTACAAAATAATGAAATTAATAATTTAGATCTTTCTAATGCTATTAGGATGCTTTCTGTCGATGCTGTAGAGAAGGCTAATTCTGGCCATCCAGGCATGCCAATGGGTATGGCTGATGTAGCTACTATTCTATTCACAAAATTTTTAAAATTTGATTCTAGTTGTCCTAATTGGATTAATAGAGATAGGTTTATTTTAAGCGCAGGTCATGGATCTATGCTATTATACTCTTTACTATATCTTAATGGCTATGAGGATATAAGTATAGAAGATATAAAAAATTTTAGATCTTTAAATTCTAAGACTGCTGGTCATCCTGAATACGGAGAGCTTAAAGGGATAGAAACTACTACAGGTCCTTTAGGCCAAGGCCTTGCTAATGCTGTTGGAATTGCGTTGGCTGAAAAAATTATGTCTAATAAATATGGTGATGATTTATTTAATCATAAAACATTTGTGATTGTAGGTGATGGATGTTTAATGGAAGGTATTAGCCAAGAAGCAATTTCTTTTGCAGGACATCTAGGTCTAGGCAAATTAGTTGTTTTATTTGATGATAATGGCATATCTATAGATGGTCCTACATCTTTATCTACCTCGGACGATCAGCTTCTGCGTTTTCAGGCGAGTAAATGGCATACATTAGAGTGTGATGGGCATTCACCATTAGAAATAGAAGATGCTATTAATAAAGCAATTGTAGATCCTCGTCCTTCTCTAATAGCGTGTAAAACTAAAATTGGATTTGGTTCTCCAAATAAGGAAGGTAAATCTTCAAGTCATGGCTCGCCAATGGGAAAAGATGAAATAGAATTGATTCGTAATACATTAAATTGGAATTGTGATCCATTTATTATTCCTTCCAATATTTTAGATGTTTGGAATAATAATGGCTTAAAAGGAAAGGATTCGAGAGAATCATGGGAAGAATTATATAATGATTCTAATTATTATTTAGAAATTAATGATATGATTTCTGGTAGAAATCTTGATAATTTAGAAAGTAGTTTAGAAAGTTATAAATTAAGTTTAATAGAAAATCTCAGTTCTCTAGCTACAAGAAAATCTAGTGAAAATGTTCTAAATGAGTTGACAGAGATAGCTTCTAATTTAATTGGAGGTTCAGCTGATTTAACTGGTTCTAATAATACACTAGCAAAAAATCAAAAAGCGGTGACGTCTAAGGATTTTTCAGGAAGTTATATATATTATGGAATAAGAGAACACGGAATGGCAGCAATAATGAACGGAATTGCTCTTCATAGTGGATTAATCCCTTATGGGGGAACATTCTTAGTATTTACAGATTATTGTAGACCATCTATTCGTTTGTCAGCTTTAATGGGGTTAAAAGTTATTTATATCATGACTCATGATTCTATCGGTCTTGGGGAAGATGGTCCTACACATCAACCAGTGGAGCATTTATCAGCATTAAGAGCTATTCCAAATTTAGAAGTATGGAGGCCTGCAGATAGTACAGAAACACTAGAAGTCTGGCAGGCAGCTTTAGCCTCAAAAAATACACCTAGTATTATTGCTTTATCGAGACAAAATTTAAAACCAGTACGTCATGACTACACAAAAAAAAACCTGTCATCTTTAGGGGCATATGTTGTTGTAGAAAAAGAAAATTCGGAGATCAGTTTATTTGCTTCTGGGTCTGAATTAGAAATAGCTGTTAATGCTTCTGAAAAACTGGCAGTAGAAGGGATAGAAGCTAGAGTAATATCTGTTCCAAGTTTAGATCGTTTTTATTTGCAAGATGAAAAATATAAAGCAGATATTATTAATACTACTCCTAAAATAGTAATAGAGGCGGGAGTTAGACAGAGTTGGGACTATATATTAAATCAAAATGATATTTTTATAGGTATGTCTGGTTATGGTGCTTCTGCACCAGCAAAAGATTTGTATAAACATTTTTCTATAACAGAAGATAAAGTAATTAGTTCAGTTAAATCAATATTAAATAGGAGGAGTTCATGACAGTAAAGGTTGCAATTAACGGATTCGGAAGAATAGGAAGATTAGTTTTAAGAGCTATAATCGAATCTAAACGAAATGATATAAGAGTAGTAGCAATTAATGATTTAGGGTCTGTTGAGGCTAATGCACATTTACTTAGTTATGACAGTGTTCATGGTAAATTAAACAGTTCAGTTGAAGTTACTCAAGAGGGTATTAATACTGAACATGGAAGTATTAAAGTGTTTTCTGAAAGAAATCCTGAGATTCTTCCTTGGAAAGACTTAGATATTGATGTTGCATTAGAATGTACAGGTTTATTTACAAAAATGGGAGATGCAAGTAAACATTTGGTTGCCGGTGCAAAAAAAGTATTAATATCTGCGCCAGGTAATGGAGTAGATTATACTGTAGTTTATGGAGTAAATGATAAAGGTTTGAATAATGAGCATAAAGTGGTCTCTAATGCAAGTTGTACTACTAATTGTTTGGCCCCAGTTGCTAAGATATTAAATGAGCTTGTTGGAATTGAAAGTGGATTCATGACAACCGTTCATGCTTTTACGGGTGATCAACCTGTATTAGACACTTTACATTCTGATTTAAGGCGTGCTAGAGCGGCATCTACTTCTATGATTCCAACATCTACTGGAGCAGCAAAGGCAGTTGGATTGGTATTGCCAGAATTATTAGGAAAACTAGATGGGACGGCCATAAGAGTTCCAACGGTTAATGTTTCTCTGGTAGATTTAACTTTTTATTCTCAACGCCCTACTTCAGTTGAAGAAATTAATAATGCTATAAAAGAAGCTTCTTCTGGTAAGTTAGCAAAAGTTTTAACATTTAATAACCAACCTTTAGTTTCTATTGATTTTAATCATAATCCGGCATCTTCTAATTTTGATGCTACCCAAACGCAAGTTGTAAAAGGTAATTTAGTTAGGATATTATCTTGGTATGATAATGAATGGGGTTTTTCAAATAGAATGGCTGATGTTGCAGTTCTGATGGGAAAATAAATATGAAGTTAAAAGCTATTGAAGATGTTGATGTTTCAGGAAAGGTTGTTTTAGTTCGATGTGACTTTAATGTACCTATTAATGAGGAAGGAGAAATATCAGATATTAGTAGAATAGAAAGACATGCCCCAACAATAATAACATTAGCTAATAAAGGAGCTAAAGTAGCATTACTTTCTCATTTTGGAAGGCCTGCTGGAAAAGTAGATGAGGATTTGTCTATAGCTTTTATTTCAGAAAGTTTAACAGAAGTATTTAAAGCTCCAGAAATAGTTATAATTCCTGACTGCATAGGTGATATAGCAAAACAAGTCTTGACTGATATGACTGATGGTCAGATAGCTCTTTTAGAAAATGTTAGGTTTTATGAAGGGGAAGAAAATAATGATTCAGATTTTAGTAAATCTTTAGCTGATATAGCGGATATTTATGTTAATGATGCCTTTTCAGTATGTCATCGTAAACACGCATCAGTACATGGAATTACAAAGTATATACCATCCTATGCTGGACTTGCATTAAAGCTTGAAATTGAAATGCTAGAAAAAGTTTTAAAAAATTCTGAACCACCAATGATGGCAATTATTGGTGGTTCAAAAGTTTCTACTAAGCTAAGATTATTAGGAAATTTAGTTGAAAAGATGAAATTTTTAGCTATAGGTGGAGGTATGGCTAATACTTTTTTAGCAGCACAAGGTAAAAATATTGGCTCTTCTTTTTATGAAAAAAATATGATAGGCGAAGCAAAGAGTATTTTAGAGAAAGCAAAAAGTATTAATTGTGATATAATATTACCAATAGATGTTGTTGTGGCGGATAAATTAGAGTTTGGCGTAGAAAGTTTTACTGTTGACTTAAATGATATTATAA
>Ga0310121_10003798_pt1 | contig 13642 bp, 16 predicted proteins | sample CB27_Tmax_986_MG_FD_203504 | JGI IMG/M metagenome (GOLD analysis project Ga0310121, IMG submission 203504) | Marine microbial communities from Western Arctic Ocean, Canada - CB27_Tmax_986 | ecosystem: Environmental > Aquatic > Marine > Oceanic | place: Canada: Western Arctic Ocean | collected... | reverse complement strand
TCCAATGTTAGGCCGCTGAGATCAGCGACTAGCCGTAGGTCCGTATTGGCTTCCATTATCGACTCGTCATAAACATAGGGTGGAAGTTGTGTCACTTTCAGGCCGTAGAACTCTGGGTCATTGGCCATCAAGATGGCAGCGTAAACCTTTGGGACATGATCACGAGTTTCACGTGGGATGGCACGACGTTCCGACAGAGTCCAGTAATCGGTTGCGCCGGTCCTTTGCATGGCTCTGCCAATGCGGCCCTTGCCTGCGTTATAGGAAGCAAGAACAAGTGACCAATCTTGGAATTCCTCGTAAAGGTCGCGCATGAAGATCGCAGCCATACGAGTTGAGATAATCGGGTCACGACGCTCGTCCACATTTGGGCCTACCTTCATGTTGTAGAGCAGGGCCGTGCCTCTGACGAACTGCCACATGCCAACTGCCGCAGCGCGTGAATACGCACCGGTCTTGAAGAGACTCTCAATAAGCGGAGTCCAGCCCAATTCGCGCGGTATGCCTACTTCGTCGAAAATTGACTCGATCATAGGCATATACCGGGTGGCCTGTGACAAGCCTTCCTCAATGACTTCTTTGCGCACCCCAGACAGATAGGCGAGTGCCCATTCGACGCGTTCATTTTCAAGGGGCGATGGTACTGGCATTGAGAATTTCGGCAGCTCCGGAGGTGAAGCTTCAAGGCGAGCGTGCAGATCTGCCAGGTCCTCTGCATTTGGAGACGGCAACTCATTATTCTCGACCGGAACGATTTCATCTGGGCCAGCAATTAGCCCATCAAAGGTCATGACCACATGGATGCGGTTGAAGAGGTCAATCAGCGCAGCGTGCAACGCGTCCCGGTCGCTCGGAGTAACGTTGGCATCAAGGTAGACGTCTAGAGCTCTTTGGAATCGGCCATCGGCAGCCCCATACTCACCACGCCGGTAGGCTTCCTCACCTTGAACGAAATAGCTTTCTGCCTCAGTGAGTAAATCCGCGACTTTGTTGACTGGTTCAGCGGGTACTAACTGGGTTGGAAGTGCGTTAACCGGACGTGCAGAAGACCCGGCGCATGCCGGTAACCAAACGAGAATAATCAGAAGAAGGGCCAATCTCCCGGCCGCGTCTCTGGACCCCAGTCTTAATGCCACACTGCAGATCATACGGACCTCGGCCGAATGGCCCTCTCCGTCATTGTTGCACCATCGCGGTCGCCGACCACGATCACGAGTCTTTTCAGAGTCGGGTAAAAATGCCGTGCGCCTCGCCCAGTTCAAGAGCGAGAGGTGTGACGATTGTATCGGGTCCGATACCAATTTTCTCGCCCGTTTCCCAAGCATCTCGGACGTCGTCCTCGGAAACAAACTCCGCCGGGAGAAAATGTGCCGCCGCCGTTTCTGATGTGTTGGATTGAGGGTCCACTCGATTTTGGTCGGTTGGCACCTCGGGTCTTCCACGCGGGGGAGGTGGCGCCTTCAACACAGTATCGGAAGCATCAACATCACGAACCGAAATTACTGCGTTTCGTCCTACTACTGGCGGCACTTCCGATGCTTTCGGTAACAGGCCGCGCTTGTCGAGAAAGTCCGCAATTTGTACTTCGAGCCTCTCTCCGGCCGCGTTTCCAGTGTCAGCAACAATGTCAGCTGACAATTCGGTACGCTCATTTTGATCGGAAATGGTTGCCGGTTCGATAACTTCTTTTGGTATGTATTCACGCGTCTCGTAGGCTAACCGTTTGACGTTCAGTAAGTGCTGTGGGCCTATGTTGTCGGAGGTGATGTTATTCCCCCAGGAGCCGCAACCAAGTGTCATCGAGGGAAAGAGGTGAGTGGTGTGCCCGACGGCACCGAGCGCTGCGACAGTGTTTACGAGTATCCGATGTGCCGGTTTTCGCAGGCCGAACTCCAAGACGATGTCGTCATTGCCTGAGTGGATCACCATCGTGTGACCCATGCCGCCGAAGCGCAGCAGTTCTGTGCATCTTTGGCACCCTTCCTGCCAGTCGTCTACGACGTAAAAAGCTAGTACTGGTGAAAGCTTTTCGTGAGAGAGGGGATACTTCTTGCCAACGCCGCCGACCGGGCAAATCAACACCCGAGTTTTATCTGGCACCTTGATTCCAGCAGCATTTGCGATGGTGGTGGCCGGCCGACCAACATAGTCGGTGTTGACGAGCAGACGGTCGGTAATTAACACGGCGGCCAGCCGATCACATTCGTCTGGAGTGAGAAGGTGGCCGCCGTTTGCACGTGCTTGTTCGAGCACTTCATCCTTGATGATACGGTCGCAGACGATTGCCTGTTCCGAGGAACATAGGGTGCCGTTGTCAAAGGTTGTTCCGGAAATGACGTCGCGCACGGCTTTAGGAACATTTGCCGTTTCCTCGATGTAGGCCGGAACGTTCCCGGGTCCGACCCCGTAAGCTGGTTTGCCTGCCGAGTAGGCCGCCGTGACCAAACCGATGCCTCCGGTTGCTAGGATGATGTCGGTCTCTCGACCATGCATGAGCTCCTTAGTTCCTTGCATTGTGACACTGCTCATGCATCCGATAATGCCATTCGGAGCCCCCGCCTTGTGAGCCGCTGAGGCCATAACTTCGGCACTGGCTTTAACACACTGGGCCGCGGTTGGGTGGGGAGACAATACGATTCCGCAACGAGCCTTGAGAGCTATCAGACACTTAAAGAGCGCTGTCGAGGTCGGATTTGTCGATGGGATGATACCGGCGACAACACCCACGGGCTCAGCGATTTCGCGGACGCCATGCTCGCGATCCTCGCGAAGCACGCCGACTGTGCGCATGCCGCGCATTGCTTCTACAACATCCTTGAGGACGAAGTTGTTCTTAAGAACCTTGTCGGGAACGTTGCCGAAACCAGTTTCGTCGTGGGCTAACTCCGCGAGGTGTTCACTATGGGCCAATCCTGCAGCAGCCATCTCTTCAACGATGGCGTCTATCTGCTCCTGAGTGCAGCCCTCAAGCTGCCGCTGAGCTTCTACAGCGGCACGGCCAAGCTGCCGAGCTTCTTGTATCGACTCAAGGTCGCGGTCTCGTTCCGCATTATTCATCGGCGGCATTTGTAGCGGAATGGTGTCTCTTGTGGCACTCGCCGGTCAGTTCACTGCTTGGTCTTACTGGTTGGCATGGGCACACTACCCCTCCTGAGGAGCGGGGCCTAACAGTTTCTCGACTTCTTCGTGGGGCCGCGGGATCACGTGCACCGAGATAAGCTCGCCGACCCGCCGTGCTGCAGCCGCACCGGCGTCTGTGGCGGCCTTTACAGCACCTACGTCTCCGCGTACAAGTACGGTGACTAGGCCACCTCCAACTTGCTCCTTCCCGACAAGCACAACCTTCGCCGCCTTTACCATTGCATCAGCGGCCTCGATCGCACCAACGAACCCGCGGGTCTCGATCATCCCGAGGGCTTCATGCGACATGCGGATCCTCCTGGTAGGCCTAGCGTAAGCTAGTAGTGAACGGCGCGGACGTTAGCATGGTACCTGTGTATGGTCAACAAAATGAAATCTCTGCGGAGCCCATAGACAGTGAGTTTCAAGATGTTTTCTTGTCGGCAAATAGGGGGCAAGGGGTTCATTGTGGCGTCATTCTAGTGAGCTTGATGGGGGTCGGGTACCACAGTAGACTGCAATTAGGGGCGCCCGCCCGAAACGAAGGTCTTCGGAGACTGCTCGATCATGATTAGAACGCTGGCAAAAACCAGCGTGTACAGTTGTCTTGCGTCGGTCTCAACGGTTTTGTTGGTCTTGGTTGTGGCCTGCGGTGGCCATGGAATTGATCGTACCGTGGATGTAAGTGTAACCGTTGACTTGCCCGAGAGTATTCCACCCGGGAGTCCGCTAGACATTGGGTACACGTGGACCCCCAATAGTGGTTTCTCGCCTCCTGCCGACGACTTTAAGGTTTTCGTCAATATCGTTGACCCGGACGGAAACATAGTTGGACAGGATGACCATTTTCCTATGGTCCCAACCAGTCAGTGGCGAGCCGGACAGCCGTTTACCTACCGGCACTTGATCTACTTGGACCCAGGCCTACGGGTTGACCAACTCAGTTTTTACGTTGGCCTACATGACGAAGAGGGTAAGGTCGGAACGATGTACGAAGGTCGGTTTCAGGAACGGCCGCTGGTGCATACGATGCTGATTCGAACAGATGACCAGGGGGGACGGCCAGGTTATCTTGAAGGGTTCACGGAGGAGGAAGTGCTGTTAACCAGTCACGATGCCTATACTCGGCAGTGGCGGTGGATGGGCCGTCGTGGCTTGGTGCAATTCCGTAACCCGCGTGGGCCTGCAACCTTACACTTGCGAGCCCTGAGCCCGGTTGACTTCGTTGGTGGGAATCAGAGTGTCTCCATCAAGATGGGTGACAGGGAGATCGACTGGTTTACGCGGACAGATTCGTCGTCGTACCTGCTTTATTTTGACGTGCCCGACGAGGAGTTAGGGGACGGCGACTGGGTTGAATTGACGATCGAGGTGGACAAAGTTTTCGTTCCGGCACAGGTCACCGAAGGGTCCACGGACACACGAGAGTTAGGGCTCCAGGTTTTCTGGATGTACCTACTGGCCAATTAGGTGTTTTGGTTGCGGTAGGCTGACCAGGAGACTCAGTGAGCATCTGCACTGAGCTAGGAGTTAAACAACGCGGCGCGCTGAGGAGTACACGATGGCGAAAGAAACAGACGACAAACTAGAGGCCGCAGAGCTGGCTATTTCACAAATTGAGCGTCAGCATGGAAAAGGCGCGATTATGCGGATGGGGGCCGACAGTGTCATTGACGTGCAGACAATTTCGACCGGGTCAATCGGTTTAGATATTGCCGTTGGTGTCGGTGGTTTGCCGCGGGGTCGTGTTATCGAAATCTACGGTCCTGAATCTTCAGGCAAGACAACGCTGGCCTCCCATGTTGTTGCCGAGGCGCAAAAGACTGGGGGCATCGCTGGGTTCATAGATGCCGAGCACGCCGTTGATCCAGAGTACTCACAAGAGCTTGGGGTTAACCTCGATGACCTTCTGGTTTCGCAGCCAGATTCTGGCGAGCAGGCATTGGAAATCGCTGAGACATTAGTACGTAGCGGTGCCCTCGACGTGTTGGTGATTGACTCGGTTGCGGCGCTTGTGCCGCGTGCCGAGATAGAAGGTGAGATGGGTGATCAGCAGCCAGGGCTGCAAGCACGCCTCATGTCCAAGGCTCTTCGAAAGTTGACCGCCGTGGTGTCGAAATCACGAACCAGTCTCATTTTTATTAACCAGGTACGCGAGAAGATAGGCGTGATGTTCGGCAACCCGGAAGTGACGCCGGGCGGCCGTGCACTTAAGTTTTATTCCTCGGTGCGCCTCGACATCCGGCGTATCGGATCGATCAAGGACGGCGAGCAGATAATCGGGAATCGCACGCGGGTGAAGGTGGTCAAGAACAAGGTCGCGGCACCGTTCCGGATGGCGGAGTTTGAGATCATTTACGGCAAGGGAATTTCTCGTGCCGGGGAACTCCTCGATCTTGGGGAGTTAGCTGGCATTGTTCAGCGCTCCGGGTCTTGGTACTCGTATGATGGTGATCGGTTAGGGCAGGGCCGTGAGAACTCGCGCAAGTTCCTTGACGAAAACTTAGATGTTGCTGATGTTATCGATGCCAAGCTGCGTGTCGAGTACGGTCTTGTCGCCCCGGCGGAGGCGGTTGCCGGGGACGACGGGACTGAAGAGGGCGCTGGCGAGGAAACACCGTCCGAAAAGGCGGCCCCGCAGGCAAGCTGAACTGGTCGGCGAGAGTGCTTGCCTCGCTGCCGGTGTTGATTCAAGAACCACACCGAAAGTTCAGTCTTCGAAGAGAATTTTCTTGTAGCAAAAGCCGGTGAGGGCAATGATCACTGCCCAGCCCAACGCCATGAACAGGTAGCCGTACAGGGTCATCAGTCTGTCTTCTCAGGGGGAGCGGGCGGCTCTATGAGCTCTGTGTTGAGTGGGCCCCGATGGTCGCTGCCACTCTGTTTTTTCCAGGCAAGTCCGACCAACGCGCAAAGACCGACCAGCATGCCGACTAGCATCAGGCGGGCAAGCTGGATCATCCGGCCGGCCTCTAGGCTTGAGGGTTCCCATGGGCCGCGCAGCAGAATCCGGTCAGGCAGTGTGTTGTAAAAGTAGTCGCCGAGGATGATAAACAACATCGCCGGGGCGATGAACTGCAGGACGTACTTGAAGAATATGGGAACCTTGATGTCGGCGGCTTTATTGATCTCGTCCCAGGCGCGGTGGATGCCAAAGACCCAGGTGAACAGCACGATCTCGATAGTAGCTAGAATGACCAGGCCGAACGTGCCGGCCCAGAAGTCAAACTCGTTCATGAAATGCGGCATGATGAAGATCACCGGCTGTACGAGCAGGAACACCGTGACGCCGAGGGTGATGGCTGCCTTCTGGCGGGACATCTTGAGTTCGTCCTGAAGGAACGCCATTAGAGGTTGCCCCATCGCCAGCGAAGAGGTGATGCCGGCGATGAACAGGAGGCCGAACCATAGCGTGCCGAATAACTGGCCGCCGGGAAGCTGTTGGAACAACACGGGCATGACGGCAAACGCCAGGTCATACGAGTTGGCGGCGAGTTCTTGGGTTCGTTCAACCCCAAAGAAGACCACCGCTGCTGGAATCGCCAGCGTGCCGCCGAGAACCACCTCAGCGAACTCGTTGGTTGACGCCGTCGCCAAGCCGGTCAGCGCAATATCGTCGTTCTCCGACAGGTACGACGAATAGCACTGGATCGTGCCCATACCGAGGCTGAGCGTGAAGAAGATCTGGCCTGCCGCCGCTAGCCACATCGCCGAGTTGCTAATCTGGCTGAAGTCTGGGTTCCAGATGAATCCGAGGCCTTCGCTGACACTGAACTCCGGTTGCGCCGGGTCCGGGGTGCCCAGCAGTAACACACGGATAACTAGGATGACGGCGAAGAGAAAGAGCGCAGGAAGGGCGTACCGCGCCACCAACTCGATACCACCCGAGACGCCGCGCGATAGGACATACACATTGAGAGCCATCGTGATTATGAAGAACACGTAGGCCCAGGCGATGCCACTGAAATACTCGTTGGTAGCCAGACCTTGATAGCCAGCGAGAAAATTGAATGTGCTATCAAGTTCGGCGTTGCCCCAGTAACGTCCCGTTGCCGTAAACAGTGAATACCCCAGCGACCAGGATTCCACATACGTGTAGTAGACCATCACGGTTAGTGGCATAAACAGGCCTAGGGCACCAAGGTACTTGGCCCCTCGACTATCCCATAGCTTCTCGAACATTCCCGGGCTCGAGTGGTGGCCGTAACCACCGCCGTAGCGGCCGATTGCCCACTCCATCCACATTAGGGGGATCCCCAAGAGCAAGAAGGAAATGAAATAGGGAATCATGAAGGCGCCACCGCCATTTTGTGCGGCTTGTACTGGGAAACGCAGGAAGTTGCCTAGGCCCACTGCGTTGCCTGCCATGGCGAGAACAAGCCCTACTCTTGTGGCCCACTTCTCTTGTTCGCTCATAGCCCTTCCACGAAAAACTCTGGGAACCTAACCGGGAGACGTTCATATCGGAGGGTGCACCGGACAGCGCCACGAAAGAACCGGATGCTATCATAGGCGTTAATGCCTGCCTCCGGGTGATGCTCTGTTGCACCGGAAACGGGGGTAGCTGGTAAGCTTTCAGCGTACCGGGCGCCACTCATTTCCGGTGCTCTGGTGGCTGGCGACCGCTGGCCGCCGCGACGTTTTCAAGAGGTGGGCTCGTAGCTCAGTCGGTAGAGCGCCAGACTGAAAATCTGGGCGTCGGTGGTTCGATTCCGCCCGAGCCCACCTCTTCATCAAATGGGTCCCGAGCAAGGAGTCTTCTGATGGCAGTTCGCGAACAGCTAATCGTAAGCTGGCAGAATAGGTCAGGCGAATTGGCTAATGTTTGCCGCGTTCTCTCAGACGTTGGAATCAATATCGAAGCGCTCTCGACGGCTGAGGCGGGAGAGTATGGCGCCGTGCGTCTTGTAGTCGATGATGTTCGTATGGCACGCGCGGTCTTCCATAAAGCTCAGGTGGCCCATACTGCGATCGATGTGTTTGTTATCGAACTCCCTAATAGAACAGGGTCTTTAGCTGACATAGCTGGCCGCCTTTCAGAGGAGAAGATCAACATCGAATATTTCTACTCAGCGGTGGCCCCAGGAGTTGAGAGGGCTTTAGGTGTGTTTAAAGTCTCCGATCCGTGGCGTGCTGACGAGATCGCTAACACAATGATGGAAGCTAATGACTGAGCAAACCGGCATCGTTACGTCAACTGAAATACCTGGCATTCCTATGGCACGTCGGGGAAAGGTCCGCGATGTATACGATCTAAATGATGAACTCCTTATCGTTGCTACGGACCGGGTGTCGGCTTTTGACGTCGTTTTGCCGAACGGCATCCCTCACAAGGGCACCGTGCTAACACAAATTTCACGGTTCTGGTTTGAGCGAATGAAGGTTTGCCCGAATCACTTGATCAGCACTGACGTCGCCAATTTCCCAGAGCATTTGCAAGAGCACGCCGACATGTTGGCTGGACGTACGATGTTGGTTCGTCGAGCGGAGCGGGTCGATATAGAATGCGTGGTTCGTGGCTATTTAATCGGGTCAGGATGGAAGGACTACCAAGCTACTGGTGCAGTTTGCGGCATCGGTTTGCCTGCCGATATGCCTCTAGCTGGTCGCCTGGAAGAACCTATCTTCACTCCGGCAAGCAAGTCTGATGATGGTCATGACGAAAATATCTCATTCGATACCATGGTTGGCATGGTCGGTGCTGATACGGCTGAGCGGTTGCGTGAGCTGTCATTACAGATTTATGTTGAGGCGCGTGCCTTCGCTGAAGAACGAAACATTATTATCGCGGACACTAAGTTCGAATTTGGTTTTATCGACGGTGAACTGTCACTTATCGATGAGATCCTGACCCCTGACTCGTCACGTTTCTGGCCGGCTGACCAGTACGAGAGCGGTGTGAGTCCACCCTCATACGACAAACAGTTCGTTCGGGATTGGCTGAGTGACCTTGGGTGGGACAAGAACCCGCCCGGACCGGAGCTTCCTGAAGCTGTAGTTGAGGCGACAGCGGGCAAGTATCTTGAAGCCTACGAGCAGCTAACAGGCATTCCGTTGCTAGGCACGCACGCTTCTGAAGAATGAAGGGAACACGGATCTGCACGGACGGTTAGAAGAACTCGTTGGCGAGATGGTTACCGGCGGAATCCGTATGGACGAAGCTGTGCGCGAACTTGAGGCCCATTTCCTCCGGCGAATTCTCGAAGAGCATAAGGGTAACCAGAGCAAAGCTGCGAAAACGCTTGGCATTCATCGCAACACACTGCGTAACAAGATGCGCCGCTGTGGGCTGACTTGACCACCGCTACAGGTTTTTTCCGAGGTGCATCAAGTTGACGCCCCAAAGGGCCATTGTGTTAAACTTAGCACTCCTGCCATTGGAGTGCTAAGACGGTGCTAAGAATCCTCCTGGCCCCGGTGGCCTTCCCCCCAATGACAATAAGAATAAGTAAAAAGTAGCGCCCTTCCGTTTGTCTGTGAGGGGCCCCTTAACAAGACTCACGTAGCATCAAGGAGCAAATCAATGGCAGCAAGCAAGAAATCAGGTGTGAAGGTCCGTCCACTCGGTAATCGCGTCCTGGTTCGACGCCTTGAGCCGACCGAAGAGGTGCATGGCGGGATCATTATTCCGGACACAGCTAAAGAAAAGCCCATGGAGGCAGAAGTTGTCGCCATAGGTGCAGGAACGCGGCTCGACGATGGGTCGCGGGCACCCTTTGAAGTTTCGGTAGGTGACACCGTCCTTATTGGCAAGTACGCCGGTACCGAGATTAAGTTCGATGGCGAGGAATACCAGATTCTCAAGGAAGACGAGATTCTCGGCATCGTTGGCTGATCGCAATGGAGACGGCCGTCCACGGGCGGCTGACATACGGAGGTAACAAATGGCAAAACTAATTACCTACGACGAGGAGTCGAGGCGCGAAATTCAGCGCGGTGTTAACAAACTTGCCGATGCGGTCAAGATCACGCTCGGTCCGAAGGGTCGCAACGTGATCCTCGAGAAAAAGTTTGGTGCTCCGCAAATCACAAAGGACGGCGTGACCGTTGCCAAGGAACTTGACCTTGAGAGTCCCACTGAGGACCTTGGTGCACAGCTTGTCAAGGAAGTTGCTAGCAAGACCTCGGACGTGGCTGGCGACGGGACGACGACAGCGACAGTCTTGGCTCAGGCGATTTATAACCAAGGTGTCAAACAGGTCACCGCAGGGCACAATCCGATGGCCATTAAACGCGGTATTGATGCGGCCGTACGTGCGGCGGTTGAGGAAATCCGTAGTGTTTCCCAAGCGGTCGAGGGTGAGGCCATCGCCCAGGTTGGTACTATTTCGGCTAACCAGGACGAAACTATCGGTGGAATTATCGCCGAGGCAATGGGCAAAGTCGGCAAAGATGGGGTCATAACGGTCGAAGAGGCTTCTGGTTTAGAGACCAGTCTCGACGTCGTCGAGGGAATGCAATTTGATCGTGGCTACTTGTCACCGTACTTCGTCACTGATCCCGAGCGAATGGAAACCGTTCTTGAAGATCCCCTTATCCTCATTCATGAGAAGAAGATTTCTTCGATGAGAGACTTGCTCCCGTTGCTTGAACAGGTTTCGCGTTTGGGTAAGCCAGTACTAATCGTTGCCGAAGATGTAGAAGGTGAAGCACTGGCGACGTTGGTCGTCAACAAACTTCGGGGAACTCTTCAGGCTGCTGCGGTGAAGGCCCCGGGATTTGGCGAACGTCGTAAAGCTATGCTGGAGGACATTGCCATTCTGGTTGGTGGTACATCGATCAGTGAAGACATTGGAGTGAAACTCGAGAATATTAAGACAGAGGATCTCGGTAGCGCCAAGAAGGTGATTATTACCAAAGATGAAACGACGATAATCGAGGGTTCTGGCGAGGGCTCGGATATCGAAGGGCGCGTTGCTCAGATTCGTCAGCAGATCAGCAATACCACGTCCGACTATGACCGTGAGAAGCTACAAGAACGACTCGCAAAGCTAGTTGGAGGTGTTGCGGTGATCAACGTTGGTGCTGCGACAGAGACTGAGATGAAGGAGAAGAAGGCGCGTGTAGAAGACGCCATGCATGCGACTAAAGCAGCCGTCGAAGAGGGCATAGTTCCGGGTGGTGGTATGGCTTTGTTGCGTGCACAGTCTGCGGTCGCTGCGCTTGAGGAGGAAGGAGATGAGCAGGTGGGCGTTGGCATAGTGCAACGTGCAATGGAGGAGCCTTTGCGCCAAATCCTGATCAATGCTGGCGCTGCCAGCCCTGATCTCATCATCGAGCAGGCTCGTACGGAGAAGAAAGCCTCTTATGGCTTCAACGCCCAAACCATGGAGCACATGGATTTAGTCAAAGCTGGTGTTGTCGATCCGACCAAGGTTGTTTGCCATGCGTTGCAGAATGCGGCGTCGGTATCGGGTTTACTGCTAACGACCGAAGCGCTTGTCTCGGAACTTCCGGAAGACGATGGACCTCAGGCTTCTGGTGGGGGTGATTTCTAAAACCGGGTACGATCCAGAATTCGTACGATTCGCCGCTGCGCATCGTGTGGATGTTTCGGGTCATTTTCCGAAGGCCCGGGGGTGGTGATCATCCTCGGGCCTTCATGCTACGATCACTAATTCTCCGCTTGACGGCCGATCTCCGGCCGCGCGTGATTTGCTTCAAACTTCCCAGTAACAAGGAGATCGGAAGCCCATGAAAGCAATGAACTGGGTTCTACGAGGGATTGCCCTCGCAATAGTCTTAAACGTTGGTGTTGCGTTGTCAGCGTATGCACAACTGGCTGATGACCGGAAGATTGCTGTGATTAACGGTGACCGCGTCCTGATGGAATCCAGTATTGGCATTCAGGTACAGCAGGAGGCTCAGACGGCCGCGACCGACTGGGACAATCGTATACGCGCGAAGCAACTGGAAATTGAGACACTGATTGCCCAAGCTGAGCAACAGCAATTGACACTTACCGAGGAGGCGTTGGCTCGGATCCAAAACAACGTCGACCAGTCGCAGGTTGACCTGCAGCGCCTCCAAGATGATGCGCAACGTGCGCTGAACCGCATGGCGGAGACGGCACAGACGCGGATCAACGAGCAGTTAGTTCCGGCGGTTGAGCAACTTGCAGCCGAAGATGGTTACGATCTCATACTCGATACTAGGATGCAGGGTATCTTGTACTTTTCCACTGCTATCGATGCAACTGATCGTTACATCGCGTTAGTCAATGCCAATAATCCGCCACCACAACAGGAGAGCCACCGGTAGGCGAATGACATCCCGATCCACGAGGCAGGGGAACCGCTGCCAAGTACTTCGGTGCTTACGGTAGAGGAAAGTCGGGACTCCACGGGCCGCGTGCTGGGTAACGCCCAGTGGGGGAAACCCCAGGCAAGTGCCACAGAAACAATACCGCCGTTCGTAAAGGCAGTCGTTCGCGGCCGCTGAACGGTAAGGGTGGAACGGTGGGGTAAGAGCCCACCAGTGTCGGCGGTGACGCCGGCAGCTCGGTAAACCCCACGTGGAGCAAGGCCAAATAGGGGAATTCGGGGAGGCCCGCCCCGTCCCTGGGTAGGCCGCATGAGGCGACGGGTAACCGCCGTCCCAGATGCATGGTTCCCACTCCGGTTCGCCGGGGCAACAGGATCCCGCTTACTCGCCTCGTGGACCGGGTACCATTTTGTGGAAAGGAAATACGACCGCTGTATTCCCGTGGTTCCCAGTTTTACTTAGTTGCGCACTAGAAGGGGATGTCGTCGTCAGTTACGCCAGCGTCGTTTGGGCTGGGCGCAAGGGGCGATGCGTCACTGGAGGAGGGACCGTCGACTGCATTCCCCCCGCCACCAAAGTCGCCATCACCACGGCTACCGAGCATCTGCATATTCTGGGCGACGATCTCCGTAGTGTACCGAGTATTGCCGTCGCGATCCTCCCATTTACGGGTTTGGATGCGTCCTTCTATATATACCTGTCGGCCCTTCTGAAGGTATTGGTTGCAGATTTCAGCCAGCCGTGCCCAGGCAACGATGTTGTGCCATTCAGTGCGCTCATTAGTCTCGCCGTCCTTCGACCAACTATCGGTCGTTGCCAGCGAGAAATTAGCCACGGCGGTGCCGTTCTGCGTGTAGCGAATCTCCGGGTCCTTACCCAGGTTGCCTATCAAGATCACTTTATTAACGCCCCGTGCCATTCCATGCCTCTCTTCGCTGTTTTCGTATTGGGCTAACCGATTCCGCCCGGGGTGTACCAGTCGAACACGTGTCTCTATGTACCACAAGAGCGAGGAAGGCACACGCTATCCGGTTCAAGCCAACAGAAATAATTTGGAAATTAAAGCCGCGAAACGTCTCAGGGTACCTGGCAGGCGGCAGGTAGTGATTGGCCGAGCCGATCAAGTTGCAAACAGCCGATCAACGAAGCATCGCTACCTTGATACGTCGTGATCAGTTCCCGCAGTTCACGGATAGCAGTGTCATGCTCACCGAGCGCGATGGCTTCGAGTGCGGCGCTCAACGTGGCGTCTGGAATT
>Ga0310121_10003797_pt1 | contig 13644 bp, 16 predicted proteins | sample CB27_Tmax_986_MG_FD_203504 | JGI IMG/M metagenome (GOLD analysis project Ga0310121, IMG submission 203504) | Marine microbial communities from Western Arctic Ocean, Canada - CB27_Tmax_986 | ecosystem: Environmental > Aquatic > Marine > Oceanic | place: Canada: Western Arctic Ocean | collected... | reverse complement strand
CAAGGGGGCGCGGACCGACGAGGGCAAGATCCGGGCCGCCGCGGTGGCTCACGGAGTGCCCTGCGTGACCACCCTGCCGGGTTGCCTGGCCGTGGTCAGGGCGCTGGAGGCGATGGTCGAGAGTCCGCTGCCGAGGGTCCGGGCGCTGCAGGATTGGATGCAAGAGGTTGCCGCACAGGCGTCGGGCGACCACTAGCAGCCCGTTGAAAAACACAGGTTCGCTGCCCGGACGGGGTCTGACCCCAGGCTCCCGGTTTTTCAACGGGCTACTAGCTGCCGGGACGTTGCAGCCCGAGTGCCTGGCAGAGACGGTCCACCCGATCCTGGTCGCCGTCGGCACCGGCGTGCTCGACCAGCGGAATCGCCCGCCCGCCTGCCAACTTGCGGATCTCGTCGACCTGGGCCTGAAGCTCGTCGGATCCGTCCGGGTCAGGGGCGTGTATCACGATCGCCGCTCCCAGCCCCTGCAGCTGATCGACCAGTTGGGCCAGCGTGGCGGCGAAGTCCGAATCGTCGGACGCCGCGGCCGGACCGATCACCAGGTTGACAACGTCGGGATGGAATCGGGCCAGTTGCCACTCGAGGTTTTCGAGCACTGTTTCGATGGGTGAACCGGGCACCAGCGTATTGACGACCACGTCCAGGGGTCGGCGATAGGTGGTGCGGAGTTCGGTGGCGAATTGATCGGGAAAGGCCGTTTCGGCCGGCCCGTCGCCACAGAAGACCCAGGTGGCCGGACGCGGACCGGCGACCAGTTCTCCAATCCGCTCCAGCGGAAGCGACCCCTGCGGCTCGTGTTCACCGGGGTGTGGCCTCTCGAGCACCGTGTCGGTGTTGGTGTCGGGGGACGGATCGGGCTCGAGTTGAACGGCGGGCGTGCTGGCGAGCAGTTCGGGCACCGCCGATCCGACCGACTCGGTGGTCTGGACACCCGAGAGGTCCTCGACGCTGGACTTGGGATCGGGCGTGTCCGGTTCGAGCTGCGAGGCGTCTCGGGCCGCCTTCGCCAATCTCCGGGCCTGCCGTTCTTCCCGTTCGGCTGCGGTGCGGATAAGCAGCATACGTCGGCGCGACCGCGAATTGTCTGCCAGCGGGAAGGAGGAACGAGGTGGCATGCCGACGAGTGTCCTGGTTGTGCGGCCGTTTCAACGGGTGGGCCCGGCGATGAAGTGGGGCAAGATCCCCTGGGGCACGATCCCTGCTCAAGAGCATAGCCCGCAAACAGGTGTCGGTGCAGTGGTTGAACCAACGAAAGAGGGTCGAGAGTGCCGATAAGAAGCGAATGAGCCCGGTGTGGGCGTGGGAAGGGCCTGCAGGGGGCACCCAGCGTCACTGAGGTCGGGCGATCTTGGGATGGGAGAGAGTGCGATGGCGATGCAGTTTGCCGGCGCACGCTGGTTGGACGAACGCAGGCGACGGCGGTTGGCCGTTGACCAGGGAGCAGATGAAATGACCGACGAGACGCAAGCTGCCGAAGCTGACGGGGCCTCGAACAAGAAACCGGCCCGCCCGGCGACTCTGAGCATCCGTTCGATCGTGCCCCGGTCCGGCTGGGCTGTGCTGGCCTGGTCGCTGCTGCTACTGGGAGCCTGCGACGCGGTGATCGCCGCGGCGTGGTTCCAGCAGAGCATCCCCGAACAGTTCCAGGCCCCCTATTCCCTGATCTTCGGTCTCGGCTCTGCCACGGCCGCCACCTGGATGGCCGGCGCACTGCTGGTCGTCGCGGCACAGATGGCGTTGGTGATCGGATGGGTTCGAGGTCACTGCCTGACCGACTTCGACGGACACTACCGGGCCTGGACGCGGGTCGCGATCAGCTGGCTGGTGCTGGCCTGCGTGGTCGGCACCGGAGCCCACCAGTCGATGTCGCAGATGCTCCTGGCGCAGTTCGGCTTCGAAGAGCTCTGGCAGCGCGAGATTCTCGCGTGGCTGCTGCCGCTGGGGGTCCTGGTCGCCAGCGTGGCGTGGGTGATGGATGGCGAACTGAAGACCAGCCGCACGGCGCGGATGCTGATGTGGATCTCGGCCTCGACAGCCCTGGCCGGGCTGGCACTGGTCCTGGAACCGACCCTGATCAACGCCGGGCTGCTCGAGCGGATGCCTCAGCTGGTCACCTTCCTCAAGCTCGCCGCAATGGTCTCGGCTCCTGGACTGCTGGTCGTCTCGATGGGAGTCTTCCTCAGACACGTCGTCCACGTCTCACCTGAACCGGCTTTGCGTCGCAAGTGGCGGCGGAAGACGAAGAAGAAACGGGCCAGGGCGAGCGACGATGTCGAATCGGACGAGGTGAGCGAGGAGTTGGCAGATGAGGAGTCTGTTGAGGAGGCAGGGTACGAGCAGGAGGACGTCGAGAAGGAGGAGTACGAGTATGCCCGGGAGGAGCAGGAGTCTGAAGAGGACGCCTATACGTACTCGGAATACGACGACACGACCCAGGGCTCGTACGGCGATGACGAATCGCATTACCGGATCGACGAGGCTGAAGTCGCGACCGAATACAGCGGAGCGTTTCCGGACCCGGAGGCTCTGAAGGGTTTGAGCAAGCGTGAGCGGCGGCGATTGCGCAAGCAGTGGCGCGAGCAGCAACGGCAGGCCGACGGCTAGTCGCTTAGAGGATGAACCGGCTGAGGTCTTCGTCGCGGGTCACCTCTTCGAGTGCCTCGCGGACGTAGTCCCCGTCGATTTTCAGGGCACCCTGTCCCTGTTCGGGAGCGTCGAAGCTGGCCGTCTCGAGCAGTCTCTCGAGGATCGTGTGCAGTCGCCGGGCGCCGATGTTCTGGGTTGACTGGTTGACCTGGAAGGCGAAATCGGCGATCGCTTCGATCCCGTTCTTGGTGAACTTCAGCTTGACCCCATCCGAGGCCAGCAGCGCCTGGTACTGTCGGGTGAGGCTGCTGGAGGGTTCGGTGAGGATGCGGACAAAGTCGTCGCGGGTCAGGTCGTTGAGTTCGACTCGGATCGGGAAGCGGCCCTGCAGTTCGGGCATCAGGTCACTGGGCCGCGAGCGGTGAAAGGCCCCGGCGGCGATGAACAGGATGTGTTCGGTGTTGATCGACCCGTTGCGGGTCTGCACCGTGGTGCCTTCGATGATCGGCAGCAGGTCGCGTTGGACTCCCTGCCGGCTGACATCGGCGCCCCCCTTGCCCGACTCCTCGGGACCACAGATCTTGTCGACTTCGTCGAGGAAGACGATGCCGTTGTCGGCGGCGAGCCGGACGGCTTCTTCGGAGACGGTATCGTCGTCGAGCAGCCCTTCGACCTCCTGTTCGATCAGCAACTTGCGGGCATCCGAGACGGGCAACTCGCGATCGTTGCCCTGTCGGGGCATGAAGCGTTCGAGCATGTTCTGGACATCGAGGTCGACCTGTTCGAGTCCCATGGCCGAAAAGACCTGGACCGGCGAGGCGGTCTTTTCGACGTGAACATCGACGATGCTGTCTTCGAGTTCACCGGCCGCGAGCATCTTGCGGAACTTTTCACGAGTCCGTTCGTGCCGCCCCATCGCCTCGGCTGCCTCCTGGGGATCCTCCTCCGAATCCCATTCACTGGGCGGCACCAGCAGGTCGAGCAGCCGTTCCTCGGCCCGCGCCGCGGCGTCCTCCTGGACCTCGGCCTGTTTCTGCTCGCGGACCATGTGGATGGCCGAGTCGACCAGGTCGCGGATCATGCTCTCGACATCACGACCGTAGTACCCCACCTCGGTGTACTTCGACGCCTCGACCTTCACGAACGGAGCTCCGGTCAAGTGAGCCAGCCGCCGGGCGATCTCGGTCTTGCCCACGCCGGTGGGCCCGATCATCAGGATGTTCTTGGGCGTGACGTCGCGGCGGAGGTCATCGGGCAGCTGCTTCCAGCGCCAACGGTTCCGCAAGGCGATTGCCACCGATCGCTTGGCCGCGTCCTGGCCGACGATGTGGCGATCGAGCTCGGCCACGATCTGCCGCGGAGTCAGATCTGACATGCCAACTCCTCCACCACCACCTGGTCGTTGGTGTAGATGTCGATCTCCGAGGCGACCTTGAGTGCCGAGCGGACGATGTCGGCCGATTTCATCTCGGTATGAGCCACCAGGGCCCGGGCGGCGGCCACGGCGTACTGGCCGCCGGAGCCGATGCCGAGGATGCCGTCGGAGGGTTGTACGACGTCACCGTTGCCGGTGACCAGCAGGCTGTCCGTCTCGCCGACCACGATCATCATGGCCTCGAGTCGCCGCAGCACCCGGTCGGTTCGCCAGTCCCGAGCCAACTCGGTGGCGGCTCGAGGGATGTTGCCCGGGAAGTCCTTCATCCTGGCCTCGAACCGTTCGAGCAACGCGAAGGCGTCGGCGGTGCTGCCGGCGAACCCGACCAGCACCTTGCCATCGAGCAGCTTGCGGATCTTGGTCGTGTCGGCCTTGAGCACCGTGTCGCCGTGGGTGACCTGACCATCGCCGCCGATCGCCACACTGTCGCCACGGCGGACCGCCAGGATGGTGGTCGAGTGAGACTTGGGCATGGGGGCGAGAGAGTTGCGAGGAGAGAGTGGGGGGGAGAGGAGCGGGGCAGGGTCGCTGCTTAGACCGTAGCAGTCGGCCATGGGGGGGACAAGCAGCGGTCCCTGACGAGGGAAACGTGTTGTCGGGTTGGCAGGGGTGGCTGTAGAATTGCGGTCAGAGGTCACGAGTCCGGGTGAAGGAGTGAGCTGATGAGCGGCATGACACGCAGGGCGGCGCTGGTGGGCATGGCGGGCATGGCGGGGGGAGTCGGAGGGCTGGTTGGTTGTGGTGGGGGAGGATCTTCGTTCAAGCCCGATGGACCGCCCAGCGGCAGCTTCCTGGGCAAGACGCCTCCGTCGCTGGAAGCCGGCGGCACCTGGCTGAATGCCGATGCCCCCATGACAATTCCGGGACTGGCCGGCAGCGTGGTGTTGCTGGAATTCAGTTTCCTGCAGTGAGGCACCTGCCAGGAGATGGTGCCCCAACTGGTCAGTTGGCATGAGAAGTGGTCCGAGCAGGGCCTGGTGATCATTGAGATCGACAACGGAGACTTCGACAGTCTCGATGCGGTCGAAAAGCACGTTGCAGATGGGCAGATCCCGTTCACGGTGTTGCACGACAAGGGAGGCATCGTCTGCGAGCGGTACTCGGTGATTGGCTACCCGTCGGCCTACCTGCTCGACAAGACGGGAACGGTAATCTGGGAGGGTCACCCGGCGGACCTCTCGGCGGATGCCACGCGGATCGAGGCGGCGTTGTCCTGAGCAGGGATCGGGCCGGGGGACTCTCCGTCGCTGACCACCAGCCCGTCTCGCAGCCTGAGTGTCACATCGCCCGGCTCGATGTAGCTCTCGTCGTGAGTCACCACAACGACGGTGGTGCCGAGTTCTTCTCGGAGGTCCCGCAGGTAGCCCATCACCTCGGCACCGGTCCGGTGATCGAGTTCTCCGGTCGGTTCATCGGCGAGTACCAGCTTGGGCTGTTTCAGCAGTGCGCGGGCGATCGCCACCCGCTGCTGTTCTCCGCCGGAAAGTTCCGCAGGTCGGTGACGTTGCCGGTCAGCGAGCCCGACGTGCACCAGGAGATCCTCGGCCCGCTGACGCAACTCGACGCTGACCCCGATCGGCAGAAAGGGAGCCAATACGTTATCCAGCGCCGTCAGGTTGCCCAGCAGGTTGAAGCTCTGGAAGACAAACCCCACCTCGGTGCGGCGGAACCGGTCCTGCTCCTCTCGAGACAACTCGTTGATCATGCGTCCGTCGATGGCGATCGAGCCGCCGCTGGGCCGATCGAGCGCTCCCAGCAGGTACAGCAGCGTGCTCTTGCCGCTGCCCGAGGGTCCCAGCACGAACTGGAAACTGCCGCCATCGATGCGTGCGGTGACACCCCTCAGGGCCCGAACGGTCGTCGGACCGATCGTGAACTCCTTGGTCAGATCCTCGATCTCGATCGAGTGAACCGGCGGGGCCTGTGTCATCGAGACTCCAGCGATCGCTTACCCACGGCGGATGGCCTCCATGGGCGAGAGTCGCATGGCCCAGGTGGCCGGGTAGAGACCTGCGGCGATCCCCAACGTCGTACTGAAGAACAGGGCAAAGATCAGTAGCCCGGGGCTGGCATACAGCTGGATTCGATCGGGCCAGGTGGCGTTGATGAATTGGGTCCCCACCAGTCCCAGCCCGCACCCGATCACTCCGCCGGCCACACCCAGCACGGCACTCTCACAGGTGATCAGCATCATCACGTCGCGGCGGCTCCAGCCATTGGCTTTCAGGATCCCGAAATCGATGATCCGCTCGGTGACGCTCATCAACATCGTGTTGATGATCGACAGCACCGCGATCAGGACCCCGATGCTGGTCATCACGCCCAGGAACACGTTGAGGTCCGAGCTGAACTCGTCGAATCGTTCGGCCCAGTCGTCCGACGTCCGCACCTCGATCGGCTCGGCCTCCGCGTCGACGGCTCGAGACTCCGCGGCCGACGTGCCGCCGGCGAGCCAGTTCTGGATGGCCAGCAGCAGGTCGATCAGGGGATTCCCGGTGGCCATCGCGCCGGCGATGTTGCCGCCGGAGGTGATCTGCCGGCCCCGGAACTTCTCGCGAATCCGCTCGGCCAACAGCTCGTTGTCGACCGTCCCGTCCGGTTCGACATAGAACGCACAGGCACTGTTGGGTTCGAAACGGGTCAGGCGGCGGGCCACGTCGATGTCGACGATGATCGAGATATCCAGCATCAACTGGCCGCAGTGGTAGATGCCGACAATCGTGAACTCGTCGCCGTCGATCGACAGTTGGTCTCCGATACCGACCTCCTGTTCCTCGGCGATCTGACGGCTGATCACCGTGTGGAGCTGGTGTCGGTCGGTCTGGTCGAGGAAACGGCCCTCGACCATTGCGTCCCGGTAGACGTCGGTCTTGAGTTTCTGTCGCTCGGCGATGCTGGTCCCGAACAGGAAGCGGGGTGGGGCGATCACCCGTTCGTCTTCGATCAGGTTGACCCGCGACCAGACCTCGGGGTTGACCACCCCCACCCCGTCGATCTCGGCAATCTCCTGAGCCCAGCTCGCCGGAATTCTCGAAAACAGGGGCAGCGGTGCCCCGGCCTGCATGATCGCCAGGCCGGGAATCCGGCCGAAGGTGTCGCTGACCATGCGGTCGATGCCCTCGGCCACCGAGAACAGGCCGACCATTCCGGCGATGGCCACCGACAGTCCGGCCAGCGCGAGCAGCGACCTGAGCGGCCGCGAAACGAGATTCTGGATTGCGAATCGCCACATCGTCTCAGCAGAATAGGTCGCATCCCCTGTTTCTGGAAGTGACGCACAGATGGGGGACGGGTTCCCAGATCGATACCATCGACCGAAACGGCACAGGCACAGAACGACTCGCATGACCGACCGTGACTACTACCAGGTGCTGGGCATCTCTCGCTCAGCGTCCTCCGAAGAAATCCACTCCGCCTACAAGTCACTCTCGCTGAGGTTCCATCCCGACAAGAACCCCGACGACGCCCGTGCGGCCGAGCAATTCAAGGAGGTGCAGGAGGCGCACGGTGCTCTGGGTGACGAGGAGACGCGTGCCCAGTACGACCGCTTCGGCCCGGCCTACAAACACGCTCGGGCCCCCGAAGCCGGGGCGGGCGGGTTTTCGTCTGGACAGATGCCCGGCGGGGTCGACTTCTCGAACCTCTTCGGAGGCGGCTTCGAACTCGGTGACCTCTTCGGAGGCACGAGGGCGACTTCGAGGCAACCGGCTCGAGCCCGACGCGGAGCCGACATCCGGTCCCAGATCCAGGTCCCCTTCCAGGTGGCGGCACTCGGAGGCGGTCACGAGTTGCCGATTCGACCCGATGGTGAGGGAGGTCGGATCGAGAGGATCACGATCAAGATTCCGCCGGGGATCAGCAGCGGCGAGGTGCTCAGGCTCAAGGGACAGGGGGGGACGGTACCCGGCGGGCCGACCGGTGACGTGCTGGTGACCGTCGATGTGGCACCTCATCCGTGGTTTCGACGCGACGGCGACAACCTGCTGATCGAAGTGCCGGTGACTCCGGTCGAAGCCGTGCTGGGGGCACGGGTCGAAGTGCCAACCCTCGACGAAGGACCGCTGATGTTGACCATCCCGCCGGGCACCTCGGGTGGCTCAAAACTGAGACTCAAGGGGAAGGGCGTCAAGAACCAGAAGACCGGGAGGCCCGGTGACCAGATCGTGATCGTGCAGATCGTCGCACCCGGTGAGCTCTCGGACCAGCAACGAGAGTTGTATCAGCGGCTGGCCGACTCGGACGTCGCGTCGAACGGGTCTCCCCGCGACGGATTGTGGGGTGCATCGTGACCGGATGGGCCATGTGGGCGGTATCCGGTTTAGCAACCGGTTTAGCAACCGGTTTAGCAACCGGTTTAGCAACCGGTTTAGCAACCGGTTTAGCAACCGGTTTAGCAACCGGTTTAGCAACCGGTTTAGCAACCGGTTTAGCAACCGGGTCGGCGACGGGTCCGCAGGGGGGTCCGGTTCCGTCCGAGTTGGCCCGTGAGGTCAGTTCGGTGCTGGTGATCGTGGCGATCCTGGTCGTCGCCCTGCTGGGCCTGGCGGCCGTGGCACTGGTACTGATGATGGGCGGGCGGTTGAGACGTCGGGTGCAGGACGGACTGCCGCACGCTGAATCGCCTCCGGACCCGATGTGGCCCTTGCAGGTGCCGGTGGACGAGGAGGAGAATCGGGACTCATGACCAGTCCCGTACCCAGCCATCGTCTTCCCGCCTGGCGTCGCCTGCGGCACCAGCGTGACTTCGATCGGGTCTACGCCGCACGCTGCCGGGCCGGCGACGGGCGGTTGCTCGTCTTTGCGGATGTGGGTCTCGAGAGTCGTGGAACGCGATTTGGGCTGAGCGTATCGAAGAAGCACGGCAACGCCGTTTGCCGCGGTCGCCTGAAGAGGTTGCTCAGGGAGGCCTTCCGATTGCAGCAGGCCGATCTCCCTCAAGGACTCGACCTGGTGCTGATTCCCCGGCAGGGAGACGTGCCGACGCTCGAGGACTTCAGGGCCAGCCTGCTGAAGCTGGCCGGCCAGTTGGCAGAAAAGCTGGCCGAGGGGGCCGGGGGGGCCGGGGGGGCCGAGGGGGCCGGTCGATGAGCCGGCTGGTTGGGAACTGGGTTGGAGTACCCGGCCGGGTGCTGTCGTGGTTGATGATCGGCGTGGTGAAGGTGTACCAGTGGACGTTGAGTCCGATTATCGGCCGCCAATGCCGATTTCAACCCAGCTGCAGCCACTACATGATCGGGGCGGTTGAGAAGTACGGCCCGATCCGGGGAGCGTGGCGGGGTCTGAAGCGGATCTGCCGCTGTCACCCGTGGCATCCTGGCGGAGAGGATCCGGTGTGACGGGGCTGCGGTGTGGCGGGGCTGCGGTGTGGCGGTGTGGCCCGCTACTCGTCCATCACCTCGGTCTCTTTCGTCGACGCCAGCTGGTTGACCTTTCCCTCGGCCTTCCTGGTCAGTTCCTGGATCTCGTCCTTGGCCAGGTCGCGGTCGTCTTCGGAGAGCTGTTTCTGTTTTTCGCCTGCGTCGGCCTGCTTGTTGGCATCGCGGCGGACGTTTCGGATTGCCACGCGGGCTTCTTCGGCCAGCTCCTTGACTCTGGAAACCAGCTGACGTCGTCGTTCGGTAGAGAGTGAGGGGATGTTGAGTCGAATCAGTCGGCCGTCGGAGTTGGGTGAGAGTCCCAGTTCGCTGGCCTGGATCGCCTTGACGATGTCGCTGATGACTCCGGGGTCGAACGGCCGGATCACAATTTGCTGCGGCTCGGGGACACTGACGGCGGCGAGTTGTTTGAGTGGTGTGGGAGCCCCATAGGCTTCGACTCTCAGCGAATCGACCAGTGCCGGGGTAGCGCGTCCTGTCCTGAGACCCTGCAGTTGTCCCTGGTAGACTCCAACCGCCTTGTCCATGCGGTCTTCACAATCCAGCAGAATTTCGTCCTGGTCCATGCGTTCGGTCCGTCGTCTGATCCGCGATCCGTGGTCGGGTCAAAGGTACCCGATCGAGTCGGTCATGCAAGGCGATCGAGATCACTGGTCGGGCGTGGGGATCACCCGGGTCCCGATGCGTTCTCCTGCGATCACCCGTTCGATGTTGCCGGTCTTGCGGTAGTTGAAGACGACGATTGGCAGGCGGTGTTCCATGCAGTGGTGAATGGCCTGTGCGTCCATGACTTCGAGTCCCTGTCGGAGCACGTCCTGGTAGGTGATTTCGTTGTAGAACACAGCGTGCGGGTTCTTCTCGGGGTCTTCGGCGTAGATGCCATCGACCCGGGTGGCCTTGAGCACGACATCGGCTTCGATTTCTCTTGCCCGCAGCGCCGCGGCGGTATCGGTTGTGACAAACGGGCTGCCGGTTCCTGCGGCGAGTATGACGACTCGTCCTTTTTCGAGATGTCTGAGGCACCGTCTCCGGATGAAGGGTTCGGCGACCCCTTCCATGCGGATCGCCGACTGCAGTCGCGTGGGGACTCCGACATTTTCCAGAGCATCCTGCAGGGCCAGCCCGTTGATGACGGTGGCGAGCATGCCCATGTAGTGAGCGGTGGGTGCGTTGATCGATTGGCTGACGGCGGCAAAATTCTTGCCTCGCAGGATGTTGCCACCTCCGCAGACGATCGCCAGCTGCACGCCGGTTTCGACGACCCGCCGGATCTGTTCCGAGATCGAGGCCACCTCGACCATGCTGATCCCCGACTCACCACTGCGGCAAAAGCTCTCGCCGCTCATCTTCAGCAGCACACGTCCGTAGGCGGCTGGTTCGGGTGCATCGGTTGGGGTGAAGTCGTCAGGAGTCTGGTCGGGCATCGTGTTCGGCCCCCGGAGTCGAAGAGTCTGATCGGGGGAGTCGAGAGTGGTGCTAGTTGCCGAGCACCCAGCGTGTGAAGCTCCCGGCGGTCAGGCCGCTTTCGGCGAGCACCTGGCTGACGGTCTTCGACTCCTCCTTGACGAACTGTTGTGCGGTGAGCACACCCTGTTCCTGGTAGAAGACCTTCATCCGTCCCTCGACGATCTTCTCGATGATGTTCTCCGGCTTGCCCGTCGCTCGAGCTTCTTCGGAGAGTCGTTCTCGTTCTGCATCGACGGCTGCTGCATCGAGATCTTCGGCGTTGACGACCGAGGACTTCATGGCGGCGATGTGCATGGCGACGTCCCTGAGCACCTCGGCACGTCCGGCATCACCGACGCCCTGGAACAGCACACCGGTCTTACCGTCGTGGTGTACGTAGCCATCGACGGGTCCCTCGACCCGGGACACCTTGGCCAGCACGATCTTCTCACGGATCTTGTTGATGACCTCCTCGTAGGCTTCGCGGAGCGTTTCCGAGGGGTTGTTGGGTGAGGGTTGGTCGAGCAGTTCGTCGGGGCTGTCGGCTCCGGGTCCGCCCAGGAGTTGAGCGGCACAGTTTTGAGCCAGGGCCTGGAACTCGTCGTTGTTGGCCACAGGTGCCGATTCGCATTGCAGCTCGATCATCGTGGCGGACGAGCCATCGTCGGCGACCGCGATGGCGATGCGTCCTTCGGAGGTGGCGTTGTCGGCCCGCTTGAGCATCACCTTCTGGTTCTGCTCCTTGAGGATCTCGATCGCCTTCTCCTGGTCCCCCTCGGAGGCGACCAGTGCGTGCTTGCATTCCATCATGGGCAGGTCGGTCAATTCCCTGAGCACCTTGACCTGAGCGGCAGTGATATCCGCCATCGAGAGTCTCCTCGCGTGAATTCAGCGTATGTGAGATGGCTGTCGGGTCCGAGTGGTCTGCTCGGGGTCCCACAACCGGTCCGCTGCGGTTGAACTGTTCGGCCGGTTCGGTCTGTCGCAGGGGGGCATCCGGTGAGGCCGTTATCGCGTCGGCACGGCCTTGGGTTCGTCCTTCTTCGGAACCGGTTTTTCCTCGGGAACCAGCGATCGGCCATCTGTGATCGAGCTGGCGAGGTGTTCGAGGATGAGTCGAATCGAGCGGATGCTGTCGTCATTGCCAGGTATCGGCAGGTCGACGGTATCCGGATCGGAATCGGTATCGATCAGGGCGATCACATTGATGCCCAGGATGCGTGCTTCGCGAACGCAGTTGTATTCTCGGCCCGGATCGACGACCACCAGTGCTTCGGGAAGCCGCTCCATGTCGCGGATTCCGGCGAGGTTGCGGTGAATTTTGCGTCGTTCGCGGGTCAGCGAACTCTGGCGTTTCTTCGAAAACGCCGCCATCTCACCACTCTCCTCCAACGCCTCAAGCTCCTCGAGCCTCTGCAGGCGGCTGCGGATGGTGCGGTAGTTGGTCAGGGTGCCGCCCAGCCAGCGTTCATTGACGTAGGGCATGCCGCACGAATCGGCGACTTCAGAAATCGGCCCGAACGCCTGCCGCTTGGTGCCGACAAACAGCACCAGGCTTCCGTTGGCGGCGACCTGCTTGAGGTATCTCTTGGCCCGCATCAGGCCGCGGATCGTTTCCTTCACATCAATGATGTGAATCAGGTTCCGACGGCCGTAGATGTAGGGCCGCATCTTCGGGTTCCACCGGCTGGTCCGGTGTCCGTAGTGAATCCCGGCTTCCAAGATGTCCTTGACGACGATATCAGCCACGACAGCCTTCTCCCCAGAGCAAACTCTGGTCGGGTGCAAAAACGCAGGCGAACCACCGATCGTAGTTGGTGTCCCCGACTTCGTCAAACCCGCCGGCGGGGCTGCTAGCGGCCCGTTTTCTTAGCCGCGGCCTTCTGCTTCCTGGTACGTGGAGTCGTCGAGGCGGGCAGCTTGACCGAGGTGGTCTTGCTGTCGGAAGTCGCCGTCAGAGGGATCCTCCATCGAGCGGTCATCAGCTTGCACAACCCGCCCTTGCCGTCGCGGCAGACCTGGTAGGAAACGGCCACCTCGACGGTCGCCTTGCCCGGTATGCCGGTCAGAGCCAGCGAGGCGATTGCCCCTGAGTCTCCTGCGGGCTTCGCCTTGCGTCGCTTGCCCAGTCCCTCGCCCGCGACAACGTCCTGCCCCTTGTTGCCCAGGGCGCGGTAGATGATCGAGGCCCTGGGGTTGAGCTTGAAGCCGGCGGGGATGGCCAGTGGGATGGCGATCGAGAGCGACTTGCCGGCCTGGATCGTCTGGTTGCCGAGCACAGTGGTCTTGGCCGCCTGGGCGAAGTCGCTGTTGTCGGCGGCCGGCTTGGCGGGAGGCTTCAGGCCGGCGACCTTCAGTTCCTGCAATTTGCCGGTCTTCAGATCGACCGTGCAGATGCGGTGGTTGTTGGTGTCGGCGATGTAGAGCGTATTACCTCCGATGGCCACACCACCGGGCTCGGCGAACCGCGGAGGGTCGATCGTGTCACCACGCTTGCCATTGCCCAGGAGGGTCGTCGACTTGCGAGTCTTCAGGTCGATCTTCTTGATCTTGTGGTTGTAGCTGTCGGCGACGTAGAGCGTTCCGTTGTGGAACGCGACGCCCAGCGGGTGTTGCAGGCGGGCCTTGTCACCCACGCCGTCGATGTCGCCGAACTCGAACAGTGCCCGGCCACGGAGCAGGTCGTGGGCACCGACGACGGTCTTGACCGAGCCGCCCGGCGAGGTGTCGACCTGCCGGATCGCTGATCCCTCGCTGTCGGCCACGAACAGGTGCCGGCCGTCGGTGGCCAGTGACGAGGGC